>Ga0163150_10002923_pt1 | contig 25028 bp, 14 predicted proteins | sample OliLakLV19P2IB_FD_148628 | JGI IMG/M metagenome (GOLD analysis project Ga0163150, IMG submission 148628) | Freshwater microbial mat bacterial communities from Lake Vanda, McMurdo Dry Valleys, Antarctica - Oligotrophic Lake LV.19.P2.IB | ecosystem: Environmental > Aquatic > Freshwater > Lake >...
GCCAGGGTCGCCGTAATAGAGCGACTGCCTGGCCCAGTCAACGAATCCACCGTCGCGGGCGTAGGCTAATGCTGCGTCCTCAAAGCTCTGCAATTCTGGATCTGCGCCGGGTCGTCCACCAGTCCTCAGCCATTGGATAATTCTCACCGCCATTTCTACCTGGGACGCTCGCGTGGAGAATCGCTCCGACCAGCGATGTTTCTGAACGGACTCCGCAGCCGCCAGGAGATCCGCAGGAACGCCTTCTGGTTCCGAAGAGAGCGCGGCAGCGAGCACGCGCCCAAACTGGTCCAGCCTGAGTTCGAATCCCAGACGGGAATAGTCGCTCAGCCAGGCGAAATTGTCCGCGCGAATTTCCCGGAGGATCTGGTCAGATCGATCAGCAACCCCCATGACTTGGTGATCGGCACCCTGAGACGCAAGCCGATCATAGAGCGCCATTGCCGCATCTGCCCACGAGCGCGCCAAGTCGGCGTGAATCGACCGTCCACCCGTGTATCGCTCTAATCGCGCCGCCGCTGCCTGCAACTCTGGAAATGACGCTTCGGCAAAAACGGTCCCAAGAGCTATGCCAACCGGAAAGGCATCGGCCCCGAGTCCTGCATCAACACAATCGAGCACAGCACCGGCCATTCTACCGGCGGAGCCCTCGATCCACGCTCGGACCGCGCTGCGCATGTCCCCTGAGAGAGTGGCGATTCGGCTGAGGTTGCTCGGGTCAAGTGTCCATCGGAGCAAGTCCTGGGAATCCGGCCTCGCAGACCCGAACCCAAGGCTCTTCCGTAGGACCAGCCCCCACACTGTTTCGGCGTCCAGCACTCCGGTGGGAACGGGGTCAATACCCTCGGCTGGCAACGCCTCCATCACGAAATCGGCCAGCCATGGCCGACGAAGGAGACTCGGATCAATCTCTCGCGCTTGGAACACGTCCTTCAGGATGGTCCAGCCTTCGACGGAATGGAGCCGCCGCCTCGCAAACCGCACGACGACATCCTGTCCGAGAGCACCCTCCTCCAAATTGGTGACAACAACCACCGGTGTCGAAGTTTGTCCTGCGTCCAGTAGAGTCTCCCGAATTTGCAGTTCGGACGCGCAGTATACAACCTTGAACTCGCGGTCGCTCACGACGATCTGGGCGTTCCCTTTCCAGCCGTTCACAGTCCTGATTCCGATAACGCGCGCCTCCGGCAAACGGCGAATGATGTTCGCCACCTGGGCCCGGATCTGAGCAAGAGAAGCCATTCAATCTATCCGTTATGGGCGGCGTCGACCTGCAAGGAGACCCGCACCCCGAACAGTGTCATCTCGCGCGCTGCCAAGTCAATGACGCAGTTCTGGTCCGCGTGGATGAGGGTGTGGAGCGTCGGGCTAACCACAATCATGTTGGATCGTTCATCGGAGCCACCCTTGGATAGCGGTTGAATGTGATGGACTTCCAACGCCTCGCGGACCTTTTCGATAGGCAAACTCTCCGGGACAGAATCGCCACGCACCTGGCTCGCCCCATATAGGCGCTTCAACTGCTCGACGATCTGTCGATTCCTGTTGAGGCCTGCGGTGTCGCCCCCGTAGAACGCGGCGACTTCAGCCTCATCGCTATCGAGGTGGGAGAACTTGTTCGACTTTGCCGCCGAACTACTGCCTCCCGGTTGTGCGCCGCCACCAGGTCTTGGTGTCTCCTCGGTAGTAGTCTTACCCGGAGCCGTTCTTCCTTCTGGCTGCGTCTTCGGCAGATCGGCCAGGAGTTTCACCGACCGGCTCTGGGCCTCCGTGAGTGCCGGTCCGAGCGCCACGGCAAGTTCATCAGCCTGGAATGCTTGCCGCAACGTAATCCAAATGGCTTGGGCGGCCTGCTTTCGATCATCGGTCAACCGGAGCACCGCTTCCAGCAACTCCCAGTTCACTCGGGAAATCGATTCAAGCATGTCACCAGCCTTCTTGAAGCTTGCACCCATCGCCTGCTCCGAGGACGCCACTTCTCCCTGTGCTAAGGCATTCAGGAATGCATCGCCCTCGCTTTGGGCCAGCGCATCCACGAGCGCCTTTACCGCCTGAGCCGTCCTGATCCGGGCAGGCGTGGTGCCCGCCTCGGCCAACTGCGGTCCAACCTGTCTTAGCCGAACCAAGAGTTGCCCGCAGGTGTCCTTCCGTGCGGCGATCTCGGCCTGAATGTCGCCGATGAGCTTCGACACGTTGGAAGCGTTGAGCAGCGGTGAAGCCGTGACTCCGAACACTGCGGCCGCGCGCTCCCGAACTTTATCCCATGTCGACTGTGAAGGGAGCTTTTGCTCGCGGAGTTCCAACTCGTCAGGTACGTTCTCCAGGCTGGGCTGCGTAGGCCCACCATGCAGGAAAAAGCTCCGATTGGTTTGCAGGGCGAACACCATGATGATGAGGTTCTGTACCTCCCGAGGCAATCCGTACGCCTGCGGCTCGACCCACCTTCGCATCTTTCCCACCGTCATCGCGCCGCCCTGTTCCGCCTGTTTCCGGAGGAAATGGGTTCTCCAGTGATGACCCAACAGGAAATGAGTTTCGTGCATCTCCCCTAACTTCAACGGGTTCGCGATCTGCCTCATCTCTCGTCGTTTCGGCTGATCGACAGCGATCCGGCCATCGGGTGTCTGCGTCGCGCGCTCCAGTTCTGCCAGGACCCGTTTCAACGTCGCAGGCCCAAGATTCGTCTCATCCTCAAATGCTGGATGCGTTGGGAACTGGTGTTTCAAAGCCTGCCCCAACAGGTGCTGGAACGCCTGCTGAAGATTCGCGCCCACCGGAGACTGAAGATCAAAGGCAGGGTCGAGCGTCTGGAAATGCTCCGACACGCTCAGTTCGTGAGCCGTATCGAGCGAGCCTTGGATCGGATTTGAAGCCTGGTATGCGCCTTCCAGGTATTGAATCAACCGTTGGCGAAGCTGGCTCCTCTGGTTCTCAAGCAGAGTCTTCGCCGCCTGCCGATCCACGGGCGCAAGATGAGTCACGTATTGTGTGAATCTCTCCCCCGTGAGGATGTGGTCCAGGACCACCAGTGTGCCCAGGTCCTTTTGCGCCTGCCGGCTAAGGAAGGACGGAATCCACAGCAGAGTGCGGCTTGGCAGCTTCTGCTTCGCTCGGTACGTCTCGATCTTCGAGATGTCGTCCTTCGGCCCATGACCCTCGTCGAACGGGTAGTCGATGATCACTTTCCAGTCGTCGCCGCGAGCTTCCAGGGATTCATCCGTCAGTTCGCGCACATTCGCCACCAGGACTTCGCACGAGCGCTTCGTCGCCCGCCACTTGAAGTCATGCCGGATGAAAAGCTGATCCTCCTGCGGAATTCCGAGTTGGCCGAACAGCAGTTCTTTGATTTTCAGAATCCGGTTGCCCGGGTTGTCCACCGTCCGAGCCTGCTCCAGAATGCTCTCTGTATCCACACCAGTCAGTTGCACGGAGATGGTTGGATTCGTTGGCTCATCGCCAATCTTGATCTGCCCGATTTCCGCCGCCCATCGACGGCACTTGCCGAGGACCACGTTGCCTTCGCGGCCTGGAATGGGCGACTTGATTGTGCCGTGGTTCAGGGCAGCCAGGCGGCTGGCCGTCAGGCCCCGCAACGCTTCGACATTCGGAGCCAAGGCGGAGAGTAGCAGTGTTTTCGCCAGCCGGTCGTCGTTCCGAAGCGCGGCTACCCTCGTGTCGTCAACGGGCAGCAGTGCTGCATGCTCGAAGGTCAGACTGTGGTCGCGTTCGAGGATTGGTTTCAGCTTCTGCTGATAGAGTTTCTTGGCGTTGTCGAAGTGGACGCGCATCACGTCGGAGAACGCCTCATCCCCTTCCGCGACTGCATCGAACAGATCCCCCACAGGCACGATGTCGCCCAGCTTGAGCGTGTTCTTCTGCTCGACCAGCAATTGGAGCATGATCTTCAGCGCTGTCCGCTCGCGCTGCAGCACCGACGAAACGTCCACCAAGGTCTCCACGAGGGCCGGGCTGAACGGGTAGACCTTGCGGAACGCGGCTGGATCGGAATCGCTCGTGAGCAGCACATCCATTACTTCCTTTTGGATCTGCTGCGTTTGCCGGAAGGCATCATCCATCTGCTGCCGGGCGGCTTCGGACTTGGGTCTGAGGATTCGCCGCTCGGCGATGGCCGGCAGGTTCCGGTCTTCCAGTTTGATGGTGGCGAACCGAGCTTCCCAGTGTTTTAGGGTGTCGCTGAAACTGACGATGCCGGCGCCGGTCAGGTTCTCGCCGACCAATTCTCGCAAATCCCGCTGGCGCGCCACGAAGCTGATAATCGGCGTGGGGCGGTCCGCTGTTTGCGATTCCACCAGCTTGATGAGTTTCTGCCCTTCGCGGGTCACGAACTCGACGTTGGCTGCGTGGCTGGCGAGCCATAGGATCAACTCGTCCAGAAAGAGAATTAGCCCGTCGTACCCGAGCGACTTGGCGTGCTTGCTGATGATCGACAGGCCGGTGTCGAGATCGACAAACTCCGAATCCCCACTCCTGGCATAGGTGAAGAACTTCTCGACTAGATCGCCGACGAGACGAACGCGGTCCTCGGCCTTTGGCGGCGCCGAGACTGCGGCTTCGAAAGACGCGCCGTCCCATCCTGCACCGATCTCGCCCCACCCGGAACCGTTCGCTTCAGAACCCCGGTTGAGTGTCGTGAAAAATAGTTCGTCCCCCATTCCGGTGCGCAGGTTCTGGGCGTCCCGAAACATCGACTCGGCCAGAAAAACTCCCGGAAGCTTCGCGCCGGGATGCAGCCGCTCGACCTGGTTTACGTACTCGCCGAGAATATGTGATTCCATGGTCTTGGCGCTCAGCATGTAATACGTGATCAGGAGGAACTTCTTGCCCTGAATCCAGGCGTTGTGCCGATCAACGACGGGTGCCAGTTCCGCAACCGACCGCACAGCCGGGTTGTGCTGCAACAACAGATAGAGCGCCGCCATGAAATGGCTCTTGCCGCTACCGAAACTGCCGTGCAGATAAGCGGCCTTGCTGGTGCGTCCCTCAATGCCGGCGCGGATCATACCCAAGGCATCGTCGAAGCACCGCACCAATTGCGGCGTGACGACATACGTGTCCAGCGTCTCTTCGGGCTTCGTCACGCCCTCGGTCAACCGAAGGACGAAATCCCCGCGCCGAACTTGATCCGGCAATTCGATCAGGTCTTTGATGTAAGTCGCCATGCTGTTCCTGTCGCAACGTCCCCCAGCGAACGCTACGTATTCCTCTTTTTCCGTCCGCGCGTCCTGGACTGCACTGGGGGAGTCCAGGCCCGGATCTCGTTCAGGGTCATTTCCATTGCACGGGCCTCATCCTCCACAAACTGTTGGAAGAAATCCCCCATTCGTTCGTGGTATTCGGGATCGATCTCGTTGTGCCACTGCTTGAGCCATGGCAGGAGCTCCAGAATCCCCGTTAGGAGGGGGACGCGCCGTTCAGGCGTCCAGCCCTCGTGGTTCTTTACCCGCTCGTAGTAGGCGGCTATGGCTTGTGCTTGCTGAAGGTGGTCCCATCCGGCCCAGCCAATCACCGGCGTAGGATCGACGTCGCGCTCGCAGAACGGGAAGCTGATAAACCGCTCCTTGGGAACGTCGAGTTTTCCCCGCAAGGACCAGTACGACTGCTTCTGAAAGTCCTTCGAATCGTACTTGGGCGGGGGAGCGATATCGCCGATTTCGGTGGCCTTTCTCTTTCTTGCGACTTCGCCTCTCAGCAGGTCGGGGATCTGCCGGTCGGCCTGAACGTCGGCATCGATGGCATCCTCACGCCGCTGCAAGTCCCAGGTGCGCTCCCAGATCGTCCGCTTGCGGATTCCGGAATCGCTGAAACGCAATGTGGGGAGAAGGGGCGAGGATTCGGGTTCGATCAGTTCGACGACGAGCGTCGTCAAGTCAAAGTCCGAGCGCCCTCGATACAGTTCTGCGACCTGATGAAACTCAACTTCGTTGTCAAGGCCGTCGGCGAGCCTCGCGCAAGTGGTTAACTCGATTTGGGACCAATAGCGTGCCTCCTCCATACGCTGGCGCAGCCAGGCACGCAAGGCGCGGCTCTCTTGTTCGTCCCAAGGTTCCACATTCCATCGGCGCTTGTACTCAGGTTGCTCGATCAGCGCGATATTGCGGTCGGATTCGATGACCGCGATGCGCCTTTCCACCAGTGCACGGTAGTCCGCGGGCCAGCTGCCGGGCAGGTCCTTGGTCGGGATAGAGCCGTGCCGCACAAACCAGGTTGTTTCCAGTTCGCCATCGGCCATCTTGCGCGCCATGACAATCTCGAACGCGCGCTCCCCGAGGCGAATTTGTGGCGGCGTCTCGTTCCGAAGCGAGAGTTCTTCTTCCACCAAGCCGTAGAGTCCGTAACACTGCCAGTCGAGTTCCTCTTGCAGTGCGATCATTTTCCGGAGCAGGTCAGTAGAACGTGCGTTCGCTTCGGCGAGCACGCCACGAGTGGGTGTCTGGTTCCGAAAGAGCGCGGCAGGATGGGTCGCCCCCAATTCTGAGGCCAGTCCGTCGAGGGCTTTGCCGAGGGCGAGGGGTTTGATCGCCGGAATAGGGAATTTCTCTAGCTTCGTGCCGTCGTGCTCGTAGAAATCTTCGAACGCAGCTGTTCGTTGGCGCGCGCCGTGCTGATCCACGGTGCTCCCCTTGTTGTGGGCCACCTGTTTGATCCAAAAACAGGCTATGGACGAGTTCAGCAGACCGAGCAGGCCGAGGTGCTCATCCTCGCCCAGATTCGGAGACAAAACGATTGTGGGCGAATGGCGGTTAAAAACAAGGCCGCCGCGATCAAGAACGAAATGATTATGAGTCGAGACAAAGGGAAAGATGATTCGAAATCGTGCTTTATACCGATGAGCTATCCAACGAACCCAGGCCCACCAGGCCACACCATCTTCCGCTACCGTTCGCCCGCTGACCAAGACCCGCAAACGAAGGGGCACTTTGTATTGCCATAGGAATCTGTACCAAGATTCGAATTGGTCAAGCGAAATCAGATTGCCTTCCTGATCGTACGGGCAGGATGCCAGTTCTTCGGTAGACGTAGCCCAATCGCGAATCATGTCCCCCGCGACAAACGGTCTCACGCACGCGCGAGGCCATCTTAGGCGCCGAACGCACTCCTCAGAGGCAACCACGATCTCGTCTAGTCCGGCCCAACTCGCAATTCCAATGCTCGCGTCAGCCAGCGTCGAGATCGCTTCAGCGCCAAGTCGTCCGTGTAACTCGGCCGCTCCGCCGCCGCCGATGCTCCAAGGATGCTTGTGAAAGTTCGCGCGCGGTGTGTCCGCCACGCTCACGAACCTCGACTCCGAACCCGGATCGTCAACTTGATTTCGAATCGCCGTCCACACAAGCCCGTGCGCAGGATCCTGCGGCGTTTGCGGCTCGCCTCGGATGCCCATTACCGCCCGGATAGTTTCCCCAACGGGCCTTCGGTGCCGTCCGAACAAAATCACGGTCGGCGTACCGTGACCGGGGATGTACGCCCCGGCGGTATCGATCACGTGCGTTACGTCCCACTTGGGAATGTATTCCTCGACGAGCTTCTTGCCGAACTCTCGTTTCATGAAGGAGTTCGTCGTGATCATTCCAACGTAGCCAGTGGGGTTGAGCGCCAGATGGAAGAAGCGCTCCATGAAGGGCACGGCGAGGGAATACTGCCGGTGGCAGGAGCCGAACCTCTTTCTATACTCCGCGTTCAGCGCGCTGTCACTGACGGTAATGTACGGTGGATTTCCCACAACCGCGTGATACTGCTGACCCAGGATACGGCGCAGTTCGTCGGCGTCCTCGGTGTCATACACGTGCTGCAAGGGGTCCATGCCATCAAGGCGAGCGACGCGGTCCAGCTCGCTGCCGAGCCGCGGGCCATGCAGTAACGAATCGCCAGCCGCAAGATTGATGCTGAAGCCGGGCGCAGCTTCAAGGCACCGAACGCCGCAGATTTTCAGCGCGGCGATCAGAAGTCGGAAACGGGCAATCGCAACAACATTCGGGTTCAGGTCAACACCGAAGACACCGTCCAGCGCACGCTGAGCCAATTCACGAAGATTCATGCCGGGCTCGTGTCGTGCCCAGATATGGAACAGTCGACGGAATCCGCCCAGCAGGAAGTGTCCTGACCCACACGTCGGGTCAATCAGCTTCACCTGTGTGTAGCCGAACTCCTCGATTGCCGGCATCAGTGTGCGGTCCAGGATGAACTCTTCGACAAACTCTGGCGTCTGCAGCAGCGCGTATCGCTTCCGCGCGGATTCCGACAGATCTTGGTACAAATCACCCAGGAAACGGGTGTTCCAGTCCGGATCAGAGAAGTCGTGGGTTATTGCTCCTGTTGACGGGTCGATCTTGTGCCAGAAATCGAGCAGTTCGTGAGCTCCGTCGCCGGTGGGGCCAAGCTTCGAGATCGGATTATGTTCACCCGCGAGTAGTTCCCGCATTGAGGGGAGCTTCGCTACTTCCTGGAACACATGCTCCAAGTACTCACGGTCGCTATGTGTCGGGTTCGATTGGAAGTAAAGAGTGTGTTGATCACGGGCACGCTGAAGCCTGTCGTTCGGGCCCGCCAACCAAGCGGTATCGATGAGGTGGTTGTCCTCCAGGAATCGGACGAAAACACAACCCAATATCCACGCCACGGCGACCTGCGTGACGTAGTCTTCTCGCCAAACCTCGTATGCCTGCGCCGTTCGATTGGCCGACTTCGCTTTGTCGTACTCACCGCGCAGGCGGGCGTCGATGTCCGGGTTCAACTCGCAGCGGCCTCGGATGTCCGGTTCGAGCCGCTTCAGCAGCTTCTGCAAATCCGTCAATAGTCGCTTTGGATCAATCAATGCCGTGCTCCGGATTTCTCTTGCGGCCTCGTCGGCGGTACGGAGCGATGGAGATTCTTGAGCCACGCTTCGGGAATCCTGGCCCACTGGTTCGAGCTGATCACGGGCACCTCTTTGCGGTCGAGCATGGGAAGGGAGTTCTGTTCATCCGACGGGAGCAGAACCCACAACCCCCGCAACGCTCCCCCGCTTCCCGCCGGACTGGTAATCCTGTCCCGCAGATGTCTCAGGACTTCCAACTGGTCATAGCGGCCAAGCAGGCCGGGGAACACTAGCAGCGCCGTTCCCGTGACCCCGGTCAGCTCCTTTTGCAGGTACGGAATGCACCGTCCCACGAGGATCATCAGATTCCGCCAACTCTGGCTGTCGCGCGCTGTAGCATCCGCTTGCAGAACGACGCTCCAGTCCACCTTGGCGGCTTTGGCTTGCTCGCGCATCAACCGAATGAGAATCTCATCGATGTTGCACCGATGAAGTTGGAAGCGTCGAATCAGTTCCTGCTCGGCGTCCATCATTCCTTTGGGCGCAACTGTCAGTGCCAGGAAAGTCCCGTCGGCGGCCGCCCTCTGAAGTTTGTTTTCCAGAAGCTTTGCATCGGCGACTTCCGGCGTCACCTCTGCGGAAGACGGCGCCTGCGGCAGGATGGTTGGCATCCTGCTCGGCAATGTCGTGCTGGAACTCCATCCCAGGCCGTCCTTGGAACTGTAGACATACGCACCTCTGCCATCCGCAGCGTCGCCGCTCCATTTCATCTCCAACCCGGAATCGGTGATCAACTGGTCCAGGGCAGGCCGATCGGGTAGTTTTTCCGCTTCGGGATAGCGAGCGGCAACTCTCTTGCCGATTTCGTCCACCGTCAATTCGCGTGCCCCGAGCAGCGCTCCGTGTGCCAGTTTCAGAACGCGGCTCGCCGCCATTCCGCGTGGGTAAAGTTCCATGCGACTGGAGACGGACGCGCGCGTAGACGCTGCGGATGCCAGGCGAACGAGCCTGGTCTCGGTCAGTGGCGAGTCTCCGGGCGGCGGCTCCACCGCGCGCAGAGCTTCAAGGACGCGGGCCGGCGGAAGCACGGGGTCACTGTCAGCAAGTCTGTCGGCCTCCCGGCCCAGCCGTTCCGCGTAGTCGGCTTGGGCGCTTCCTCGGGCGACCAGGATCGCTCCGGTGCCACGCCGTTCGACGAATCGCTGGGTCTCCATGGACGATTCCGTCTCCACAGCGGCGCGCGTGACTATTGCAGCCAGCCTGGTCCGGACTGGCTCGTCGTTTACCGATCCACGCGCCGTCAGCACGGCCTCGCTCAGTTCGGCCACGGTCATGGCTCCGCCGTATGTCTGCAGGATCACGTCGACCGCATCGCGCAGAGCAGTCACGGAGGGATTCTTCTTCCATCTGTCGCGAGCGCGCACGATAACCTGGCTGACCCGTGCGCGGGTGATCTCTAACCGCGAAGCGGTGTCCGTCTGGCTGGGCCACGCATACGATCCGGGTTGGTTCACTTCATCGAAGCCGAGGAAGGCATGCAGGATTCGCTTCTCCGCTTCGCCATTCACCCCGGCCGATTTGAGTTGCTCGGCGATGAGATCGACGCTGGCGACCTGGGCTTCCTGCTCCTCTTCCTTCGGCTCCGGCTTGGCAGGTCCGGTGCTTTCGACGTCTGGGAATCTCAGCCTCAGGTCGTTGAACGTTGCGGCGATCTCTCGCCGGGTCTTGTTGCCGACGCCGCGCAGGCGATTGATCTGTGTGAGCGGAACCTGTAGAAGGTCCCTCACGGTGACGACATTCAGCCGGTCCAGTGCGTTGTTGGCGCGCGTGCTCAATCCAAGCAATACGATCTGCGTGCCTGGTGTTGCTGAAGCAATGGCCGCGGCCCGGTCGAAATCCTCGCCGGTGTCAGTTTGGCGGCGGCCGTTTTCGGCTTGCTCGAAGACCTGTCGCCAAGCTCGCAGCATCTCCTCGCTGTTGTCGAAACGCTTGCTGTAGTCGCGCCGTAGCGCCTTCGCGAAAAACTCCTCCATTGACTCGCGCAGATCCGGGTCAAAGAACTCGGTGTCGAGGCTCACTTCGCATTCCAGCAGCGCCGGATCGCTCTGTCCGTCTCCCCAACGCGGCAGCTTTCCAGTGGCCATCTCGTAGAGCGTCACTGCCAGTGCATATCGCTCCGCATGGATGTCCCAGCGCGGCGGTTTGCGCTGACCAAGAAAGGGTTCCAGATAAGGAGCGGTGCCCGCGCGAATGTTGTCGAGAGGCGTGCGCGACAGCGAGAAGTCGAAGAGGACGATTCCCAGCGTCTTGTTCTTCCCAAAGGGCCGAACGCCGATGTTGTCAGGCTTGATATCCCGATGGGGAATACCGACTTGCTCCAGGTGCCGGACTGTTTGAATGAGTTCCTCGCCGAATCGCTCAAGCAGGTCCAAGTGCAGACGCCCTTCGCTGCGGACCCGCTGGGCGAGCGTCTTGTCGCCTGCGCGCTCCATGGTAAACGCAGCCAGACCGCCGATTTCTACATCGGCGAAAACCTCAACGATGTTGGGGTGACGAAGTTTTCGGAGCGCCGCCGCCTCTTCGCGGAGGCGGTCATTGTAGTCAGTCTTACTGGCGAGTTTCAGAACGACTTCGGCTCCGTCCTTTTCCACCAGCATCACCAGCGCGGACGATCCCGACCCCAGACGGCCACGCACCAGGAATCCGCCCTCGAGTTTCTCGCCGACTCGGGCTTCGAGCGGGTTGTCGACGGTGTCCTTTTCTGGAGTGGTGAGCTGGTCCTCGACCTTGTCGAGTTGCTCCAGAAAATCGGCAACGCTGTCGTAGCGGGCGGACACGGAGGGAAACGTGCTGAATTGAATCAGCTCCTGGAGTTCCACGGCGGCACCGTCCAGGACCGACGTCAACGCCAAGCCGGAACCGTTCCGAAGCTTCTCACCCAGTTCAAACAGATTTCCCGCTGGCGGTTGTCCCGAGAAAATGTGATAGGCGATGGCGCCCAGCGAGAAGACATCCATGTGCTCGCCCAAACTACCTGGCTCAGTGATTGCCTCGGGGGCCATGTAGACCGTGGCGGCGTCCTCAATGAGTTGCTCGGGGTGGAGGGTGGATGTCACCAGCGGCATACCCTTCGATGAAGTCGTGCCAGCGAGCCGTTGCCCAGTCTGCCAATTGAAAATCTTGGTCTTGCGGGATGGGGATTCCGGATCGGTGACCAGGACGCTCTGCGGACTGAGAGCGCGATGAACCACCCGCTTCTCGTGGGCGTAGCGCAACGCCTCTGCCACTTGTCGCGTGAGGCTCAAGCGGTCATCGACGCTAAGCCGCGCTCCGTACTGAGCCAGGAAGTGATCGAGCCGGAGGGAGTCCGGATCGTGCCGGAAAACGATGGCAGGACCTAGTTCGTGCTCGGTGTAGGCGAGCGCCTGAAGGATTCCGCCGTGACTCAACCCCTCCAGCAGTTCGAACTCCCGCTTGGCCGCTTTGCGAATGGTGTCTCTGTCAACGGCGGGCATCGTTGCACCGGTCGTGTAGATTCGCACGCGCCGCCGCATCTTTTCGAACGTGGAATGGGTGGCCTCCCAGTCCTGATACGTGCCAGTTGGACTTTCGAACAGCAGCTCGCCGAGCACGTAGTCACCGACCCGCCGCGACCTCTGTGACGGGCGGATGCCTGCCTGCTCCATGCCGCGCGAGATGGCGCTTGCAATCGGACGGTCTACGAGCAGCTCGAAATTATCGAACAATCCTTCGACGTTTCTCGATTTGACGGCCGCAATAATTCCCGGCGTTGCCGGACGGTCTGCCGTCTTCTCCCTATCGCGTAAGCAGATGCGGTAACGGTCGACGCCCTGGAGGCGGCACTGAAGAGTATCGTGCGAACAGAAGACCAGCGGGTCGAGGTAGGGAACGCGGATTTTCTGGCACGCCTTCTGCCGCTTCAGCAGCGACACAAGCTTCTTCGCCTTCCGGTTGGTGAGAATGATCGGGTTGTCTTCCGTATGGGACCGCTGGTCGGATTCCCACACCCAGGTGGCGCGATCCCCGCTGAGGATTCCCGGTCTGCTTTTGATTTCAATGAGAAAGAAGCCGCGCGGCGTCAGCACGAGAAGATCGACCTCGTTCATGGTGCCGTCGTCCGCGATGAATTCGAAGTTTGCCCAGGCACGGTACGGGTCGATGTCCGGCAGCCGCTCTCGCACAAAATCCAATGCCTCACGCTCCCACGGAAATTGTGAAGGCGTGATTTGCTTCCATCGTTCTGAAGACATTGGCATAAGGTATGGCGCAGCACTGCCGGACCCGCTAGATGACCGAACGGGCGTCAGGCAATGGCCGATGCAAAGAGCCACCAGCCCGCTTGCGACCTCGTCACGCGACCTGGATTAACCATTCTATTCCCAACTTGTCCGCTGCCGAACGTTCCGTGATCAACTTGTGAAGTTGAGCGACGCAGTCGCGGGCCCAAAGTGGCCGTAGCGCGCCCGAGCAGCCTAGCGCATGATCAGGTACTCATAACGGATAAAGTAGTTAGTTCGCTGTAACGTCCAGCAAACCGTTGAGGATGCATGGGTCACACTCGGCTCGGAAGACTTCCGCGAACACGGAAATGGCAGGAGGTGGTCGGCCTTGTCGGGGCCGGTGCAGACACCGCTGACATAGCCGCAGCAACTCTCGACGCCTCCAAACTCGGATTGGAGGATGCGGCGCGCGACCCCGCCCTCCTGCACTCGTTTTGGCTCCTGACGCAGTTGCCGCTCTGCGCCCGAAAAGCCGACTTTGTTGCGGAGCTCGCCAAGATCGGTGTCTCCATCACCGGCGACGCGACTTTGATGGAACTGGTCGGCGGACTCTCCGACGCCGTGGACGCTCATGTTTACCGCGTCGGCGGGCGCACAGATTTGGGAGAGATGGCTCAGATGGGGGCTGCGGAAACCCTCAGTTCCGTCCTAGGGCAACGAACCACGAGCCTGTTCGAAACGACGCCCGAGGATGTTCATCGCGAGTTGGCGCGGCTGGGCACGCCCGTCAATTTCTCCGTGGTCGCACGCGACTTCTTTGCACGGGTGACGGAACGGTACCTGACCTATTTCCTCAGCCGGGAACTATCAAACACACTTGAAACCGTCGATGCCAATCGGCAATTCAGGGAGGCGTTGTCGCTTCATTGCAAGCAGGCATCGAAGATTGTTGAGCAGTTCGCGGCCGAGTGGTTTTCGAAGGCGAATTACCAGGGCGGCATCACACAAAAGAAGGCGGCGGGCTTCATAAGTCACGCCATGACGAAGCTCGGCGCGGAGCTTCAAAAGGGGGCAGAGGGTGGCGAAGGCTGACCACATCATCCTCTGCGGTGGTGCCCCGGCTCCGCGCCGCGCCAAGCCCGAATACATTGTCCGGCTGGACTTGGGCGGCGACGAGCCGAGCGTCGATCTTGAGATCGAACAACATCAGCCGCAAGCTATCCAGCGATGTTCCCCCCATCCTGACGGACCTGGTCGAAATTGCCAGCTACGTGTATTGCGCCGATCAGGCAGTCACGCGCGGTGGCGAAGGCGTGCTCGCGTTCGGCGCTCAATGGCGACGGAACTTCATTTTCCATATTCCCGTTCGGTGCCCGTCGATGTGGTCCTCGCCGAGCGTTCTTCATGCGTTGCAGAAGACGCTCGCGATTCTCTCGGAAGACAACTACGAGTTTCACTTCGTGCAGCGAATCAACGCCGTGGCCATGCAGCAATACCTTACTCTTGGCGATGGCGATTCAACGACCAAAGAGCTTGATGAAGTGCTCTTGTTTTCCGGTGGCCTGGACTCACTCGGCGGCACAGTTCAGGAAGCGGTGCTCAACGAGCGCCGAGTTGCACTCGTCAGCCACCGCTCAAATTCCAAAGTGTTTAGCCGGCAAAGGAACCTAGTCGCCGGACTGCATGCGATTTGCAAAAAGAATCCACCGCTTCATGTTCCCGTGTGGGTTCACCAGAGCGGGACCGAGGGCCGAGAATACACGCAGCGCAGCCGCACCTTCCTGTATGCGTCCCTTGGTGCCGCCGTCGCGCGGGTGTTCGGCCTTAAGCGCATTCGTTTTTACGAGAACGGAGTCGTTAGCCTGAATTTGCCCATCAGCGAACAGGTGGTCGGCGCGCGAGCCACTCGAACCACTCACCCACAAGTTCTGGACGGCTTTGCCAGCTTGTTTAGTCTTCTCGTTGAGGAGACCTTTACCGTCGAGAATCCTTTCCTTTGGATAACCAAGACCGAGGTTGTCAATTTAATCGGGGACGCCGGATGCGGCGATTTGATCGGGCAAAGTGTGAGTTGCACGCACACACGCGCGAACAAACCACGGAGAAGCCACACTGCGGTCGCTGCTCCCAATGCATCAGCCGCAAATATGCAACGCTCGCCAGCCGATTCGGCGATAGCGATCCCGGCAGCATATACAAGATTGACCTCCTGACAGGCGAACGTCTCAAGGAGAAGGATCTCACCTTGGTGGAGAGCTTCATCCGCACGGCGACCGAGATCGGATCGATGAATGAGCTTCAGCTCGTCGAACACTACGGTGAGGTCAGCCGCGTACTTCGGCACCTGCGGCCTCTCTCCTCCAATCAGGTCGCCGAAAGAGTAGTTGATCTCTATCGACGGCACTCCTCTGAAGTCACCGGCGTGATGGATGCGGCACTTCGCGCTCACGCATCAGACATCCGCGAAGGAAAGCTGCCGGCAACATGCGCAATCCTGCTCGCGATTCCCGAAAGCTACAAGACAGTTGCAGTGGATGAGAGGCGAGAATCGCCGGGTGCTCTTGTGGCTTCCTCAACTCCCACGGGCCGGGATGGAAGTCCGCCACCCCAGGCGCACGGTCCGACCGCACCAGCCGACCCAGATAACACAGGCGGCGCAACGGGGAGCGATGTATCGATACAAGGCACCGAACAGCGGACGCGCGATGCACGGAAGGGCGATGGGACGCTCCTGGATCAAAAGCGATTGGTTAGCTTCGGGACGGCAGAGCAGTACCTTGGGATCACCGACAGGCAGCGCCAAAAGCTCATCAAGAGTGGAGCCTTGAGAGTCGAAGGACAGGGGCAGAACCGAAAAATCACGGCTGAATCCCTCAAAATCTATCTTCCTCCAGAAATTCCGAACTGACCCGAACTGACCCGACCAAACCCGAACTTTTCCGCCCTATATCTCCTTTTAAATTAATCAGTTGACGGATAGGCTGGTCTTCAGGATGACCAGCGAAAATCTTGCAGCTCTACTAGCCGAACGTGTCATGGGTTGGACGGTTGGCCCTGACCGCTTTCTGATGGGCAAGCGGGGTTGGATGCCGCGCTGGAGATTTCAGCCCGTCGAAAAACTCGCGGACGCCCTTCGCCTATTGGAGGAGGCTACCCCGCAAGAGTACAGGATTTGCGGCGACGACAAAGGAAACATCCACGTCCTCGTTCGAATCGCAGGCACTCAGGGCGAGGCGCGCGGAACGTCCAAGCCCCTTGCCATCACGTACGCGATAGCGCGCGCCGTCGGCATCGAGGTTGAGCCATGAGCGCCACCGAAGTCATCGCAACGCCGTCTGAGGCGAGTCTCTTCTTGAAGGGGTTATTTGCCGGCAAGCCGGAAGACCTACACATGTTGATTTGGACGCTTTCGGATAAACGATCACACTGGTTCCAAAACGTCGAAAGCGCGATCCAGTTTGCCGCATCGAGGAGTGAGAGAGATCTCTATGTCGGCGTGGGACTCTCCGGCCAGGACTATGGGGCCACGCGCCGCTGCTCGTCGAATGACGTGGCTGGCATCGTTGGTTTGTGGGCCGACCTCGACCTGAAGTCAGACGCACATCCAAAGACGGCGCTCCCAGTTACCATCGACGATGCGCTCAAGATCCTACCGGACCAGCTTCCACCCAGCTTCGTAGTCCGGACGGGAAACGGTGCCCATGCTTGGTGGCTCTTCCGCGAGCCGTTGATCTTCGGAACCGACGAAGAACGCCGGGATGTCGCCAGTCTGATATGCCGTTGGCAGACCCTCCTTCGCTTGAACGCGGCCGCGCACGGTTGGGCATTTGATCGTCTCTCCGATCTCGCCCGGGTTCTCCGAATTCCCGGAACCCAGAACTGCAAAGACCCGCAGAATCCGAAGCCCGTCTCAATCCACTCCCAGACAGACCGCCGCTACAATCCGAGCGACTTCGCGGAATTCCTGGAAGACCACGGGGTGCCGGACGCCGAAGAGCAGGAGCGCGTCACGCAGGACTGGAAGGAAAAGTTCGCCGACAAGCCGCTTTCCATAAACCCAAACGCCACCGCGTCGGACGAGTTCCTCAATCAGCACATGGCTGCGGACCCGAGATTCAGAAGTACTTGGTTACGTGAACGCCGGGATCTGAAGGATCGGTCGCAGTCCGGCTATGACATGGCGTTGGCAAACTTCGGGCTCGAAGCCAGCCTATCCGAACAGCAGGTCGTAGATCTGATTATCCACCATCGGAGAATTCACAGCCAGCGACCACGGACCGGCCTCGACTACTTCCAGCGGACCATCGCCAAGGTATTCAAACCGAGCGATACCGCCGCCACAGCCAATGCGTTCGGGGTGCCAATTGAAGTGCTTGGTCAGCAATCAGCGCAGCCGAAGCCAGACCCGCCGACCGCACGGGCGATCCTATGCGAACGGATTTCCCAGGTGCTTGGCGTGCGCGTTCTCAGGATCGTGAAGGTAACCGGCAAGGAGCCGATCTACCAAATGGAACTCGATAACGCCAAGGTCGAGTTCTCAAGCGTTGCGAAGCTCGTCGAACAGCGGACTCTACGGCTGGCAATCGCGAGTGCTGCGGACCGGCTTATCCCTCGTGTGAAACCCAAACTGTGGGAACAGGTCGCTCAGGCAATGCTGGATGCTCTGACGATTGAGGATGGCGGCGAGGAGACGGACTTTGTTGGCTCCGCGAGGATGTACGTCGACAACTATTTGTCCGAGACGCCGTTCATCGACTCGGTCGTAGATCAGCCCCAGCAGACGCGCCGCAAGCCTGCCGTCCTCGACGGACAGATCACGATCTGCTCCAGCGACCTGCAGCTACACATCAACAAAACATCCGGCGAGAACCAGCCAATCAAGGCGGTCGCATCCATGCTGACAGCCATCGGAGCATCGAGCACTCGCGTAAAGGCTGGCCGGTTCCGGGACCAGAGCCGATGGTTGCTGCCACTGAGCGAGTTTTCGCCCGATGACTACACCGTGGCCGGCGGGGAGAATTCCGATGCCTGAACAGTCCGACGTCGAGGAGGCTCTCAGTGCCATCGGTCAACGGGACCACTCCATCACTGGGGAGTACCGCATCTTCGGACCGCCCGGCACCGGGAAGACCACCAACATAACCCGGCAGATCCGCCGCGCCGTCGAGCGGTTCGGTAAGGACTCCGTGCTGGTGACGAGTTTCTCACGTGCGGCAGCCGCGGAACTCGCCGGGCAGGATCTCCCAGTCAGTTCTGATCGTGTGGGGACACTCCACTCGCATTGCTGGCACGCTCTGGGTCGTCCCGAAATTGCTGAAGTACACGTTGAGGAATGGAATCGGGCGAATCCCCACCTGCGAATCACTCCCGTAAAGAAGGACCGGAAACTGGACGGCGAGGAATCCGACGAGGAGTCCGACGACGACGTGCGGAGCGGCGACTACTGGCTTGGTGAGTTGAATCGGTCTCGGGGAATGATGCGGTCCGTCGAGATCTGGCCGGCAGCGCTTCGAGAATTTGCCGCCAAGTGGAACCGCCACAAGACTTCGTGCAGGGTGATGGACTTCTGCGATTTGATAGAGACCGCAATGCGGGAGATCCGCATCGCGCCTAAGGCGCCTGACGTCATCTTCGCCGACGAAGCGCAGGATCTCAACCCCATGCAGTTAACGTTGGTGCGACGGTGGGGTGAGAACGCGCAGTACTTCATCATCGCGGCCGACGACGATCAGACCATCTATAGCTGGTGCGGCGCGACGCCGGACGCGGTGCTGGACCCCGAGATTCCCGAAGACCACAAGATCATCCTCAAAGAGAGCCACCGAGTGCCACGCAACGTTCACGCGTTGGCGAACCGGTTGATCCATCAAGTCACCCGCAGGCAGGAAAAAGTCTACGAACCTCGACCTGAGGACGGGATGTGCATGCACCTCTCGCGAGGCGGCTACAAATCGCCCGAGTATTGGATTCTCAAAACGATCATGCAGCACCTTGAAAACGGGCAGAAGGTCATGCTGTTGGCGTCGTGCTCCTACATGTTGCATCCGGTGATCGCGGTGCTGCGGCAACAAGGCATCCCCTTTCACAACCAGTACCGGAAGTCCCACGGCTTCTGGAATCCGCTGCGGCGCGGACGAAAAGGTTCCTCGGTAAACCGGATTCTGTCCCTCCTCGGCGACCATCCCTGGAGCCACCGGGACCTGAAGTTGTGGGCAGAGTGGCTCAACCCAAAGGGCAATCTGAGGCCGGGAGCAAAAGCGTTGATCGAGGCATCCGACGATTCCCTCCCGGTGACGACCGAGCGGCTCCACGAATTGTTCGAATCCGCCGCGGTTGAGGCTCTTCTGGCAGCCTCCAGCGATCCCCGGCAGCTACTCCAATGGTGGTCCCGGCGCGTCGCGCCCGCCTTCCACAAACGCGTGCAATTTCCGCTCGCCGTCGCGCACGCCCGCGGACCCATCGTGTTGGAGGAGCCGCCTCGCGTGATCGTTGGAACGATCCACTCGGTGAAGGGCGGGGAGGCGGATGTCGTCTTTCTCTTTCCAGATCTCAGCCGGGCCGGAGACGCAGCCTACCAGAGGCACGGAGCGCAGCGAGATTCGGTGATCAGGCTTTTCTACGTCGGCATGACGCGCGCCCGGCACACGCTGTACATCTGCCAAAGAGAATCCTCGATGGCGGTTGTGATCTGACCGCAAGTAATTGAAGCCATGGGACTTGATTGATGCTTTTGAACGACGGTAACCTTCAGGCGCTGACTGGAGGCTTACGATTGAAAATACGAATTCAGCACCCTGGCGTTCACGAGCGAACGGATCGCGGAGGCTCGTACTGGTTTTTCCGCTATTGGGAAGATGTCCTGCAAGCGGACGGCACAACCAAGGCCATACGCAAGTTCAACACTATCGGTCCGAGCAAGGGCGACAACCGGCTCACGAAGAAACAGGCGGAAGTTGAGCGCGACAAATTCCTCGCGAAGATCAACAAGCCCACCATCCAAGAGAAGGTCGCCGACGGCTTGGCCCTCTTCAGCAGGATGGTCGAAAAGTACAGGGCCGCGCACGTTGAAGCGGAGGTCGCCGGGCGCTTCCTGCTGGCGAAGCCGACGCGAGAGAAGTACGTCATCCACCTCGAGCAGCGCATCGTCCCAAAGTGGGGCACGCGCCGGTTATGCGAAATCAATCCAGACGAGGTCCAGCAGTGGCTCTTTGAGAGCTGCGAGTCCTGGCACATGATGAACGACCTGCGAGGAATCATGTCCGGCATCTACACCAAAGCCGAGGAGTGGGGCTACTGGCCGGAAGGACGTCGCAACCCAATTTCGCGCGTCAAGATCGGGGAGAAGTGGACCGTGCGGCCGGAGCGGATTCTCACGGAAGACGAGACGGTCAAGGTGATGGCGCGATTGAGCGACCCCAACTTGCTCATCATCGAAACCGCCCTCGCCACCGGCGCGCGCATCTCCGAAATACTCGGCCTGACGTGGCAGCACATTGACCTCAAGGATGGCGTGATCCGCATTGTGCAGCGCAACTGGCGAGGCGACATCGACGATCCCAAATCGAAGACCAGCAAGCGGCCCCTTACGTTGGGCAACTTGGCGGACCGGTACCGCGTGAAGGCCACCGCAGACAAAGCCCAGCCGGACAAATGGGTCTTCGCCCGAACGGACGGCAGTGGCCTGCCGCTGTGGGATTCCGGAGTGCGGCAAGCGTTGAAGAAGGCGGCGGCAGCCGAGGGCTGCGACTTTCCTGGCCTCGGACCACATTCACTTCGGCGCGCCTACATCACCTGGGTCCAGGAAGCCGGCGGATCAAGCATCGAGGCGTCGAAGATGGCGGGCCACAGCACGGTACGGATGACCGAGGGATACACGAAGATCCAACTCAACCGGCAAGCTGATCTCACGCGCCGAATCCAGGAGCGGCTGGCGAGCGCGGGTGAGAAGCTTTCCGGCGAACAAGGGGCCGACAGCGAGATTGCGGCACCGCCTTCACCGAAGTTCGCCGAGCTGGATTGCACGGTAGCCGGAATCCAGACAATCCAGTGAGGCTTCGGGGCCGGTTCCCCCCGCCTCATTCATAGCCACCGTACAAATTGGGTTGCAGATCGCCGCCCGTCTCCGTACCTCATCGGCACGCGGGGGCAACGAATCGACTAATCTGGAAGCAGGGGTTTGTGCATGCCCCCTCGAGAAAAGAAGAGCGTTGACGCTGGACCCTCGGTTAAAATACAATCATCGCTGGCAATAGAACATATCCTGTGGAAAATGTCTTGAAAAGGCAGAGCGCCGTGCCGTCCCGCCCAGAGCACCTGCCGGATTTCGACGCCCCCCCGGTTGTCGAAACCGTTTTGTCCGTGCAGTTTGAAACGCTGCCGTTGGTCCGGGCAGCGCACCTTGGGCTGCTCTGGAATGAGTACCGCGCGGCCTTCCCAAAGACCGAAGAGCGCCCGGCACTCGAACAGGTGATCGAGCAGTTCCCCGAAAACCCAACGGCGCGAGTCGGCCTCAGGTTTCAGGCCTTAGAGAGCTTCCCTATCCCGCGAATCTGGTTCACCAACGATCAGGGGAGCGAAATGATTCAGGTTCAGAGCGACAGGTTCATCAAAAACTGGCGCAAAGAGGGGGAAGGCCACCTCTATCCCCACTACAACGACACCATTCGCCCTCACTTTGATCGGGACTACGAGATCTTTTTGGCTTTCCTGAAGAAGAACGAACTCGGCACTCCCCGCGTCAATCAATGTGAAGTGACATACGTCAACCATATTCTGGCCGGTGAGGGATGGGAGCATTACGGTGACGTGGACAAGATCTTCACATTCTGGCACTCTGCGGAACCAATCCCCCCCGGACCACCCGAGGACTTACGTTTGCACACCAGGTTCGCGATTCCGGGCAAGGACGGAAAGCCGATTGGCCGGCTGCATGTAGACGTGCAGCCGGGAGTCAGGACTTCCGACCATCGTCTGATGTACGTGCTCCACCTGACCGCCAGAGGGCAAGTTGGAGATGGGGTTGATTTCTTCGATATCGGTCGGGAGTGGATCGTGACCACGTTCAAGAGGCTGACCACGAATTCTATGCATAAGATCTGGAGGATCAAGAACGATGCCAGCATTGGGAACCGCTGAACTCACGATACAAGATCGCGGGATTCTGGCGACTAGCGCATCCGCTGCGTATCTGGACTATTTTTCCGGGGAGGACCGAGTCGTCCTCAGCACGTTTCAGCAGCCGGTCCTCATATCGCGGCAACGTAAGTATTACTCTCGGGGCCAAATGTTCCAGATTGAATGGCAGGATTACGGTCAAGCGCTTCCTTCCTGGTTCGACCCGCTCATGCAAGGTTTCGTCGACCTGCGTACACTCCCGCCGAACTGGGATAGCTACGGTGCGAATACCATCGACCCGAAGACGGTTCAGGACGCAATGAACCTTCTGAATGGTCTTCTAGGACCTACGAGCCCGGCCCCGCGCGTTGTGCCGTTATCCAGCGGCGGCCTTCAACTTGAGTGGCATCGGCAGGGCATCGATTTAGAGGTCGTGTTTGATCGCGAAGAGCAGCCGTATTTCTACGTTCGAAATCGCCTGAACGGAAGTGAGTCCGAGCATGCGCTACCGGAAGATCGCGAACCGTTGAGGTCGATCATCGGGACGTTGGAATAACTCGTATGCGCGGATTGGGGGGAAATGCCCAGCAGCATTTTTGAAGATGATCCGAGCATCCCTGCGACCGAGCGGCTTTTTCGGCGCATCCCCGCGACGTGGGTCGATTGGGATGAGCAGGGCAACGCAGCCATCTCTTCCGCTGCGTTCAAGGACGAGGAACTGTCCATAACCATCGAATCGGTGCTGACGATAGCCGGACGCGCGCCTGAGGACGTCATCCGCAACTATCCCAGATATGGCTTGGCGGCAATCACGGCTGGCCATGCGCGGTCTCTCAATCAGGCGGTAGCTCGCGATCCCGAACCAGAGGAACCGGCCCATGGCGTTGTTTACGGTCAGAAGAAGCGCAGGGGCATTGGCGGCAAACTTCGCGACGGAGCGGAGTGGGTGGTGCGGCCGACCAAATCCGAGACCGGCTGAAGCCCGCACGGATCGGGCGTGGGCATCCTCCTTATAGAGAAATAAATTGTTGTCTGCTCCAGCAGGCAACAATCACAACAGCCTACAACCGCGCGCGTGAAAGCACGCCACAGGTCACTTCCCGGTGTGGAGTCGCGAAGAATGACGCCCGTGGCGTCCACCGGCGTCCAAACTGCCTTCCTCTAAGTCTTTTGTTTCTGGTCGAAATCCCTGTAAGTGATTGATATTTCTTCCATGGCATGGAAGAGGTCGACGGTTCGAACCCGTCCAGGTCCACCAAAACTCCTCAAACACTTACGGGCCTCGGCCCGTCAAACTCCGCGCCCGTGGAGTCCAACTGAAGTCCAAACCCCATTTGATGCACGGGCAGCCATGGGCGCCGTGTGAATTTCGAAGCTGCCTTCCACGCTATTCAACCGTCTTCGCGCCGATTCCTGGGGGAAGGTTATCGTTCTCGCTCGCAGCCACCTGGGTAAAGGCAGAGTGTTGACCTCGTACACAGTTGAGACCGCGCAAATTGTGGCCGGGGACTTGTCGAGTGCGCGCTTGCAGGCATGGAAGAGGTCGACGGTTCGCACACGTCCAGGTCCACAACCAGGGAGAGAACGTTACACTAGCGTCCTCCGTTTCAACATTCCGATAACTCTCCTGGCGGAACGTCCGGAATCCGTGAGACTTCGCATTCAGCGCCACGCGAACATTTCGTAATGATGTCAGTGGTTCCGTCCTGCGTCATTGGCGGCAGTTCGAATCGTCTCGTTGAACAAAATATTCGCGGTACGCCGGCGATTCCCTGGCCAGGCAGCCGGCAAGATTGAGTAGTCTCACGTTGCGAAACTCCACTGGCTGGCTTTCGGCCTGTAGCCCGATGTAGCCGTCCGTGAGCACCTTACCGTCTTGTTTAATGGCAGGGGCGTAGCCATTGGCAACTCCTCCCCCGATCATCGGCTTTTCATACTCGAGAACTCTCTCCCCGCCGATCCAGTGGCGGACCCGATCACCGCCTAGCACTTCCACCTCAACCTTCACCCACTGATTGTCTGGAAAGGTTTTCGATCTTGAGTTAGTGCAGTGTGCCTTCACCATTTCGCCATTCATGTGGATCTCCGTGCCCGGCGTACAGACGTTCATCGTGGTGCGTCCACCGGCAAGAAACTGGGCCTCCACGCTTATCGGCCAGTCCTGACCTTTGAGGATAGTGCTGGGTGCTTGCGAGTGCACCATCACGCCGCTGTTCAGCTTCGCATAGGACGGCCCACCCTGAATCTGCTCGCCGAAAAAGCGATACTCCACCGACAGCACGTAGTGGGAGAGCTTCCGATGCCAAAAAAGGTGCCCAAAGCGCGAACCGAACCCATCGGGATACTTGTCGTACATCACCCGTATGAGTCCGTTCTCCACTCGAAACGTTTCTCCGTAGTTGTCGCCCGGTTCGTGTCCGGCGAGTTTCACGACCCACCCGTCAAGATTCTTTCCATTGAATAGAGAAATCCAGTCCTTCGCCGGCGCCGACTGCCAGTCCGCGCCTCCAGCGAACGAGAGGGTAGCCAGAAATACAAGTGTGGTCTTCATCAGTTACCCCAGATCGTGCGAATTCAGCATAGCTGTTTCGGGCGCCCGGCTGCCTTCGCCCAAATCGTCCCTGGCATTGCATCCCGTGCTCGAACACCATCCGGCGGCTGGGTTGCGCTTGCGAAACGGCGATCCCGGAATCCAAGATCGGCGCCACGGGGCGCGGGATTGCGGACGGCCGCGACCGGTCGAACTCCGATAATCGGACCTCACAGGGGCGAACCCTTGCGCAAGCGTTCGGCAACCCGCCGTTATCACGTCACTCTCAGATTCCGGCTTCTCGCTCTTGTGGATTGCCGGAGCCTGGCAG
>Ga0163150_10002924_pt1 | contig 25027 bp, 17 predicted proteins | sample OliLakLV19P2IB_FD_148628 | JGI IMG/M metagenome (GOLD analysis project Ga0163150, IMG submission 148628) | Freshwater microbial mat bacterial communities from Lake Vanda, McMurdo Dry Valleys, Antarctica - Oligotrophic Lake LV.19.P2.IB | ecosystem: Environmental > Aquatic > Freshwater > Lake >...
CCTCTCGGCGCTTGCCGGCGCCACCGGGCGTGCCTACGCGTTTGGCGCGCCGACGCCGTTCGGCCAGCTCGGCTCTGCCGGGTTCGTGCCCGACGTCGAGTTCACGCTGACCGCGGCCCCAGGAGACGTGTCGATCCTGCCAGGAACACCCACCGGCGTGTGGCGTTTTACCGGCCAGGTGACCAAGGGTCCTGCCACCACCCTGCAGGTGTTGCCCGGCTCGTACCTCGGCCCGGTCATTCACGTGCGACGCGGGCAGAAGGTGCGGGTGCGCTTCAGCAACCGGCTGCCCGAGGAATCGATCATCCACTGGCACGGCCTTGATGTGCCCGAAGCTGCCGACGGGCATCCGCGGCTCGCGGTCGGCGGCGGCCGCGACTATGTCGTCGAGTTCGAGGTGACCAATCGTGCCGGCACCTATTGGTATCACCCGCATCCCCACATGCGCACGGGCGCGCAGGTCTACCAGGGCATGGCCGGCCTGCTGATCGTGCACGACGCCGAAGAGGATGCGCTGGGCTTGCCGTCGGGCGACGCCGAGCACCTGTGCGTGCTGCAGGACCGCCAGTTCGACGCGCGCAATCAACTGGTGTTCCGGGGCGACAACATGATGGAGATGATGAACGGCTTCCTCGGCGACCGCGTGATGGTGAGCGGGCGGCCGCAGCCGATCATCGAGGTCGATGCCGGCTGGCAGCGCATCAGGCTGTTGAACGGGTCGAACGCGCGCATCTACAAGCTGGCCTGGAGCCGCGACGTGCGGATGACGCTGATTGGCGGCGACGGCGGCTTGCTGGAGCGTCCGGCGCGACAGTCGGTGCTCACGCTCGCGCCCGGACAGCGCGCTGACCTGCTGATCGACCTCACCGGCGTCGCGGCCGGCACCGAGATCCACCTCGACAGCCGCGCCTACCCCGAGTCCGACGCCGGCATTGTCGGCATGATGGGGATGGGCCGGGGCATGGGTATGGGACGCGGCATGGCCGCCGGAGCGGCCGCGGTCAACGGCGCGCCGCTGCGCGTGATGACCCTCCGCACGCGCGCACGGACAGGCGTCGCGTTCACCATGCCCGGACGCCTGTCGGAGTTCGACGCGACCTGGGCGATCAGCGCCGGGGCGAAAGTACGGCAGGTGCCGATCGCGTTTCAGCGAATGCAGTGGCTGCTCGGCGGGCGCACCTTCGAGATGACCCAGGTGGCGCCGGAAGAAACGCTAGCCGCAGGGTCGACGCAGGTGTGGGAGTTCAGCAATCTCGCCAACGGCATGGGCATGCAGGCGGCGCACCCCATCCACGTGCACGGACGCCAGTTCCGCGTGCTGCGACGCAGCGGGGGTGCCACCAACGCCTTGCGCGAGGGCCTCGCCGACGCCGGGTGGCGCGACGTGGTGCTGGTGCTGCCCGGCGAGACCGTGCGCGTGCAGATGACCGTGACACATCATCCCGGCCTCTACCTCTACCACTGCCACATCCTGGAACACGAGGACATGGGGATGATGAGGAACTTCAGGGTGATTTAGGCGCGGTGTCCGCCGGTGGCGGATGCGGGGGATCAGCATGGCCAGCGCCCGTTCGTCGGACCGGATTGACTCGATGTATCACCGGTGATACATTCACTGCATGAACGAAGTATCCATTCGCGAGCTCCGCAATCATGGCGGCGATGTGCTGGACCGAGTGAGCCTCGGCGAGGCGCTGACGGTGACCAGAGACGGGCGGCCGGTGGCCGAGCTTCGACCCTTGGCTCGGCACCCTGTTGGCGCGAAGGCCTTGATGGAGCGTTGGCGACGTCTGCCGGCCGTGGACCCCCGGGAGTTTCGCTCCGACATCGACGCGATTCTGGACGCGGAGGCGTAATTGGACGCAGCAGTGCATGCGCACGAGCGCGGCGTGCTGGACACGAGTACGCTGCTGCTGTTGCCGCGTATTGAGAATGCCGGCTCGCTACCGGCCGAACCGCTTATCACCGCGATCACCCTCGCCGAGCTGAGCGTCGGGCCACTCATCGCGCGAACCGACGAGGAGCGCGCCGCGCGACAAGCGCACCTCCAGCAGGCTGAAGCGGAATTCGACCCATTGCCCTTTGACGCTGCCGCTGCGCGAGCTTTCGGCCGTGTCGCGGCTTCGTTGCGCGGTTCAGGACGTAAGCCGTCGGCCCGCGCGTACGACGCACTCATCGCGGCGACCGCGCTCGCGAACGGATTGCCGGTTTACACGTGTAATCCCGACGATTTCTCGGGGATCGAAGGGCTTGAGGTGGTTTCCGTTCCAATCCGCTGACACGACGCCAGCATCCGCGCTTTCTCCGCGGCCACATGGATGATTGGTACGGCCGTTACGAGTCTGCTTGCAGGCCGCGACATTCTCGATCGGCCGCTACTGCTGCTTCGGTGAACCGCTCGAAGATGTGGTCCAGCTGATCGGCCGGAATCCCGCTACCGGTGTCCGCCACGGCAATGGTGACGAAGTCCGCCGACATGCTGCCAAGCAGTGTGACGGTCGCTCCCCGTGCTGTGAATTTGAGAGCGTTCGAAAGCAGATTGCCGAGCACTTCTATGATGCGATCGCGGTCAACTTCGACGACCGTGTCCACGGCCGGCATGTCCAGCCTGAGCGTGATGCCGCGGCTGTCAGCCTGCGGTGCATGCGCTTCGAACACGTCCGTCAACAGAGACTTCATGGAAGTCGGGGAACTGTCGAGCGCGAACTGGCCACTCTCAATGTGCGCGACATCCAGCAGATTGTGACCGCAGCCGACCTGTCGTTCCAGGCCGAGCCCTCGGATGCCGAAGCGCTCGATCATGCGGCTTCGGTGATCGCGCCCATGGAAATCGACGTCGAGACGGAGGTCGTCGTCACGCTCAGTCCGCCTGCATCCGCCGTGCTGGAGTTCGGTGAGATCGGCGGCGCGGACTGCATCGCAATGGCTACGCGCGGGCGCGGCCGTATTGCTCGCTGGCTGCTGGGCAGTGTTACGGACAAGGTCGTGCGCAACGCGCATTGCGCGGTGCTGCTGTACTCGGCGTCGGATCTGGCACCAGTATCGAGTCAGTGTTCATGCGCCGACTGCAGAACGGCGATCCGCGTGGCCATATGCGGCGCGCCGCCGCGCGATTCCCTCTGCCGGGCGGACATCGCAAGTGTCCGGACATTCCCGCTGACGTCAGCGATCTGGCGATGTACAGCGGGTCCTGCCAAGTCCGATATGGTGCGGGTGAAGCAGGGTCGACCTATCGCGTCCAGTTTCGCTGCCAGCGTTGCGAGAAGCCTGGCAGCAGGTGGACACGGAACTGATTGTTGTATCGCGTCAACAGCTGATTCACCACGGCGCGTTGACCAGGAGGCCAATGCGGAGCGTGAGCGCGTTCCAGTTCGCATCGGTGCGGTTGCCGGATCGCTCGAGCTCCTGATAGCCGTCGAACACCAGCCGGTCGTAGGACATCGTCGCGTTCAGTGCAAAGCGCCTGCCCACGAGCGATTCGAGCGATACCGTCGGGCCACCGCCGTAACCGAGTGACTTCACGCCGAACGGTTTCGAGCCGATCGCCGGCTTCTCGATACTGAACGAGCGTTGCGCCATCTGCACGCGCAATCCCAGCGTCACACGTGTGCCGACGCGATCCACGATCGGCATCCGCGGTTCGAGCCCTGCAACGAACAAGCGCAACGGACGCTCGCCCGCCGGCAGCACGAATGTGTTTACACCGAGATCTCTCGTCAGCGTAGCCGTCGATTCCGCCGAGAGTGAGTGCTTCGACAGGCGCGCAAACAGGCCGAGCCCGAAGGAACCCCTGATCGGCAGGTGGCCCGCCGCCTCGAACCCCACGCCGACTCCCGGCGACTCCGGTCCGCTCAGATGCGTTGCGGCCACCGAGAAACTCGCATAGCCGCCGTATTCCGGGCCGAGCGGCGCCGGCGGTACGGAGAGATAGCGTCCGGTGCGCGGCCAGAGCGCGACGATGTCGCAATACACGTTCGACTGCAGGTACAGCGGCGTGTCGCGGTAGGCGATCGGTGCATCCTGCGGATTCCTGTAGTACTCCACCGCCTCGAGATTCGATGTCGACTCTTCGAGCCGCAGGCGCGCAGTCGTGCTGTCGAGCACCATATGTCCATTCCAATACACGACCGTGCAGGCCCGCCTGGTCGTCGGCACCTTCAGCCAGGTCAGGACATCGCGTGCATCGAGCGCATTCATCATCTCGGGATCGTGCGGCAGCACGACGCGCGAAGTGCCCATGAACGGCGTCGTGAGGCGTCGCGCATACAATCCGTCTTCCGTTGCGTCATGGCGCGAGTCGTGCCTGCGCGCGACGATCGTCAGCGGCTCCAGCTGTACTGCGGCCGTCGTGATCGTGATATCAACGATGACCTGCTCCAGTCCCCCGACGTCGAACGCCACCGTCGTCACCCCGCGGTAACCGATGTGCTGCGTCTGCAGGCGGTGCAGCCCCGAATTCTTCGCGCGCACCGCAAATCGGCCGTCGCGATCGGTCACCGTTTCGTCAATCTTCGGTCCATTGGGCCGCTGCAGTGTGACGCGCACACCCTGTACGCCCTGCCGCGTTTCGTTGTCGAGCACACGGCCGCCGACGCTCTGCGCCGCAGCCGGAGCGCCGGCCAACAGCGCCAGCAGTCCGAAACACACCGTTCTCATGCGACGTCGCACGTTCAGGCTCCACCCGTTAGTCATGGTTCCGTTTCCAATCGTTGATGCGACACACACAGGGGACCACCGCGGCCGGATGAGCCGTCTGATACCCGAAGCTGATACCCGAAGCTGTAGGCCCCTCTTCTTTTGTATCGCGGAACAACGATACTATGGACAGTAGGAAGAAACGATCCTCTTCGTCTTTTGTGTGCTGCTGCTGTCCGCCGACTGTGCGCTGCCGCCGGCCGGACCCGCCGCGCCTCCTCTGTTGGCGGAGCGCATCGATGTTTCAGGGGCCAGGAAGTTCAAAGGGCGACTTTGGAACCATTCATGCGTCGACCCGGTTTGCATAGCATATGGCCACTCATTTCAGGAGGAACCCGTGAAGACATACCATCCGGCCGCGTTGCTGGTCCTGGTACTTGCCGCGTGCTCAGGAGGGGACGCAGACGAGGCGCCGCCGCCGCCTGAACCGGCGGTGGAACAGACCGTGGCCGCGGCGGACACCATGCCGGCAGCGCTGTGGGCACACCTGCAGCAGAGCAGCTACAAGACCTGGCCGAAGTTCCCCGGCAAGGGTGAACTGTACAAGGGCGTTGAACCTCACGGGATGCTTCTGACGACGTACGTCAACCAGCTGGCGCTTGATGCGATCACGAACGGGGCAGCCACCCTGCCGTCAGGGTCGATCCTCGTGAAGGAGAACTACATGCCGGACAGCACCTATGCGGCCGCTACCGTCATGTACAAGGTGGCCGGATACGATACCGCGAATGGTGACTGGTACTGGGCAAAGTACATGGCGGATGGATCCGTCGAAGCGTCCGGTCGTGTGGCCATGTGCGCACAATGCCACGGTGCCAACAAACAACGGGATTTCCTGATGACTGCGCTGCCGCCGAGATAGACGTCGACGGCTGACAAACTGTTAACGGTCCCTCGCTCTTTCCGATGGATCGCAGGCGAACGGTGGACGGACATCGCGTTCCGCGCAGTGCCTTTATCAGCGGAACGGTTAGACGGGCGTCTCCGGTGTCGTACGCAACCGAAGACCTCGGGGTGTGCCGTCCCCTTCGCAACGCCTGCCACACCGCTGCACAAGTCGGCGCGCGTTGAGGATCAGCCAGTAGTGCTCGCGAGCGTGAGGATGAACGTCGATCCGCTCGCGCTGCTCGGGCTGTGAATCTACATCAACTTCCTGCGCACCGTCGTGCTCCAGGTAGCGCGTGACCGCTCTGCGGTGAGCACAACGTCGAGAGGGCATGCTCACCTGGATACCGTCAGCGCCCGCGAACGCCGTACGCTGCGCCGAGACGTCCACTTTCGCGGGTGTCTGGCAGCGCGTCCCCGCCTTGCGTCATGACCTCACTTCGGCCGCGGATCCGGCAGCTCGATGAGCGCGGGATGCGAACCCTCACGCACCGCGACAATCGTGTTCATCAGCGCGCGCGCCGCATTGCGTGTCTCCTCCTGCATCGCGTGGTCCTCGTCGAGTGCGTCGTGACTCGTCGCGTACGGCTCGTAGTACGCGATGTAGCGGCCGATGATGCCGCCGCCATCCGCGGGAATCAGCTTCATGTCCGTGAGCCAACCCGTCAGCGCCGCCGTGAGCAGGTCGACACCAGCGGCGTCGCCATGCACCACGAGCGAGAACGCGCGGCCCGCGAGATGACGCGGGTAATCCCAGCCTGCCAATTCGAGTGCCTTCGCCTCGTCCGCCTTCTTGCCGTGCGTCGTGGTCGGGTCGGGATTGCCGCCATCCGCACATACGAGCCGGTCAATCATCAGCTTGAGCGCGCTCGGCGCCTGGTACCACTGCACCGGCGTGACAATCAACACGCCGTGCGCTTCGACCCAGCGCGGATAGATGTCGTTCATCCAGTCGTTCACCTGCCCGATCGCGTGGTTCGGATAACACGAGCACGGCCAGTGACACAGCGGCATCGCCGTCGACACGCACGATTTGCACGGATAGATCACGCGGCCATACTCCGCGGTGAGACGGCTGAGGTCGAGGAAATCGACGACACCGCCTGCCTCCTCGATCTGCGCCGCGGCAATGTGCGCCAGACGGAACGACTTCGACATCTCGCCCGGACATGTCTGGTCCGAGCGCGGTGATGCACAGATCACGAGTACACGGTCCGGACCGGCCTCCTCATGCCGCGCCTGTGCAGCGAGCACGCGGTCGCGCGCGTCCAGCCACTCGATCGGCAACTCATGCGTCGGGTCTGCGAAACCCTCGCCGGCCGCACGCGTGCGCGGACTCTTGCGATACTCGCTGTAGCCGTCCCACGCGATGTCGAGCAGCTCACGCAGCGCTCCCTGATGCCCATCGAACGCAGGATCGTAGAATCGCTCGCGGAAACGCGCCTCGAACTGCTCACGACTCAGTGCGACGTCAGTCTGGCCACGTCGCACTTCGGGTGCTGCCGCCATCTCCACCTCCGGATCACAGGATCGACCATGGCCAATGCCCTCGCACGGTTGGTGCCGGGAACCATCGGAACGAGGCTTGCATTTGACTAATAGCCCCGCAATCGGGAGCGAAACCCTTCAGCAAGCAAGCGATATGCAAAGCCTGAGCGAACCACTCCTCGAAAAACCGCCGGCCCGCGCCGGAGGACCGGTCGGCGCCGCAGACGAGTACGCGCGCGTACGATCGTTCACGGATCGACTGTGCGAGCCGCTCGCGACGGAGGATTACGTCGTGCAGTCCATGCCCGATGTCAGTCCCACCAAGTGGCATCTCGCCCACACGAGCTGGTTCTTCGAGACCTTCATCCTGATGCCGCACCTGCACGGATACACGCAGCTCGATCCGCAGTATGCGTTCCTGTTCAACTCGTACTACGTGCAGGCCGGGGAACGGCATTGCCGCGCTCAGCGCGGCTACATCTCGCGGCCGACCGTGGCAGAAGTATTCGCATACCGCCGGCACGTCGACGACGCCATGCGCACTCTGCTGGAGACATCCGATGCAGCGGTGCGCGCGCGCGTGGCACCGCTCGTAGAGATCGGACTGAACCACGAGCAGCAGCATCAGGAGCTGATGCTCACCGACATCAAGCACGTGTTCGGCGTGAACCCGCTGCGTCCTGCCTACCGTGCGCACACGAACGTCGCAACCGGCGCTGTGGCACCGCTCGGATGGACCACGTTCGCCGGTGGACTGCACAGCATCGGACACGATGGAAACGGCTTCTCCTACGACAACGAGGGGCCGCGTCACACCACGTATCTCCAGCCGTACGCGCTTGCGAACCGGCTCGTCACAAACGGCGAGTACCTCGAATTCATGCGCGACGGCGGCTACACGCGGCCGGAGCTGTGGCTCTCACTCGGCTGGGCGACCGCGCAGGAGAGCGAGTGGAGCGAACCGTTCTATTGGGAACAGCGCGCTGGCGAGTGGTGCATGTTCACGCTGTCGGGCATGCGACAGGTGAACCCTGCCGAGCCGGTTACGCACCTCAGCTACTTCGAGGCCGATGCATACGCGCGCTGGGCGGGCGCTCGGCTGCCGACCGAAGCGGAGTGGGAGGTTGCGGCACGCGACGTCGCCATCGAAGGCAACTTCGTGGACACCCTCACACTGCATCCGCAGCCTGCACGCGGAACCGGCGGACTCGAGCAGATGTACGGCGACGTGTGGCAGTGGACGCAGAGTTCATACGCAGCCTACCCAGGGTATCGCCCCGCACCGGGCGCGCTCGGCGAGTACAACGGGAAGTTCATGTGTAATCAGTTCGTGCTGAAAGGCGGTTCGTGTGCGACGTCGCAATCCCACACCCGCGCGACGTACCGAAACTTCTTTCCACCGGATGCGACATGGCAGTTCACGGGACTCCGGCTCGCGCAGGACGCATGAGCACACGCGAAACATCGCAGCGGATCCGCCTGCTCGATCTGCATCCGACAGCCGACGCGTTCTGTGAGGATGTCCGCCGCGGCCTGACATCGCCACGCCGCAAGCTGCCGCCCAAATATTTTTACGACGATCGCGGTGCGGAGCTGTTCGAGCGCATCACAACGCTCGACGAGTACTACCTCACACGCACCGAAGCGGCGATCTTCGACGAACACATGGCCGAGATCGCCGCGCGCATCGGTGCTGGTGTACGCGTTGTCGAATTCGGTAGCGGCAGCGGCATCAAGACGCGCACACTGCTGCGTCACCTCGACGCGCCTGTGGCATACATCCCGATCGACATCTCACGCGCGCAGCTGATGATGACGGCCGCACGCGTGGCCGAAGAATTTTCCGACATCGATGTCCTGCCCGTATGCGCTGACTACACACGCGACCTGCGCCTGCCGGAATCGGATCCGGCGGCGCGCACGCTCGCGTTCTTCCCAGGCTCGACGATCGGCAACTTCGAATACCCCCAGGCCCGCGCATTCCTCGCCCATGTCGCACGCATCTGTGGCGACAACGGCCAGCTGCTGATCGGCGCCGACCTGCACAAGGACACAGACACCATCGAGCGCGCCTACAACGACAGCGTTGGCGTGACCGCCGAGTTCAACCTCAACCTGCTCGACCGCATCAACCGCGAATGCGGCGCCGACTTCGACCGCGCGAACTTCGCGCATACCGCCGTATACGACGAAGCACGACATCGTATCGAGATGCGCATCGTCTGCACCCGCGCGGCCACCGTAGCGCTGCCGGCGCTCGACAATGAACCCGCGCTCCGCATCGACTTTTCGCCCGGCGAGTACATCGTCACGGAATACTCGCACAAGTATTCACAGCAGGAATTCGCCGGCCTCGTACAGCCGGCCGGCTGGCGCATCGACAGCTTCTGGACCGACGCCGGGCACAGGTTCGGCGTGTGGCTGCTGGCGCGACAGCGTTAATCTCGAGAGCAACGTACAGGAGCCTACAGGAAGGGCGAGGTACCGAACATGACGAAAACATTACCGCTCATATTCTCATTCGCCATCAGCTTTGCCGCTGCGGCTGCCGGCGGACTGGCAACGCGCACCGCGCCCGAGTTCTACGCTGCACTGTCGCGGCCGGCATGGGCACCGCCTTCCTGGCTGTTCGGACCTGTGTGGACGCTGCTCTATGCGCTGATGGCTATCGCGGCATGGCTGGTCTGGAAGGAACGGGGCTGGTCAGGCGCCCGCATCGCACTGGGACTTTATCTGCTGCAACTGCTCGCCAACGCGCTCTGGTCGTGGCTGTTCTTTGGATGGCGTCGCGGATCACTGGCCGAGTTCGAAATTGTCGTGCTGCTGGCGTTGATCATATTCACGATCATAGCGTTCTGGCGCGTGCGGCCGCTCGCAGGCATTCTGCTGCTGCCGTACGTTGCATGGGTTGCGTTTGCGGCGGCGCTGACGTTTGCGATCGTGCAGCGCAATCCGGCCATGTTCTGAGGACAGGCTAGTCGCCGACCTGCGAGAGAGCGAGTATGTCGTCGACGAGACACAGCAGCGAGTCGGCCGACATCGGTTTCTGGATGAAGTGTGCCCGCTCGCCAAACACCAGCCGCTCGCTCAGGTCATCAGGCGTGTAGCCGGACATGAAGATGACCTGAAGGCGGGGGTGCTCGCGCCGCATGGCGTCGGCCAGTTCGGGGCCGCCCATTCTTGGCATGACCACATCGGTCAACAGCAGATCGATCGGTTGTGAGTAGCCATCGAGCAGGGCGCATGCGTCCGCACCATTGCCGGCTTGCAGGACATTAAAGCCGCGCCGGACCAGCACGCGGGATACAAATGCACGCACAGCGTTGTCGTCATCGACGAGAAGAATCGTTTCTGTTCGCTTGCCGAGTAGTCGCGGGACTGAAGGTACCGCAACAGCGTGGGCCGCGTGGTCTACGGCGGGCAGCAGGATCGTGAACGTTGTCCCCTTGCCAGGGGCGGATTGTACGGTGATGGCGCCGCCGCTCTGTCGCACGATCCCGTACACCGTCGCCAGGCCGAGTCCGGTACCCTTGCCGAGTTCTTTCGTCGTGAAGAACGGCTCGAAGGCATGGTCGAGAACAGCGTCGCTCATGCCGCTGCCGTCATCGACGATCTCGAGCTTGACATAGCCGCCGGCGCCCGCGAGGTCGAGAGCCGCGGCCATTTCGGGACCCGCCCGGGTCATCGACGTCGTGATGGCGACGTTCCCGCCGCTCGCCAGCGCGTCCTTTGCATTGACTACGAGGTTCATGATGACCTGCACCATCTGGCTGGAGTCGGCGAGGATGCACGCTGCTTCCGGGTCCAGCCAGATGGTGCTGGTGATGTCAGCGCCGACGATTCGACGGAGCATGCGCGTGGTCTCGGTCACGATATCATTGAGCTGCACCACCTCGGGCCGCAGCATCTGACGACGGCTGAATGCCAGCAACTGCTTCGTGAGCTCGGCCGCGCGATGCCCCGCACGCTGTACATCCTCGAGGTCGGTACGATCCGTACCGGTCGCACGTTCCAGCAGCAGTTCTGTCACGCCATTGATCGTGGTGAGAAGATTGTTGAAATCGTGGGCGATTCCGCCTGCGAGACGTCCAATACCCTCCAGTTTCTGGGACTGGCGATAGCGCTCTTCCATTGCACGCTGTTCGCTGATGTCCTTCAGCAGCATGATCAGGTAGAGACCAGTGGCATCCGCGACAGCGGAGAGGGTGCATACGACGGGTACGACGCCGCTGTCCGGCGGCTGCACCATCAGCTCGCTCTGGACGCTGGCGCCGGGCTCGGCCAGCACCACCCGGCAGTCATCCGAGAAACGGTGTCGGCTGGGTGGATCGAGAAAGTCGATGAACGACAGATCACGGATGTCCGCACCGTTCATCATCGCGGTCAACGCATGATTCTCATTGACTACGCACGACGTCGTATCGAGCACGGCAATGCCGACACCTGCGGACTCGAACACCGCGCGGAACCGCTGCTCGCTTGCTTCGAGCTGATCATCCGAGCGACGGCGTTCCATCATCTCCTGTTCGAGCGCGCTCGTCCGTTCGAGCACCCGGTCCTCGAGCCCCGCATTCGCCTGTAGCAGCTGCTCCTGAGCACTCTGCAGCCGCTCGATCATGACATTGAATGTGGCGGCCAACCTGCCGACCTCGTCGCGGGTCCCGACGGTCACTTTCGTCAGTGCGCCGCCCCGTGCGATGCGCGCTGCTGCGGCGGTCATTACCGCCAGCGGTCGCGTGACGAGAGTGGCAATTGCAAACGCAAGAACAACAGTCGCCGCGAACAGCAGGAAGGTTGTCAGTGCGATGCGCGCCTTCATCGATGCGATCGTTTCGTCCAGCCGCTTGGACGACAACAGAACCCGCACGGAACCGACACGCTGGCCGACATGCGCGATTTCTTCGTCCTGCGTCACGGTGTTCGTGTCATCGCGTTGATGACCGTAACTCCCGATGACCGCACCGAGCGCATTGCTGATCGAGATGTACATGACATCGGGATCCACGCCGGCGGCAGTCATGGCTTCCCGTAGCCCGATGGTATCGGAGAAGAGGACGCCCGGCGCCGCCGTATACGCGGTAATCCGCGCAATGGCATGTGCCTTGTCCTGCAGCCCTTCGAGCCCCTGCTTCTGCAGCCGCCCCGGAACGTAGACATACAGGAAGATCGCCGCGCTGCTCATCAGAACGCTGAACGCGAGCGCGAGCTTGTAGCGCAGGGGCAGCTCGAAGCCCGACACCCTCACCCTGCGCATTCGCATCAGCGAATGACCTCCGCGTGGCGCAGCAGCTGCGCCGAAAAATCTGAACCTTCCTTTCGCGCAAGCGGCAGGTTGATGATGATGTGCGGGCGGGAATCGCGCAGGATCAGGCCGATCGACGTCGCGCGGCGGGCCAGGGCAGGATCGTCGCACGCCGTGCGGACGCCGATCGAGCGGATGGCCTCGGCAAGTTTCACGCTGTCGACGGCCCGTAGTTGGGTGAGCATCACGACCGACGCTTCGACTTCGCGCAGCGCCTCGAGCAGGCGTGCCTTGTCGTCATAAGGAATGGCCGTCACATCGACGCGAGTATCGCCGATGTTGAGGTCCGCGTACGCGCGAGCAGCCTTCAGCCAGGCATCCCGCTTCATCACCGACGCAGGGACCTCGGTCTGATAGACAACCACGATCACGAGACTGGCTCTGCGGTCCAGCGTACGGTCGAACGACATCACCTTGAGCAGGAGCGCGAGCTCAAGCTCCGCCGGAAGCGTCGCCGCCTGCGCATGGACATTCCCCGACAATCCAACGAGGAGAAGCAGCGCTGCAACGACCGTCTTCACCGAACCCTCAACTGGACACGCCAGCGACGGCCATTCTGTACGATCGCATCCTGACGGTGCTCGAGACCGCCCGGGTGTGCATATTCCTGGTCGAGCGCGTTATCGAGGAACCCGGCCACCGAGAACCGGGACGCGATATCATAGGTGACGCCGACATCGATCAACCCTACGGCGGACGTGCGCAAACCGGTCACTGTCAAACGGCCGGTCTCGACGCGGCCCTGCAGCGCCGCCTCCACACGCGGCCGCACCGGGCCGTTCAACCCCACCCTGAAGATCACGGACGGTGCATTCGACAGATCGCTGTCGTTCGAAAGGTCCGTCGCCGATTGCAGGATGCCGCTGCCATTGAGCAGCCAGCTCCGCAGGCCCATCGTGAACTCACCTTCGACGCCGCGCGTGCGTACGCTGCCGACGTTCGCGAACTGATAGTTGTCGTCCTCATCCGTCACCGGATCGATGAGCGCGCTCACCTCATCATCGAACAGCGATATGCGCACGATGCCGGTATCGCCAATCCGCTGCTCCGCCACCAGCTCATAGGTCCGGATCTGTTCGGGCCCGAGATCATTGTATGGCACGTCGGGATCGTTCGTGAAGACGCGCTCGTACACGCTCGGTGCCCGGAACGCCGTGCCGTACAGGAGCTTCACCGTTGTACTCGGACGGGGCCGGAGGATCGCGGACACGCGTGGTGTGACATGCACCTTCGAGCGGCTCTCATCATCCGCGCGCACACCGAGAATCAGCGTAATCCAACGCGCCAGATGCAGCTCATCCTGGACGTATACGCCAGCCGCGCTGTACGGCAGATCCGCCGCGTTCTCCGGCTCGCCCGGGGTCCGTGTCCGGTAGTCCGCGCGCATCGTGCGCGTAAAGGATCCTCCCGCGACCACGCGGTTCGATGCCGTCATGTCCCACAGCACCTGTAGCCCGGCAGCCGCACGGTTCATGTCGCTCGCGTCGGACACCACCACACCGTCGTACGGGTACGCGCCGCGATACCTGTACCGATCCGCAGTGCCGGTCGCCGTGACGACAACGCCGGTCTTCAGCATCCGTTCGTACGTCACCCCGGCCTGCAGCCAGCCATCCGTGGTTTCCGAACCAGGCACGCCGAAATCCGTGCCCCACGCGCCCGTCGGCACTCCCTTGTCGCGGTCGGAAATGCGCGCCTGCACCCTGAGGTTGCCCAACCGAGCCGCAGCGAACGCGCTCGCCAGACGCGTCCAGTCCAGATCCCGTGCATGCCCGCGTGTCGAACCGTCCGCGTACGCGGGATAATACAGATCCTGCCCGTCCTCCCGGCCCACCTGAACACCGACCAGCAGCGACCGTCCGGCAGACGCCAGCTCTATACGACCGCTGCCCAGAAACGCCCCGAACGATCCGGCTTCCACGCTCGCCGCAACGCTGGTCCGGGACGGATCGATCGTGATCAGGTTGATCACCGCGAACATCGCGCTCGTGCCGTACAGGGAGGACACCGGACCACGCACGATCTCGACCCGGTCGAGCAGCGAGAGATCGAAGCCAAGCTCCGTGCCCATGGCCGCCGCGCCATACACGTTCTCGTTCATGACCTGTCCGTTCAGCAGGAGAAGCACGCGGCTGTTGTAGTCCGTCGGCCGCGAAAATCCCCGTACGCCTACGTATGAATAATTCCGGTCATAGCTCGTGTAGAAGCCTGCAGCGCGTGCAAGTACCTGGTCCAGCGTGCGATAGCCGAACGCAGCGATCTCCTGGCGCGTAATGACAGTGACGGCGGCAGGCGCGTCGGAAAGTGCCTGCGCGTAGCGCGCTGCCGCGTGCACCGGGATGGACAGGAGCGAGTCGAGGGACAGGCGCGGATCGGCCTGTGCGCCCACACGACCAGCCGTGAGTATCAGAAATGCAAATGCGATTTGAGCTGGGCGAACGCGAACAAACGACATGTCGGACTCCCAGGGGGAGGTCCTGTGCGAACCTGGCAGGGAGAGGCAAATGGCAGAGTACCGAACCAGGCAGTCGCACCCGGAGGTGCGAAATCCGTGCCGTACAGCTGCTCATCGATGAAGGAGGTGCGATGGATCCCACCGCGTGATCAGCGTCTTGCATGAGAAGGCGGGGCGATGGAATGGCGGGGCGGGTCAGGGAGTGCACATCTACCCCTCGCCGTACGGCGGCCGAGTGCCCGAGCCGCCGGTGCTGTAGCCGGAACTGAAGCCATGGCAACTACTTCCGCATTCCTCTCGGCAGCCGAATAAAATAACGGGGAAGTCGGCAATCCTGCCATGAAGCGTGTCCGTGGAATTCGCCGAAGTTCGTGGCGATCACGCGGGAAACGGGACTTCGTGTCACGCGGAGACGCGGAGGCGCGGAGTCTTGCCGGGTTCATGAACATGAACGATGACGAATGGGATGTGTTTTCACGCGGATATCCGATCGATCGCGCCCGGCGGGCGGGGTTCTTTGTACAGCAGATCTCTACCAGTCCTTGTAGGGGACCTGTTCGAACGGCTCTGTCCGAATGCCTTGCCGCACACGCTCTGTCGATGCTGTGCCGGCGCTGGCTTGTGCGCTGGATGATGACGAACCGCTGGTGCGTGGACATGCTGGGTGGGCACTCGGCCGGATCCGCAGATGGGTCCCTGTCCGATCTGTCGTACGCCGGGCGCAGCGTCAGGTGATGCAGTGAGGTGTCAGCGTGAAGGCAGCAGCAGATCGAGCTGCCGGCTGCGATACTTGAAGATGCGCTTGACCTGCAGGCGCACTACCGGCCATGCGATTTCGCCGAGAGGATAGAGCGGCAAGCGAAGGCGCACTTCGTCTCGTACGTGCGTGCCGCCGGCAACGGTTGCGAACGAGTGCGTGTGCACCCAGACGCTGTACGGTCCGCTCAGCTGCTCATCGATGAAGGAGTGCGGTGGATCCCACTTCGTGATCCGCGTCTTCCATGAGAATGGGACACCGAACAGGCGGAGCTCATAGTCGATCAGGGTGTCGGCCGCTATTGTGATCGGTGTTGGAGTCTTGATCCGGAATCGCAGCTCCGGCGGCGTGATGCGCTCGAGATTCTCGGCCGCGGCGAAGAACGCGAATACCTCATCAGCGGGAAGATGAATGACCTGGTCGAAGTGCAGAACATGTTCGCCGTGGCCCATCGAGATGACCTTCGTTCAGAGTGGGGGCGCGCGCTACTGTCGCGCGTCATGTAACATGGCGCCTTCACCTCTCGGCGCGCCATGATGGAGCTGGTGCAGCAACGCGAACGAATCGATCGGCGATTCACCGTTGAACGCAGCGAATGCACACATCTGCTCGCCGAGCAGGTAGCGCGCGCCGACAGGCGGACCCGGCAGCGTCGAAAAAACGTGTGCTACGCAAAGTCTGCGGTTCAGCAGGGGAGGACCATGAAGTTGGGCATTGGAAGTGTCAGCTGCGGCGCGCAAACCGCTGCGCCTGACGCTCGAAGATTTGCAGCGTCTACCGCACCGAACGCAAAAGGTGAGAGCGCTACACATCCGCAGACAATGATCGCTTAGCCACTTGACCTGCAACATGACGCCTTCACCACTCGGTGCGCGATGATGGAACTGGTACAGCAGAACGCACTGATCGTGCTCGTGTTGATGACCGTGCTGTGGGTCGTCAGCGTGGTCAGGCAGGATGCCAGCATTGTGGATCCATGGTGGTCGATGGGGTTCCTGCTGGTTACTGCAAACACCATCCGGATTTCGGGGGCCACGCCGGGAAAGCTGCTGCTGCTGGCGATGGTGGCGGCGTGGGCGATCCGGCTCTGGCTGCATATCCTGGTGCGCAGTCGGGGGCGCGGCGAGGATCCGCGTTACACGGCGTTTCGCGAGAGGTACGGTCCGGAACGCTACTGGTGGTTCAGCTTTTTCCAGGTCTTCCTGCTGCAGGGGCTGCTGGTAATGATCATCTCGGCACCGCTACAGGTGGCGGCCGCAGGTGACGGTGCGATCGGCATCGCGCTGGTCGCTTCACTGGTGGTGTTTGCAGCGGGTTTCGTGATCGAGGCAACCGCGGATGCACAGCTGCAGTCGTTCCGCAACGATCCGTCGAAGCGCGGACGTGTCCTGGACACGGGCCTGTGGGGCTGGAGTCGCCACCCGAACTACTTCGGCGACGCCTTGTTGTGGTGGGGTTTCTGGTTGAGTGCGCTGGATCAGCCGTTTGGCTGGGCGACCGTGTTCGCGCCGGTGCTGATGACGTTCCTGCTCGTACGTGTTTCCGGAGTATCGATGCTCGATGCGCACATGGCCGCGACGAAGCCCGGATACGCGGAATACATGAAGCGCACGTCGTCGTTCGTGCCTGTACCCCCGCGCCGCTGATCGCTTCAGGGCATCGTCTCGAGCACCCGCGTCAACGAGTCACTGATCTGGTATACTTCCGTTCCGTGCGTCTATGTTCGTGCTTACACCGATCAGGCGAACCGGCGCATCCTGCTCATCGTACATGCACCGTGCGTGTGACGCGATCCACCGGGCCGCGCCGGCAGGCATGACGATCCGGAACTCGATGTCGAGATCGCGTTTCAGGCGCACACACGTTGCCTGTGACTGAATCACCATGGAACGATCATCGGGATGTACGATGTTCAGGAACTGGTGACCTGTGGCAGGCGCAGCGGCAGCACCGGTAACAACCAGCATCGTGTCGGACCAGATCATGCCGTCAGTCGCAAAATCGATCTCCCACACACCAATCCCACCGACACCAAGCGCGTAGTTCGTTCGCGCTTGACTCTCGCGAAGCAGGAAGGCACGCTGCTCCAGTGTCTTTGTCCGTTCGGCGAGCTGGCTGGTGCGTTCAGCCACCTCCGCCTCGAGCCGTTCGCTGTATTTCTCCAGGTGGTCGCCATACGCCTTGAGGCGGAGGAGATTGCGTATGCGGATACACAGCTCGACACGGTCGATCGGTTTCGCCATGAAGTCTTCCGCTCCGGCACTGAGCCCGAGCAGAATCGACTCGCGATCATCGAGGGCGCTCACCATGATGATCGGAATATTCGTGGTCCTGTGTTTCTCCTTGACGCGGCGCGCAACCTCGTAGCCATCCATACCTGTCATGAGCGCATCCAGCAGGATGAGGTCTGGCTGGTGTAGCTCGATCATTACCAGCGCATCCTCGCCCGAAGTCGCTGTCGCAAGCTCGAATCCTTCAGACGCGAGCATCACTTTAAGCAGCTCGCGATTGTAGTACTCATCGTCAACAATGAGGATAATGGCCGGAGACTCCATCGACGCTGGCATGTCAGGACACCAGCGGGCGGCCGGACATGGCGCGTCGCACTTCCGTCTTGAATCTCGTACGGTCGAACTCCGCCTTCTGCATGACTGTCGTGACACCGCCAGTCAGCCGGGTGCGATCCTCCGCAGTAATCTGCTTGGCCGTAACGATGAGGATCGGGATGAGGGCAGTTACCGGCCCATTGTTGAGCGCGGTTACGACATCGAACCCGCTGACCTCCGGCATCATCAAGTCCAGGATGATCAGGTCAGGAAGCTCGCGTCGTGCGACCTCGATGGCGTCAGCGCCTCCGTAGGCGCGTATCACCGAACTCGCGAGTCCAAGTATCCGTATCGCGATCAACTCGACGGCCTTTGGGTCGTCATCGACGATCAGCACCTTGAGCGCACGGCCCTCCGACACGGGGAACAACCCGAGGTCCACGAGCGACTCGTAAAGCTCCTGCCGCGATATCGGTTTCTGCATCACCGCAGAGGCGCCTAGCGAGAATCCCCTTTCCACATCCGCAACGATCGAGATGATGACCACGGGAATGCGACGCAGCTCCGGAATAAGCTTGACGCGGCTGAGAAATTCCCAGCCGTCCATGTTGGGAAGCATGATGTCGAGCGTGATCAGCGAGAGGGGTTGCTGCATTGCCATCAGGAGGCCCGCCTCCGCGGTCATGGCATGCAAGACAACAAATCCTTCCGCCTCCAGCTGGATACGGATCAACTCGGCGGACTTCATGTCGTCTTCCACGATCAGCGCGGTACGCACACCAGTAAGCGGTTCACCCAGCTCATCCGGTACGAGTCTAGGGACCATGACGAGGCCGCCTTCGGGCGCACGCAATGGAATCCAGACCGAGAAACGCGAGCCCTGGCCAACAGCGCTTTCCATTCCGACCGCACCGCAATGGAGCTCGGTGAGCAGCTTCACCATCGCCAGACCGAGGCCGGTTCCCTCGAACTTGCGGTCGAGACCGCTGTCCACCTGGCTGAACGGCTGGAATAGACGCGCGAGTCCTTCCTTTGGAATACCCATCCCCGTATCGGCGACTGTAATCCTCAGGAAATCTTCGAAGTCACTCGCCACGAGGGGAAACGTGCGCCCCGACCATTCCGGGTCCCCTGACATGAGGCCGACCTGTGAACGCGGCACCTCCGCGGCGCTGAGCGTTACCTGTCCGCCTTCGTTCGTGAACTTTACCGCGTTCGACAAAAGATTGTAGAGAATCTGCTTGATCTTGCGGCCGTCCGCCTGTATGACGCCGAGTGAATCCGGTGCATCGAGAACCAGGTGGACGCGTCGCTCGGCCGCTTTCTCACGTATGATCGAGATACTGTTGCCGAACAGTGACGAGAGCAGCGCAGGCTCGACATCGAGCTGCATCTTGCCGGCTTCCACCTTGGACAGATCCAGGATGTCGTTGATCAGGGAGAGCAGGTGCGTTCCGCTGTCGAAGATGTCGCTGAGAAATCCGCGCTGCGGATCCGTGAGGTCGCCCATCAATCCATCGCGCAGCACTTCCGAGAAGCCGATGATCGCATTGAGCGGAGTCCTCAGCTCATGCGACATTGTCGCGAGAAACTCGGACTTTATCCGGCTGGCTTCCTCGAGCTCGACATTCTGCTGGCGCAGCGTGAACTCGATCCCCTTGAGTTCGGTCATGTCGCGCGCGGCCGCGAATACGCCCTGGAGCACACCATCGTGGTCGTAGAACGTTGCGGCGTTGTACGACACGACCGTGGGGGAGCCATCCGCATGGAGAAGCGAAAGCTCGTAGTTGTTGACCCGGGTCTCGCTGAGCACCTGCTTGATCCCGTCCTCAGCGCGCTCGGTATCCGTAAAATAGTCCTTGAACGGAGTACCAATCAGCTGCAAGCGCGTTCTGCCGGTCAGCTCTTCGGTGTGGCGGTTCACGTCGGTGATCGTGCCGCGCGAGTCAGTCGTGATGACGGCGTCGACATTGGATTCGACGAGGGAGCGTGTGTAGAGATTCTGGTTGCGCAGCCTCTGGTCGAGCTGGGTACGCTCCTCATCAATCTGCCTGCGCCCCGAGTTGTCCGTCGCAGTCAGCAGGAAGCCAATGCCCGCGCCTTCGTCGTCGCGCAACCGCGTGACGGACAACGCGGCTGGGAGCAGCCCGCCGTCCTTGCGAATGAACGTGAGCTGGAAGCTATCTTCAATTCCGCGGCGCGCATTGTACACCAGGACTTCGAAGCCGGAGTCGAGCGCACTGGCCGATCCATCGCCTAGCCAGCGAGCGCGCGTGAGCAGCTCTTTGGAGTCCGCCAGGTCCGCCGGTGTCATGAGACCGACGACTTCGTCGGCGGTGTAACCCAGCATGCGCTGCGCACCGCAGTTGAAGGACAGGATGACTCCGCTGCCGTCCGTCGCAATGCTCAGGTAATTCGTGCTCTCGAAAATGGCCCGGTGCAGGGCGCCGCTGCCGAGGGTTGCCTCCGCAGCGAGCACTCGAGGGGCGCGGATCTGGAATGGGGTGTCGGGTGCGGTCGGCACGGGTCCTCGCTCTTGACGGGTTTCGCTGTACGTGCAAATCGAAACCCGGAGGGGCGCGTTGCACCGGGACGGTAGGCACATCGGCGGGGGGAACAACGCGGCCCGGCGAGACCTGAATGTCCACTCATAGTGCAATAACTCGGCCTGAGTGTTTTCTCCATTGAGGATAGCGAAATGAACCTGCAGCGGAGTACCATCGCACAACATTCCCAAACGGGCGTCGGCATGAAACCAGCAACAGGATTTCGCATGAAAAACACATCAGGCTACGCAGCACACTCACCCGAGTCCGCGCTCGAACCGTTTCAATTCGAGCGACGCGACCTTGGCGCAGACGACGTCGCAATCGACATCCTCTTCTGCGGCGTCTGTCACTCCGACCTGCACACAGCGCGCAGCGAGTGGGCCGGTATTGTTTATCCCGTGGTGCCGGGTCACGAAATCATCGGGCGCGTTTCAGCGACCGGGACTGACGTGACGTCGTTTCACGCAGGCGATATGGTAGGCGTCGGCTGTCTCGTCGACTCGTGCCAGACGTGCACGGAGTGCGCCGATGGCCTCGAGCAGTTCTGCATCAACGGTGCGACGGGAACATACAACGACCCCGAGCGGCAAACCGGCAAACCGACGCGGGGAGGCTATTCGGAGCGCATTGTCGTCAGGGACAAGTTCGTCCTGCGCATTCCGGAGGGTCTCGACCCCGCTGCGGCAGCGCCGCTGCTGTGCGCGGGAATTACGACATACTCGCCGCTGCGGCACTGGAACGTGAGCGTAGGACACAAGGTTGGCGTAGTCGGTCTCGGCGGGCTGGGCCACATGGCGGTCAAGCTGGCTCATGCAATGGGTGCGCATGTCGTGCTGTTCACGACGTCTCCCGACAAGCGCGCGGATGCACTGCGTCTCGGCGCAGATGAAGTCGTGGTCTCGAAGAATGCTGACGAAATGGCGAAGCATGCCAGCAGCTTCCACTTCATCCTGAACACGGTTTCAGCGCGTCACAATCTCGATGAGTACCTGGTGCTGCTGAAGCGGGATGGCGTCATGACGCTGGTTGGCGCGCCGGCCGAACCGCATCCCTCACCGACGGTGTTTGCACTTCTGACGAATCGGCGGAGCATCGCCGGCTCGCCGATCGGCGGCATCGCGGAGACTCAGGAGATGCTTGATTTCTGCGCGGAAAAGGGAATTGCATCGGACATCGAGATCATCCCGATGCAGCAGATCAATGAGGCGTATGAGCGGATGCTGAAGGGGGACGTGCGGTATCGTTTCGTGATCGACATTTCATCGCTGCGGAGTGACTAGCTGAGCCACTTCGGCGGCTGCCCGTTCGTGCATACCGAGGTCGTCGCACAGTGCGCGAATCCGTACGGTTATCTCTGCATCCTGCAGCTCGGCACCGAGTTCACCGCCGCGGAGTCCTGAGAGCTGCAGCCAGATCTGCATGAGTCCGCGCTCGATGCGCTCGTGCGTATCGGCGAGGGCTGCGCGCCGCTGCTCCAGCTCATCCATCACGCGCAGCTGGGCATGCACGAGATCACGCAAATGCGCACGGCCGCCACCCTCGAGTTCCTCCAGACGCAGTTCGAGCTTATGACGTTCCTCCGGGTTCAGCTCCTGGGCAAGTTCTGCAATTTCACGACGGATGAGAGCGGCGTACGCAGCGGCTTCACGGGCCATGCGGTCCGCCTCGCCCATGTGGTCGCGCAACACCGGCGACAGTTTCGCCATCGCTACCGCGATGGCTTCGGCCAGCTCCGTCGGCGACCGCGGCGCAAGCGGTATTACGGGGGCCGCTTCGAGGAGAACGTGCGCTAGTTCGGACTTCTTCCAGAATGCACTCACTACCGGCTCAAGCAGCAGCTTGTTCGCCTGGCCGGCGGTCAGGCCGTACTTCTTCTTCCATACGTACGTCCAGCCGAGCGCGGTGTAGGTCGCTGCGGTGGCGAGGCCGAGCGCGGCCAGGGCGACGGGAAAGCTGGGGACCAGTGCTTCGGCGCGCTCCAATTCACCCGCGACGTTGAGCAACAGATAAAGCGCGAAAACCGGGAGCGGTGCGGCGATGCCGAACGCGGCAGCGGCGAGCATCGCAGTCCGAAAACGTCGCACGGAAGCGGGCAACCGGTCCCAGACATTACCAGGACGCCGCAATGACTTCGGCCACCATCCGACCCATCGCTCGGGCGCCCAGAAGAACAGGCTTATGATGCGGCGCCAGTTATACCCTTCCTTGCGGCCGGCAATCACGTACCTGGCGATTAATAGCGGAAAGGAGATTGCAGGTATTGTGATGGCAAGAGCCAGCCACGCGGAATCCTTCTGCCACGCGTACAAGACACTGGCCGCCAGCCCGAGGGCTGCATGCATGCCAAGCATCTTCGAGCCCATGGAGGGCAGGTCTTCGAGCGGTTCCGGAAGAACTGGCGGCCGTTCGGCATCGAGTTGAAGCGACGCACGCAACGCCGCCGCGTCCTTCCATCGATCGGCCGGCTCGCGCCGCAACGACTTCGACACCGCAATGGCGAGGTCTTCCGGGGTGCCGGGCATCACAGTGCCGAGTTCGGCCGGATCGCGCGTGATCCGCTGCGCCAGGACATCGCGCAGAGTCGTGCCGCCGAACGGGAGTTGACCGCTCAGCATCTGGAATGCAACGATGCCGAGTGAGTACAGGTCGCTGCGCGTATCGACAGTTCCGCCGCCGGCCTGCTCGGGACTCATGTAATGGGGCGTACCGACTACCGTGCCTGCGTGCGTGAGCGTGTCACCGCCCGCGGACTCGCGCGCGACGCCGAAGTCGGCAAGGAACGCGCGACCCGTGCTGCTCTCGATGAGGATGTTGTCGGGCTTTACATCACGGTGAATGACGCCCTGCGAATGTGCGTAGCCTAACGCATCGGCGATGCTATCCACGATCCTGCGCGCTGCTACCGGCTGCAGCCGGCCTTCACGCGCAAGCAGGTCTGCGAGCGACTCGCCCTCGATGTAGCCCATGATGTAGAGCAGCGAGCTGCCTGCTTCCATGAAGCTGTAAAGCGGCACGATGCAGGGATGTGTGAGTCGCGCAGCGGTACGGGCCTCGCGCAGGAAGCGCGCACGTGCCTCGGTGTCGGTTGATGCGGCAGAGGGAAGGACCTTGACGGCGACGCGACGCTGCAGCAACCGCTCCTGCGCGAGGTACACCGTGCCCATGGCGCCACGGCCAAGCTCGCGGAGCACATCGTACTGCGCCTCGAGGGCGGCGCGGGCGTCGGCAGGGATCGTGATGCTTTGCGCCATTCGAGGTCAACCACGAGATGCTGGCAACGAGCACGTAACGAGGATCCCCAATATCCGCCTTGCGACGGTGTGGCGCCAGCACGAAGCAGCTGACGGCCAGGCGCCGGGAAAAAAAGGCGTGCCTGAACTACGCGGGGCGCATAGATTGTCGCCTCCATGATCAAAACCCAAACGCGCAAGAGCGATATCATTGCCGGCTGAAGCGGCGGGCTCAGCACGCCACGAGCTGCTGTACAGGCGCATCCCCGCGCTGGCTACGCTGCGGCAGTACTCGCTCGAGGATGCCCGCGGCGACTTCGCCGGCGGGCTGTCCGTTGCGGCCGTCGCAGTTCCACAGGCGATGGCATACGCACTCATTGCGGGACTGCCAGCACAGTACGGTCTCTACACAGCCATCGTGATGACAGCGGTCGGCGCGCTGTTCGACTCATCACGCCAGCTGATCAATGGCCCCACGAACGCGATCTCGATCGCTCTGCTGGGTGCCATTGCCGGTGTGGCAGACCAAGATCAGCGTGTGCAGATCGCGATCCTGCTCGCCTTCATGATCGGTTCGATCCAACTCGCCATAGCGCTCGCCCGCCTCGGCGACCTGACGCGCTACGTGTCGCACTCGGTGATTGTCGGGTTCACGGTCGGCGCGAGCCTGCTGCTGGTACTCGACCAGGTGAAGAACCTGCTCGGCCAGTCGCCAGTGGGAAGCCTGCACGATCATTTCCTGATGCGCTTCTGGCACTCGCTCACGGAGGGCGGCGCCGTGCACGGCCCGACCGTCACCGTGGGCCTCGGCTCCATTGCGCTCGTGATCGCGTTGCGCATGCTGAAGCGCCGCATGGGCTGGAAGCTGCTCCCCGAATTCCTGATTGTCATCGTAACCATGGCCGCGATCACGGCGTTCTACCGGCTCGATCTGCAGGGCGTCAAGGTCGTGGGTCAGATTCCGGCGGGCCTGCCGCGTCCGTCCCTGCCGCACTTCGAGTACGAATGGATCCGCATGTATGCGTCCAGTGCGCTCGCGATCGGACTTCTCGGCGTGCTCGAGGCGATATCGATGGCGAAGGCAATCGCTTCCGTGACGCGTCAGAAGCTGGACCTCAAT
>Ga0163150_10002927_pt1 | contig 25002 bp, 22 predicted proteins | sample OliLakLV19P2IB_FD_148628 | JGI IMG/M metagenome (GOLD analysis project Ga0163150, IMG submission 148628) | Freshwater microbial mat bacterial communities from Lake Vanda, McMurdo Dry Valleys, Antarctica - Oligotrophic Lake LV.19.P2.IB | ecosystem: Environmental > Aquatic > Freshwater > Lake >...
AACAAATAGTTGAGGGTTTTCTCGGTGCGGATGCGGGCGGCGATGCGTCCCAGCGTGCCGTCCTTCTCCAGTTTGACGCGCAGCGAAGCCATCGGCTCCCGCTCGCGCTTGGCAATCATAGCGAGTTCGCGATCCACTTCGTCCTGCGTCGCATGGATGGATTCCGCGTCGGCGATGCGCTCGAGAATCAGCGATGCCCGTACGTCTTTCGTTGCTGCATCACGGCGCGCTTCCTTCAGCTTGTCCCAGTCAATGCGCGTGGCCAGTTCACGCGGGTCCATGCCCTCTCCTGCCATCTCCCGCAACTGCCGGTCGATCTGGAATTCAACTTGACGGTCGAGAAACGCTTCAGGGATCGCAAACGGATGCGCGTCCACCAGCTTGTCGACTGCCTTGTTCTTCGCATCGTTCTGCGCCGAGTGATCGCGTTCCGAACGGATGGAGCCACGAATCGCCTCGCGCAGTTCTTCCAGCGTCTGATAGTCGCCGAGGTCGCGCGCGAACTCGTCGTTGGTATCCGGCAACTCGCGGCGCCGGACATTCTTTACAGTCGCGCGGAAGGTGACAGTGCGACCAGCGAGGCGTCTCTGTCCGTAGTCTTCCGGGTACGTGACATCGAACTCGCGCGATTCCTCCGGAGACACGCCAACCAGGTTCTGATTGAACTCCGGCATGGTTTCGGGGTCTCCGAGGTGGATCGAAATCGCATCACTCTTGATCTTCTCGCCCTCGATACCGTTGATCGTTTCCAGGGAGACCAGCGCATAGTCGCCGTCAACCAGCGGACGCGGATCCTCGTTCACGAACTCGGCCTTGCGATTGCGCAGTTCTTCCACCCGCTTGTCGACGTCCTCTTCGTTCACCACGGGGTCGGCGTAAGGGATCTCGATGCCGCGATACTCGCCCAGTTCGAACTGGGCTGCGACCTCGAACTCCACCTTGAACCGCAGCGGCTCACCGTCGTGGAAGTGGACGTCAGTGGCACTGGGGTTGCCAACAACGTTCCAGTGCTCGGCATCGGCGCGCGCCCGGAACGCTTTGGGCACCACGCTGTCCACCACTTCCTGGCGGATCTTCTCTTTGAAGCGGCTGCGAATCAGACTCGCCGGCGCTTTGCCGGGACGGAAGCCTGGCAAGTTCGCGACGCGGGTAATTTCGGCGACGACGCGCGCGGTCTCTTTTTCGATCTCTTCGATGGGTACCGTAATTTCGGTTTCGCGTTTACAGGTGTCAGACATTGTTTACGTGATGCTGTAGTACCTCAACTCGCCCGAGGTACTGCTCCTGCTCGATGGTGAGTTTGTCCATGGACACACCCATTGATTCGAGCTTCATTTTTGCGACTTGCCGGTCAATGTCCTCAGGTACGGGGTATACACTTCTGGCAAGCGAATCCTTGCTGCGCAAAAGGTAGTCCGCCGAAAGGGCCTCTGTGGCAAATCCAATATCCATGACCGATGCCGGGTGACCTTCGGCGGCGGCCAGATTGATGATACGGCCTTCGGCCAGCAGGCAGATCCGGCGGCCGTCCTTCATCTTAAATTCGTGAACGAACTCGCGCGCTTCCCTGCTGCTCTGCGCCACCCGATGCAACGTGGGTACATCGATCTCAACATTCGAATGGCCCGCATTGCAGAGGTAGGCCCCGTCCTTCAGACGGTCGAAAATCTCCCGTCCCACTACGTTGCGATTGCCGGTGACCGTGACAAAAATGTCGCCAAGCGCCGCGGCCTCGGACATCGGCATCACACGGCATCCGTCCATCAACGCTTCCAGCGCGTGGATGGGATCGGTCTCAGTAACAATTGCCGTTGCACCGAGCCCCCGTGCCCTTGCGGCAACACCCCGTCCACAGGCTCCATAGCCGGCGATCACAACCGTCGTGCCCGCCACCAGCATGCCGGTGATCCGGATGATGCTGTCGAACGTGCTCTGTCCCGTACCGTACCGGTTGTCGAACAGATTGCGTGTGCGTCCGTCGTCCGCTGCAACGACGGGAAACGGCAGTGTCGACGCCCGGGCCAGTGCGTTATAACGGCTGGCACCGCTGGCCGTTTCCTCCACGACACCTACAGGCACCGGTGCGCTCGCCTGGAACGAAGACATCCAGTGCGCACCAAGGTCGCCACCGGAATCCATCAGCAGCATCGGCTCGCCCTGCAGGGTCAGGTTGCGATGTTCAGTGCACGCCTCGGCAGAAGCGCCGCGGATTGCATAGACCGGAATATGAAAGTCGCGCACCAGCGCAGCAGCCACGTCATCCTGGGTCGACAGTGCGTTCGACGCGCACAGTACAGGACTGGCTCCACCGTCGCGCAAAGTAATCATCAGGTTCGCGGTCTCAGCAGTCACATGCAGGCTGGCTGCAATGCGAACACCCTCAAAAGGCTGCTCTTTGATGAACCGCTTGCGGACCGTTCGGAGCACAGGCATGGTCAGCGACGCCCAGTCGATTCGCCGGCGGCCGGAGTCCGCGAGGGCCAGATCGAGTATGTCGCACGGAACCGATGCTGTGGCGCCCCTTTCCATGTAGTCCTCTTATGCCTGATTGATTGTACTAACGAGAAAAGGGCGGACCGTGGCTCGGTCCGCCCAGTTGTGACGAGATGTATTATCGGGCAGCGGCGGCGACCGGAGCCAAAGCCTTGAGAGCTTCCACCTTGTCGAGAGCTTCCCACGTAAAAGACGCTTCCGTGCGGCCGAAGTGCCCGAACGCAGCCGTCTGGCGATAGATAGGCCTGCGGAGCCGCAGGTGGTCGATGATGCCCTTCGGGGTCAGCGGGAACGTCGCGCGAACCATCTCAGTGAGCGTGGTCTCGTCGACGGTGCCTGTGCCAAACGTGTTCACCAGAACCGATACCGGCTCGGCAACACCGATGGCGTAAGCAAGCTGCACTTCGCAGCGCGTAGCAAAGCCGGCACCCACGAGGTTCTTGGCAATGTAGCGAGCCATGTAGCAGGCCGAGCGGTCAACCTTGGTCGGATCCTTGCCCGAGAACGCACCCCCGCCGTGACGGCCCATGCCACCGTACGTATCCACGATGATCTTGCGGCCGGTGAGCCCGGTGTCGCCGTGGGGTCCGCCGATTACGAAGCGGCCAGTCGGGTTGATGTAGAACTTGGTGTCGGCGTCCACCATCCCGGCAGGAATCACCGGATCAATTACAACACTGCGAACCTTCTCGCGGAGCTCTTCGGTGCTAACCGTGTCGTGATGCTGTGTCGAGATGACCACCGCATCCACGCGCACCGGTTTGTTGTCGAGATATTCGACAGAAACCTGGGACTTGCCGTCGGGACGGAGGAAATCCAGCTCGCCGCTCTTGCGAACGTCGCTGAGGCGGCGGGTGAGCTTGTGAGCCAGCATGATCGGGAGCGGCATCAGTTCCGGGGTCTCGTCGCAGGCATAACCGAACATCAGACCCTGATCGCCAGCACCGCCGGTGTCAACGCCCATCGCGATGTCGGGGGACTGCGCCTGGATTACGTTCAGAACGCCACAGGTCTTGAAGTCAAAACCGTACGCGGCATCCGTGAAGCCGATGTCTCTGATCACTTCGCGCGCCAGTGACGGGACATCGACATACGTCGTTGTCGTGATCTCGCCGGCGACAACGCAGATGCCGGTTGTTACCAGCACTTCGCAGGCCACACGGCCCGTCGGATCGTCTTTTAATACTGCGTCAAGAATGGCGTCCGATACCTGGTCTGCCATCTTGTCGGGATGCCCTTCGGTAACCGACTCGGACGTAAAAATATGTCGCTGTTTTTCTGCCATGCACAAAGCCTCAGCTGTAGAGTGTGATGCCGCCGGGACATCGGATGGCGCCCGTCGGAGGCGCCGGTGGCTTTCAGAAGACCCACTGGTGGATGAGTTCGAAGAAAACCGAAACTATGAGTGTAACAGACGCCCAGGGGGCCTGCTCAACTCACGACCGTGAGATTTTCCTGGCGCGGAGGAAGGACGAAAGGCCATACCAGAGCAGCATCAGGGAGAACCCACCGCCCACCATGGACCAGAAGACCATCTGCCCGTTGTCGCCGGCGTCAGTGAACTTACGCCACGACTGAAAGCCAAGCAGAACGGCGAAACTGATGAACACGAAACCGATCAGTTCGTTCCACAGAATCCGGATCGGCTTGATGACCGCGGGCATCACGTGTGTAAGAAATTGTTTGCCTACTTTGAGCACTTCTGTTTCCTGCTTTTTTATCCCATCATCTCATGACCTGCAACGCGCGGCAGCAAGGAGCATCCAAAGAACAGGGGTGCTATATTGAGTGGCACCAGAACCCGGATGGTGCCGGGAGGGCCAGCAAGTCAGCCCGGAAAGTGAAGGCCGCCGTGGATGATCAACTGAAAGAGCTGATGCAGGAACTGGGCAACGCGATCAACGAGTCACTCTCGGACTCCGAGCGCATCGCGCAGGCGATCGGCGACATCAAGCGCGCAGGCTACGATGTGTTCCTCGTGCTCGAAGCAACCATCGGGTTTAACAAACGCGAAGAGGGCGAAGGCGAAGGCGAGGATCTGGACATTTTGGCTCCTCCTCCCGAGCACTTCGAGACTGCCGGCAAGGTGAAGTGGACCTCGCAGGATCACAAGTTCCTTCGTGCGCTGAAGATTTCCATCGACGAAGAAAATAAGGAACACTAGGCTCTAAACCGCGCCCAGTTCGCGATACACGGACCACGTTTGTTCCACCGCACTGCGCCAACGGAAGGTCGCGGCATGGGTACGCCCGCGGCGCGCCAGGCCGTCCCGCAACCCTTCATCCGACGTAAGCGCGATCAACGCCTCGCCCATTTCTTCTTCCGATTCCGGGTCCACCAGCAGAGCCGCGTCGCCACACACCTCCGGCAGCGCCGACCGGTTCGAAGACAACACCGGAAGTCCTTGCGCCATAGCCTCCAGCACCGGCATCCCGAATCCTTCGTCGAGTGATGGGAACGCGAACACGGAGGCCGACGCGTAAAGGGCTGCAAGGCGCTTCATCGATACATACCCGGTGATCTCGATCCGTGCCCGCGCCGGACTCGATCCAGCGGCCGCCAACGCCTGATCCGCGCCATAGCCATTGGGCGACCCGGCCAGCACCAGGCGCCAGGGCGCGGGAACGCGTTCGAACGCGCGAATCAGCCTTACGATGTTTTTGCGGTGCTGTATCGCACCGACGTTGAGAATCACCGGCTCGCGTACCGCAACCACCGGCTCGGGCAGCGTGCGAACACCGTGATGCACCACGCGCGTTCGAGCCGCTTCCACTCCCAGCAGCGACTGCACCTGATTCGCGGTGAACGCCGAGACCGTGACGATGAGGTCGGCACGCGCGGCCGCTTCGCGCGCCTGCTGTGTGAACCGTGCGCGGAACTCCGGCGTAGAGTATTCACCGGTCATCACGAACAGATCGTGAAAGGTGCAGACCGACCGCCGAAAGCGGCGCAGGGGCATGCGCTGGTTCAGTCCATGGAAGAGTGAGATGCGTGCGGGAGGGAAAATCCACGACTCGCCGAGTAGCGCGCGTCCGCAGTTGTGCGGCATCGCGGAACCCAGGGATTTTCCCAGCCGGTGAGGCCGGAAGCAGTGCAGGAATCGTACGTCTTCCTGGAATGCGGCCAGACCGTACAGGATCTCGCGGGAGTAGATACCGACTCCCGTCAGTTCGTTCCCGGTGCTGTAGGTTGCGTCGAGCGCGATGACCGGCACTTAGAACGATTGTGACATCCGGTTAGCTGGTGAATCCGTAATCCTTAAGCTTGCGGTAGAGTGTCGTGCGGCCGATCCCCAGGAGGTGAGCCGCCGCGCCTCGGTCGCCACCGGTGAATCTCATGGCCTTCAGGATTTCTCTTTTTTCCACTTCGATGAGCGGGAGAATTGTTTCCACCTGCTCCACTCGGTCACTGAAATGCGCGTTATCTGTTTCGGGGGCTACTGAAGCGCCAACGGCAGCAGCCATTTCCAGCAGCGTAGACGTGGTTTGCTGGACCATGTTGAAGATCGTGGACGGCATGTCATGCAGATGAAGAAGAGGACCCGACGTAACCGCCACCATGTGGTGGACACAGTTCTCGAGTTCACGGACGTTGCCAGGCCAGTCGTAGGCGAGCAGGCTTCTCATTGCTTCGGGAGTGACAGTATGACGTTGACCAAATCGGCCGAGAAAATGTTCGATCAGTTCGGGAATGTCTTCCCTGCGATCTCGCAGCGGAGGCACTCGAAGTGTGACCACCTTGAGGCGGAAGTACAGATCGCTTCGGAAGGCCGCGCGCTCCACCTCAGCCGCGAGGTCTCTGTTGGTTGCGGCGATGACGCGAAAGTCGGAGCGTTTCGAATGTGTGGCCCCGACTGGCCTAAACTCCTTTTCCTGGAGCACGCGCAACAACTTCGACTGCAGCTCGAGCGGCAGCTCGCCGACCTCATCGAAGAATGCAGTCCCGTTGTGAGCGGCCTCAATTAAACCAATGCGCGCGGCTGCGGCTCCGGTGAACGCGCCGCGCGTCGACCCGAACAGTTCGCTCTCCATCAGGCTCGGCGGAATGGCTGAGCAGTCCACAACAACAAATGGTCCGGATGTGCCGCACTCATGGATAAGGCGCGCCACCACTTCCTTACCCGTGCCCGTCTCGCCGAGTATCAGTACAGGCCATCTCTGGCCATCGAGTTTGTGCAGCGATTCCGAGAGCCGCCGCATCGCAGGTGAGGTGCCGATGAGCGGCCGGGTGGTTTGTGCTGAGTCCTGGCGAAGCATGCGGTCGAGTCCACATTGTTAGTGCGGACTCCACGGCGTTTCTCTCCGCTTTTGTTTCAGGGCTTCTCGCTGTCGAGGCGAACAACAAGGGCCGAAGTGCCCACGGCGCGGATCCTCGCAGCCAGTGCCTCTGCTTTCGCTTCCTCTTCTTCCCTGCCCACCAGCACCCGGTAGATCACGCCATCGGCTGAGCGCTCCACTATGCGAGCCTCTCCATACTGAGACTGCATCGCGTTGCGAATTGCTTCCGCGCGGGAGCGGTCGCGGAACGCACCCACCTGCACCGTGAATAACTCGGGCTGCCGGTCGGTTTCGCTGCGCTTCGGTGGCTTAATGATTGTGAGCTTCACCTTCGCCGTGCCAGGCCCAAGCATGTCGATCTCTCGTGCTGCGGCCTTTGACAGATCGATGATGCGTCCTCTTATGAAAGGACCACGGTCCTGGATACGAACTTCGATGTGTTTGTTGTTGTTCAGGTTGCGCACGCTGACCCATGTATCAAAGGGCAAAGTACGATGCGCCGCCGTCATCTTCTCCATGTCATAGACCTCGCCGTTGGCCGCACGCCGTCCATGATAGGGAGGTCCATACCAGCTGGCGACACCACTCTCCGTGCCGCCAATGCGGGGTGGCTTCGCCGTATGTACTTTCCTTCCGCCGCACGATGCGAAGAGAAGCGGCAGGAGCACTGCAAACAGCAGCGCCGAACGAGTCTGAATGGGTCTAAGTGTCAAAACAATTTCACTCAAATACGTATGATCTCTCAGGTCCACGGAAGACTGCCATTTTTCTCTTGACACAAGCGGCAAACAACCTTATATATGAATCACAACTGCGATCTGTGATCGCAAATAGGATGTTAGGGAGAATCAACCGATGAAGAACGCGACCAAGAAGGCTGCAAAGAAGGCCCCCGCAAAGAAGGCCGCAGCAACTAAGAAGAAGAAGTAACGCGACGGGCCCCTCAGAGGGACCTCCGGTACAAACAACGATGATTCGCGGCCCCGGGCAACCGGGGCCGTTTTGTTTGTATGATGACCCCGAATGGCAAATCCGATTCTTCTCGGCTTCGACAGCTACTCCCTCCGCGCATGGCAGTGGAAAGCAACACGGCTGATTCAGTTCACAGCGGAACAGAAGCTGGACTCCATCCAGTTGTCGAGCCTTGGTGACTACGAGTCCTTCGAGCCCGCATACCTTCAGAAGGTCCGTGAACAGGCCTCCGCGGCAGGCATCGTCATCGACGGTGGCATCGGCTGCATCTGTCCTTCCTCAAAGAGCTGGAGCCCGCGTTACGGCACACCGGCGCAATATCTCGAGCTTGGACTCAAGGTCTCGAAGGCAGCAGGGGCGCGCTCCGTACGTTGCTTCCTTGGCGCTTCCAGCGACCGCCTCAGTCCAGGTGGTATCGACGCTCACATTGAGAACACTGTGAAGGTTCTGCGCAGTGTGCGTACACAGGCTCTCGATGCGGGAGTCATCGTCGCGGTAGAGAATCACTCGGGCGATATGCAGGCGCGTGAACTGCGAACGCTCATTGAAGAAGCAGGCAAGGACTTCGTTGGCGCATGTCTCGATACGGGCAATCCGATGTGGGTCGTCGAGAACCCTCTCGTCACGCTTGAGGTGCTCGCGCCTTATACCGTCACCACGCACATACGCGACTCCGTGGTGTTCGAGCATGCTCGCGGAGCGGCGGCGCAGTGGGTCGCCCTCGGTGATGGATGCGTCGACTGGAAGGCATTCATGACCGTCTACAAAGAACGTTGTCCCACCGCGGTGATGCAACTGGAAAACATTACCGGGCGTCCCCCGCAAGTTCTTCCTTACCTTGAGCCCGACTTCTGGAAGGCATTCCCAAAGGCCAGTGCAGCCGAGTTCGCGCGATTTGTTTCTATGGTTAAGAATGGACATCCGCTGATGCAGTCAATGGTGGTGAAGGATCCTCCGGGCGTCGATGCCCCGGAGTACGAAGCAGCGCTGCGGGTGCAGCAGCGGCGCGACCTCGAACGTGGCTTCGAGTATGCGAAAAAGGTGCTCGGCGTGGGAGCGCGCTGGCGCGTATGAGCCTGCCTGATTCCATTCGTGTCCGCATCTTCTCCGAATCGGTGGAGTCGGTCGGCATCACGCCTGTGGTGTCTCAACTCATGGTTACGCGCGAGCTCGCATCCACCATCCTGGCGGTCACGGGCATGAACCCAGACCGTGTGCGTGAGATCCTCGCGCGGGGATCTTTCGTTTCAGGAGCCTCACGATTTAAATGGGAAAAGTTCGAACCCGCCGCTGCCGAAGTGGAGGCGATGCTCGCTACGTTCCCGGCTCCCGATCCCACACGCCCGTTCGACCCCGCAATGTGTTCCGCTGTCGTGATGAACGGCCTCGCGCGTCCTTTGGCGATTGAGCGTGAAGCGGGCAGTCGCAAGCGGCTCTTTCGACGCGAGAGCTTCTGGGACAGGCTGATGACGACAGCGGCGGGGCTGGCCCAGTACAAGACGTACTCGTACAAGGAACGGGCCGACGTCTATATGGGAGTGTTGGATGAGGCCGCGGCGGTGCGATTGCAGGATGCGGCGAAGCTTCTTACATGGTCCACTTACGAACAGCAGATCCGCCGGGGCACAGTGCGCAGCATGGAACTGCATGTGCCCCGGACCACTTCAGGGTAAGTACGTCAGCCGCGACGCTGCACAATGATCAGGAAGTTGTGGTAGTCGCGGCCATACGCCAGAGGCTCGATGTGATTGGGCACGTAAATCGCGTCCACTCGTTTGGCGCCGCGCTGCACCACACGGGTCGACCCTGTGCCTGACTCGCGCAGCGAACCCGCATCCAGTGTCATCGTCGTACCGCCTACTACCATCGCCTGCTCCGGGCTCTCGCCCCACACCAGGCGAATCTGCTCTGTCTTGTAGTCGCCCTGGTGAATCAGCTGGTTGTCGTAAATAAGATAGAGCGACACCAGTGAAGGCCTGATGGTGATCTTCTCCTCAGGCGCAACCGCGCTGATGGCCGAGAAGCCGAATGACTCCGTGCCCTGATCGGGACTCTCCAAAAGGTTGCTGCCATCGATGATGATGGGTGGGTATTCCGAACTCATGTGCCTGCCTCCGATTTAGTCCGGCCTTGCCGGGGTGATCTTTTGCAACCGCGCGATACGTGCCCGGACATCGGCTCTGGCCATGTATCGCTCCCAGAGATCTTTGCCCCACCGCTCAGCAGCTAACTTACGAATGTTGTCGCACTCGATAACGCGTGCACCAGCCTCTTCACGGCTCGACGAAAATGCTTCTACCGTACAGGCGCGCCACTCAGCCTCGGGCTGACCCAGTTTCGCCAGTGCCGCTCGAGCCCGGGTTGCATTGCTCTTCGCGGTCGCCACGTGCCCGGCCGCCAGTTCTGCTTCAGCGCAGTAGAGCGCGGCCACGGCGGTCGCCTTGGCATCCACACCGCCCTTTAAGATCTCAGCGCACAAGGTGGATGCTCGCCGTCCATTCCCGCTCTGGGCCAGCGCCAGCGCCTCATAAGCCTTGAGTCGCAACAGAGCCGCGGGCTCGGACTGGCCCATCCGCCGCGCGCCGTCTTCCGCCTCGCGAACCGCTTCCGGATACCGACCCTCATTCAGTGCCACGGCGGTTCGAAGCACGGAGGCACGTTTCGAAACCAGTCCGCTCGGCTCATTCAACAGCGCCGCGTTGGTGAGGATGCTCCTGGCCGACGCGCCGTCACCCGTCGTCGCAAGGATGTCCGCCTTATTCAGCGCCGCATACGCACGCGTGCTGGAGTCCGGCGCCTTCAGCGCGACTTCCAGGTGAGGCATCGATTCAGAGAATCGCTCCAGGCTCAGCAACGCGATCCCGATGCGCAGATGCAATGCGGCCACAGCCCGTTCGTTCTTCGGGTTCGTGAGGTTCAGTTGTTCTTCGAATGCGGCAAGCGCACCCACCGCGTCGCCCGACAACCCGCGCACCTGCGCCAGCAGGGAGAGCAACGACAACGACTCATTCTGATACCCCGACTGCCGATAGAAAGCGAGAGCCTTCTCCGCGCCGGCCCGGGCATCCTCCAGCCGGCCCTGCTGAGAACGAACGCTGGCAATCGATGCCATGGCGCGCGCTTCGTGGTACCGGCTGTTCACCGACCTCCCAAACCGCAGCGCATTGCCATAGTGTTTCTCGGCGCTCGCCAGATCCAGCTTCTGCAGATACACGTTGCCAAGGTCGATCAGCCCGTCGATGGTGTACTGCTCCATGCGATTCTCTTCCGCAAGCCGGAGCGCCTCGCCGACATACCCTTCCGCAGCCTCGCTCTGCTCACGCAATCGGGCCATCGCGCCCCGGCGAAGCTGGATACGAATACGCTGGCTTTCGAACCCCGTGGTCTCGGCCAGATGCAAGGCCTGGTCGAGCACCGTCGATGCCTCTTCCACCTGACCCTGCAGCCGCAGCGTGGTAGCTTTGCGCAGCCATACCTCAGCCACTCCCGCGAGATTGCCTGCAATGTTGTAAAGCGACTCAGCTTTACGGTACGCTTCGTGCGCGCCGCTGAAATCGCCCTTGCGTCCGAGCAGCGCCCCCAGCGTCGCCCATGCCGCCGGATAGCTGTCCTTAAGTGCGATCGCCTCACGCAGCTTATCGATGGCGCGTGCGCTCTCCGAGTTGCGCTCCATGGCACGCGCAAGATCGAACAAAGTGTCGGCATTGCGCTGTGTCCCGGCGATCTGCCCGTAGCGTTCCACGGAACCAGGGAAATCGCGCGCCACCATCATTTGTATAGCGAGCAGTCTCAGTTCATCCGTGCGGTCGGCAATGGGATGATTCGCAGCAACGGTCGACGCCTGCAGCATCGCCTGGCGAGCACGGTCTGAGTAATCCTGCTCCGCCCAGGCTTCGGCCAGCCGCGCATGCCCCATCGCGAATTTTGGATCCGCCTCCACAGCCATCTGAAGTTGTCGCGCCGCGGAGTTGAAGTCGCCGTCATGCAGCGCCGAAAGTCCCCGCTCATACCATGACACCGCTTCCGGCCGAGGTGTCCACGCACGCCGGTACGTCATCAGGAACGCAGTGACGGCGATCATTCCCACAGTCGCAGCAACAGCCCAGGGAAGCCACGGGAATCGCGAGCTACTCTCACCGGTGAGTGCCGTGCGTACCTCGGCCGCCGCTGCGAATCGCTTTTCCGGGACAACGGACAGACACCGCAACACCACGCCGTCCCACTGAGGCTCGATACCCGGCGGCTTTGGTGTCGCGGTGAATCGCGCCGAACCATGGTCCACCCACGGAAGATGACCGACAGTCATCTCATACATCACGACGCCCAGTGCGTAGAGATCCACCGACGCGGTCGGCTCGGCACCCGACAACTGCTCAGGAGCCATGTAGGCAGGTGTGCCAGCCACCCAGTTGGTCGCGGTATCGGCAGCAGCCCTCGCCGCCATCGAGTCGCCGGATGCGCGCGCCAGTCCGAAGTCGGTAACTACCACCCGGCCGTCTTCAGTGATGAAGATGTTGCCCGGCTTCAGATCGCGATGCACGATGCCGTGCGCGTGCGCCGCTTCCAGCGCCTGCGCCACCCGCACAGCCACGGTACGCGCTTCCTTCACAGAGAACGGTCCTCGCTGCTTCAGCACTGTGGCCAGTGTGTCGCCCCGCAACAGCTCCATCGTGTAGAACGCGCCCGCCACATCGTCGGAGCCGAAGTCGTAAACGCGGCAGACATTGCTGTGGGAGACAGCCCGCGCCAGAACCAGCTCTCGCTGGAAACGCCGCACCGACGTCTGATCCGCCTCGCCGCGAATCGTCTTCAGTGCCACCGACATTCCGAGCACCGTGTCTTCGGCCTCATACACTTCGCCCATTCCGCCGTGCCCAAGCAGGCAGAGAATGCGATAACGGTTAGCCAGCGTTTGCCCGACGTGCAGCGAACGGCTGTGCCCCGTGGATGCGAAATGCGGAATTCCGTCGCCGGAAGCCATAGTCCCTTTGCGCTGAACTTCTATTATCGGCAGAAAGTCTATCGACGTTCGCGGGATCTTACCTGAAGTTGTATCGGTGTGCCCTGAAACCCGAATCGTTCCCTCAGACGGTTGATGAGAAAACGTTCCGCCGAGAAGTGCAGTGCGCTGGTCCTGTCCGTGAACAGAACGAACTTCGGCGGTCGCACCGAGGGCTGAGTGATGTAGTAGATCTTGATCGCGGGCTCGATCTTCAGCGTTTCCACGAAGCGGTTGAGTTCGCCCGTTGTGATGCGTGTGGAAGCCGCGGCGAACACCTTGTGGATCAGCGGGAAGAGTGGCTGTACTCCCATCCCCTTCGACGCGGACAGGAAGGCAATCGGCGCATACTCGAGGAATTTCAATTCGTCGCGTATCTGCTGGGTAAACGCCCTCTTGTCTTTCTTCTCTATCGCATCCCACTTGTTGACGCAAAGGATGACGGCGCGGCCGTCCTCATGCGCATACCCGGCCACCGTCGCATCATGGCCAACCACGCCTTCCGTTGCGTCGATGACCAGAAGCGCGACGTTCGCCATCCGGATATGGCGCCGCGCCATCACCACACTAAGCTTCTCCGCCATCTCGTGCGTCTTGCCCTTACGGCGAATTCCGGCGGTATCGACGAAGATATGTTCGATACCGTCCCGGATCAGTGTCTCGTCCACCGCATCGCGAGTGGTACCCGCAACGGGGGAAACGATGGATCGTTCGCTCCCGGTCAGAGCGTTAAGCAGCGTCGACTTGCCCACGTTCGGGCGGCCGATGATCGCCACCTTAATACGCGTAAGTTTCGGCTCCGCCGGGCTCGCCTCACCGTCGATTTCGGGAAACTCTTCTTCGTCCGGCTCAGGCTCAATGCCCTCGCTCACGTGCTCCAGCAGATCGCCGATGCCCAGCTTGTGCTCGGCCGACACCGGGAACATGTGTTCGAAGCCCATCGAATAGAAGTTGTGGACCAGGTCCTCACGCACCGTGGCGTCGATCTTGTTGATCGCCAGTACAACCGGCTTGTTCAGCTTGCGCAGAATGGACGCGAGTTCGCGGTCCGTCCCGGTGATCTCCGTGCGCCCGTCAATCACAAAAATGATGTGATGCGCCTGCTCCAGCGCAAAGCGAGCCTGTCGCAGGATCTCCGACGGAATCAGAGCGTCGTCATGAGGGAGGATACCCCCGGTATCGATTACTTCAAAGTGCCGCCGTTCCCAGGAGGCTTCACCGTAGATGCGGTCGCGGGTAATGCCCGGTTCGTCGCCGACAATCGAACGGCGTTGTCCGGTGATGGCGTTAAAAAGGGTCGACTTCCCGACGTTGGGTCTGCCTACGATGACGACGGACGGCTTAGGGCCGTGCTTCGGCATTAGAACTCCATGATAGCGTGTAACTCATGGAACGAAGAAGGTTTCTGCTGACCGGTGCCAGCGCCCTCGTGGCCGGAGCCTCTTTGCGCGCCGAGGTTCCCGAATGGGAAAAGCCCCTCTTCGACCTGCGGAAGGTCTCGTCTTCGCCCGTACGCGTGAAGTCGATAGACGTTCTGCAGAACGGGAAAAACTACTTCGTCCGGGCTCTCTCCGCCGACGGCGCAACGGGAATCACCATCGCCAAGGATCCCATCGAGGTACTCCTTCCGATCCTCAAACACAAGGTCGCCCCGGCGTTCATCGGCAAGGACGCGCGCGATCTGGAGTCATTGATCGACGACGTCTACGTAAAGAACTACAAGCTGGCCGGTCAGGCGCTCTGGCTTCCGGTGTCGTGCGTGGAGCAGGCGCTGCTGGACATGCTCGGGCGTACGGCGAAGAAACCGGTCGGTCAGATACTGGGCGGACAGTTGCGCAAAGAGATCCCGGTGTACCTGTCCGGATCTGCGCGCGAGTTGACCGCGGAGCAGGAGGTCGACATCTATGTAAGAGGTGTCGAGGCAACGGGCGCGAAGGCTGTGAAGTTCAAAATTGGCGGGCGCATGAGCCGCAACGCCGATGCCTACCCCGGCCGCACGGAGAAGCTGTTGACGCTGGCCCGCAAGCGCCTCGGCGACAACATCATCCTCTATGCGGATGCCAACGGGTCGTACGACGCGAAGAAGGCCATCGAGATGGGCCGGATGCTGCAGGATCTGAAGTTCCAGTTCTTCGAAGAGCCTTGCCCGTGGGAAGAGGTCAGCGAGACGAAGAAGGTGGCCGACACGCTCGACATTCCCATCGCGTTCGGCGAGCAGAACTCGAGCCTCTGGGCGTTCGACTGGATGATGTCGACCGGCGTGATGGAGATCGCCCAGCCCGACCTGAACTACAACGGCGGTTTCATCCGCGCGCTTCGAGTGGCGAGAATCGCGCGCAAGCACAAGGGTGTCATCACTCCTCACAACACGCAAACCGGAGCCGCGGGAGCAAAGGTGCTGCAGTTCGCCTCCTGCTGCCCGAACCCTGGCCCCTACATGGAATACCCCTGGCGCGAACCAGAAAAGCCCGCGAGCTGGTACTCGCCAAACCTGTTCATCAGGAACGGAAAGATCGCCGTGCCGGACGGCCCCGGCCTGGGCATCGACTACGACCCGGCCTGCATCGCCGCCGCCAAACCTATTTAACGGCGATGGCTTTCAGCCTGTGAACGACTGTCGAAATCCTCGCCTGGCTTAGCTCGTCCGGCAGCAGATGACCCGGCAGAGCATCCAGAAATGCGGGCGTTTTCAGCAACGCATTGATGGCTTCCTGAAGATAGCTGCGGACTGGTGCAGGCGCAGCAAGCACCTCCTCTGCAACGACGGACCGCCCGGCAACCACGAACACCAGATCCTCCATGTCGCGGCTACCGAGGTAATCGTTCCCGCCTCGGCCATGAAAAGCTTCGAGCTTAGTCGCCAGAAAGTATGGCGTGGTGATGACCCGGATGCTCAACCCTCCCGAAATGGGGTGGCTGGCAGGGGCTTCCATCGCCGCGCGGTACCAGCGAATAGAAGAATCCGAGAACCTTCTCGTCGAGAGGCATAACATCAAGCACAACTTCCGAACAAATCCAACGGCACAAAGGAGCCCCTTCCCTGATGTCCTCAGCGAATCCGCATGCACGAAGGCGTTCACTAAAGATGGTGTTGGCGGCGTAAGTCGTGATTTCTGCGATGGCGTCAACATCTTCGGTGGGTCTGGCGGTCCCTTGTAGCTCGTCGGTCGCGAGTACTTCAGTAACGCATCCGCCTACGAACACGAGATCGTTGAGCAACGGCCTCAACAGCGTCGCTGCTGCGGCTAGTCGGTCAGAGTTTGAAGTCAGCATGGACTGGCTTCAGACGGTCGTGGAGCTCCGTTCGGGCGATGCTGCGTTCACGAGCCCGACCGTCGCGCAGCGCGTCGGCCAGCACCAGATACTCGTAAAAGCTCTGGTGGCGAAGTGCCGCCGCCGGTGCGGACTTGTAGAGCGGGGTCAATGCCACTCCACGCACCGCTCCGCCTTCGTAAGGCCAGACTGGAACTGGGTCTGCGCCCGAACTGATCTGGCTTCGTACAGGCTCGGCGCCCCACGAAGTAGGAACGCCGCGCGTAAGACCGCCTCGTTCGGCCGGAAACGAATATCTAAGCCCGTGGAAGAGGAACTCCTCCAGTGCTGAGACGTTCAGGCGATTCCCCAGCGCGGATCCGTGCAGCAACCCGCTCGCCTGTGACCGTTTAACACTGGCATGTACCTCAGATGGACTCATCCCGAGGTCCAATGCGAGTTGAGAGTAAGGCACGCGCCGCTCACCACCCGTGGCGGCGAGCTTCAACAAAACGTAGACGTCTTGAGGCTTCAGCGCCATACTCCTATAATACATTCGCGATTCGCGAATACAGAATGAGGCTAGGCTGCGCGCTTCATCACGCGCGTCGACCACACCTCGGCGAACAACCGGAATGCCCTGGGCTCTCGTTGACCCACCAACATGCGGATCACCTCAACACCAGCCCAAACCAGATACGTGTAAGTAATCCATTCGTGAATGTGACGTGAGATGAAACCCAGGCCGGAATCGCCCGGAGACACCGGTGAGAACAGGAACTGCACAAACCACATCACGAACAGCACCGTGGCTTCCCACCACGCCAGCTCCATGTTGATCAGGAACATCAGGCCCACTGCCGACTGCCCGAGGGTCATCAGCAACTCCAGCGACTGCTGATCGTCGAACGTGATCGGCGTCATCGCGCCCTTGCTCATCGAGTACACCACCGGCAGCATCGCCGTAAGCAGCGTCCACTGGTTGATGTTGCTCGACACCATGTTCATCAGTGCCATTGGAGACTTATCCACGGTCCGGGCCCAGTAGAACGCCGAGACCTTCTCCGGGAACTCCGAAACAAACGGCGCAACCCACTGAATGAACACGAACTCCGGAACACCCAGCACCATCGAAACCGCCAGCAGACTGCCGAGGAACGGATCCGCCATGAAATAAATCAGCGCGCCGCCGGCAAGGAACAGCGCCGCGATCATTGCGTTGCGGACCATCGGAGCCGACGTCACAATCGTGCGCGGAATGATCTCGAGCTCATTCACCGACTCCGCCTCTTCCGGCGGCATCTTGCTGAGCACAACCAGATAAGCGATATAAATCGCTATCAGAATCGCGGCGTCCACCAGATTGAGCGACCGTTTGAACCACACCAGGCTGATGTACACCAGCGGCACCATCAGTCCCACCACCTCGACGCAGTGTCCGTGTTCCAGGCGGATCGCTCTCAGCGGCGTGCCGCTTCGTCTCCGGTGGAAGTACGCAGTGACCGCGTAAATCATCGGCCACCCGAGCCCTGTGAGCAGGCGCAGCGCGCCCGTCAGCCCGGCCAGCAGCAAAGGAACTTGCTGCTTCCACGCCAGCACCGCTTCTACCGCGAACTCCGGAAGCGTCTGCAGCCATGCAAGTATTGCCAGCGCGAAACCCTGCGCAATGAAAAACTGCGCCGATTCAGCCGCCCAGGCAATCAGCATCGATGCCAGCAGAATGGCGGGAGCCGTCCAGAAGACAGCACTCGGACTGGTCCTGGCCACTTCCGCGGCGGCCAGCAGTGCGAAGGTGAATATCGACACACGTACGCCCATCACCTGGGACGAAGTCGCGGGACGCAAACTACGGGAACGTAACCTGAGCATTTTCCTTGTTGATTACAGAGTGCCGCCGATATTCCTCGCGAGTTTCCGGGAAATCGGTCCGATAATGTCCGCCGCGGCTTTCTTCCCGCGCCAGAGCGCACCGTGCCGTCAGCGTTGCCACGGTATGAATGTTCCTCAACTCAAAACCCGCGCGCGCCGTGTTCGACTTTTCAGACGAACCAGCCGCGTCCAGTTCATCGAGCGCGGTTCTGAGCCCATCGGCGCAACGCGCAATCCCGCAGTGCATCCACGTGAGTTCGCGGACCCGGTCTTCTTCAATGGCGGGAATTAGCATGGGCCCTGGGATCTCACCCCGACTCGGCGAATCCTCCACCCATTCTCGCATCGCCGCGCCCGCACGAGCCCCGAACACCACGCCTTCCAGCAGTGAATTGCTCGCCAGCCGGTTGGCGCCATGCACGCCCGTGCACGCAGCTTCACCCGCCGCGAACAGCCTGGGCAGCGTCGAGCGGCCGTTCAGATCCGTGTGCACGCCACCCATCGCATAATGCGCAGCCGGGTGAACCGGAACCGGAGCACCCGTAATGTCCACCCCGTGCGCCAGACACGTCTCATACACGCGCGGAAACCGGCGGCGTACGAACTCCGCGCCCAGGTGTGCCAGCTGCAGACACACCGGAGCGCCCGTCCGGGCCATTTCCGCCACAATCGACCGCGAGACCACATCGCGAGGCGCCAGTTCCCCCATCTCGTGGTAATGGGACATGAAGCGCTCCCCCGCCTGGTTGATCAGGTACGCGCCCTCGCCCCGGAGTGCTTCAGTCAGCAGGAATCGAGGCGCGCCGGGCACAAACAACGCCGTCGGATGGAACTGGACAAACTCGATATCGCTGATCGCAGCACCCGCTCGATACGCCGCGGCCACACCGTCGCCAGTAGCCACCACCGGATTCGTTGTCTGGCTGTAGATCCGCCCCAGCCCTCCAGTAGCCAGCAGTACCGCCCGAGCCTCCAGCCGCACCATAGTCTTCGCCTGTTGATCGCAGGCGACAGCCCCACACACCGTGTCGCCATCTACAAGCAAATCAACCACCGCGGAGAAACTGCGAAACGTGACGGATGGCAGTGACGACGCTCTGCGATACAGCGTGCGCGCCATTTCCCGGCCCGTGGAATCGCCATGCGAATGCAGGACGCGATTCCGGCTGTGAGCTCCTTCCCGCGCAAACACAAGCTTGGCGCCCTCGCGGTCGAACTCGATGCCCCAGTCCATCAAATCCTGAATCGCCGCCGGACCCTCTTCCACCAGGACGCGAACGGCGGCTTCGTTGCACAACCCGGCACCCGCAACAATGGTGTCGTGCTCATGCAGCGACACTTCATCGTCGTCACTCAGCGCAACGGCGATGCCTCCCTGGGCATACTCCGAAGAGGATTCGCGCAGCGTATCCTTGGCAACCACCAGCACCGAACCGGATGAAGCAAGTTCAATGGCGGCGCGCATGCCAGCGACTCCGGCGCCAACAATGAGGTAATCGTATTTCAGGGTTTCCGTATAGCGGGGCGTGGCGATAATCCCATGTTACAACGGGGATGTGCCTCAATACGAAGTCGTCACAGGGTCCAGCCGCTATCCCTGTGTCGTCGAACGTGGTGTCCTGAGCCGCGTACGTGAGTTCATCCCGGCGCGTGCCGGTAAAGTGTTTCTCACCACCACCGAAGATGTGTGGGAATTGCACGGCCGCAGGCTCGGCCTCGATGCACAGGTCCTGTTCTTCCCAGCCGGAGAAACCAACAAGCGTTTCCAGCACGTGGAAGCTCTGGCCGAGCAGATGGTGGAAGCCGGTGCCGACCGCTCCAGCATGGTCATCGCAATGGGCGGCGGTGTGGTCAACGATACGGGCGGATTCCTCGCCTCCATCTTTATGCGCGGCGTGCCCGTCATCCAGATCCCCACCACGCTTCTCTCCCAGGTCGACGCGGCGGTCGGCGGCAAGACCGGGGTAAACCTGCGCTCCGGCAAGAACCTGATCGGCACCTTCCACCAGCCTCTCGCCGTGCTGGTCGATTCCGAAGTACTGCGCACTCTGCCCGAACGCGAGTACCGCGCGGGCCTCTTTGAAGTCATCAAGCACGGTGTCATCGCCAGCCCGGAACTGTTTGCGCTGATGGACAGCCGTCGCGATGACGTGCTCGCCCAGGTGCCCGATGCAGTCGATTACATCGTCGCCGAATCCGTACGAATCAAAGCCGAGGTGGTCTCGGCGGACGAAAAGGAAGGCGGTCTGCGACGCATCCTGAACTTCGGCCACACCATCGGTCACGGACTCGAATCGGAGACTGGCTACTCGCGCTTCCTCCACGGAGAAGCCGTCGCGTTCGGCATGAAAGCCGCCACGCATCTCGCCTCGCTCGAAGGCGTGCTCACTGACGCCGGTCGCGATGCCATCCTGCACCAGGTCGAAGCGTATGGCCCGATCCCCGCACTCGGCGGCATCGGGGCCGAAGCGCTGGTCGCACGCACCCTCAGCGACAAAAAGACCATTCAGGGTAAAGTGCACTTCGTATTGCCCGACCGCATCGGCCACACCGTCGTTCGATCCGGCATCGCACAAGCCCAGGTGCTGGAGGCAGTCCGGCGGGCACTGGGCGCGGCATGAGCGGCACCACGCCAAAGGGCATTCATGACGAGCGCCAGGCGGCCGCATGGGTGCGCGAGATGTTCGGCCAGGTCGCCCCGAAGTACGATCTGCTGAATCACCTGCTCTCGGCCAACGTCGACAAAATGTGGCGCGCCCGAACCGTAAAGCGCGTCATGCCCGTGCTCCGGCGCGCCGACGCCCGCGTGCTCGACCTCTGCTGCGGTACCGGCGACCTCGCCATTGCGCTTCGCGAAAAAGCGGCCGCGCAGATCCTCGCCAGCGACTTCTGCCACCCCATGCTAACGGCCGCCGCCCGCAAAGCGCCGCTGACATTATTCGAAGCTGACGCCCTGCAGCTGCCCCTCGCCGACCAGTCGCTCGACCTGATCACCGTAGCGTTCGGCTTCCGCAATCTGGTCAACTACGAATCGGGACTCCGCGAGCTGCGCCGCGTGCTAAGACCCGGCGGCACACTCGCCATTCTCGAGTTCTCCCAGCCGCCCAACCCGCTCTTCGCGCGCTTCTACGATTTCTATTCGAACCGCGTGTTGCCAGCCATCGGGTCGGCCATCTCCGGCGCGAAGGAAGCCTACACGTATCTGCCGGAGTCCGTGCGCAAGTTCCCCAACGCGCCCGCGCTCGCCGAGCTCATGCGCACCACCGGATACAAAGAGGTAGCGTTTGAGCGCATGACATTTGGTGTCGTCGCGCTCCACACCGGACGCCGCTAACCAGCGATCGCAATACAGTCGATCTCAACCTGCACGTCGCGGGGCAGCCGCGCCGCTTCCACCGTCGACCGCGCCGGTGGGTTCGTTCCGAAATAACGCGCGTACACCTCGTTCATCTTCGGAAACGTGCCCATGTCTTTGAGAAACACCGTGGTCTTCAACACCTTCTCGAAGGAGGACCCCGACGCTTCCAGCACGGCCCGCATGTTCTCCAGCACGCGCTCCGTCTGAACGGCTATGTCACCCTCCACAAGCTGCCCGCTGGCCGGATCGAGCGGGATCTGCCCGCTCAGGAATACCAGCCCGTTCCACGCCACTGCCTGTGAGTACGGGCCGATGGCTTTGGGTGCGTCTTCTGTTGCGATGATTTGCTTCATGGCTTTCCCAGCCGCAGTGTGCCGACCAGGTCGCGCACTCCGGCAATCTTCTCCTGTTTCAGAAATGAGTCCAGTTCACGGGCGATTCGCCCAGTAGCCGAGGGATCCCAGAAGCTGGCCGTGCCGACTTCCACCGCGCTCGCTCCCGCGATCAGAAACTCCGCGGCATCTTCTCCCGTCGCGATACCACCCAGTCCAATCACCGGGATCCGTACCGCCTGAGCCGCTTCATACACCATGCGTAGCGCAATCGGCTTGATCGCAGGACCGGACAGTCCACCAAATCCGGCGCCGATCCGGGGCCGCCGGGTGCGTACGTCTATTGCCAGCGATACAAATGTGTTCACCAGCGAGACGGCATCGGCGCCCGATTCCTCGGCCGCTTTCGCAATCGGCGCAATTGCCGCAACGTTCGGCGATAACTTCACAATCAGCGGTCGCTTCGAGACAGCCCGAACGGCCCGCACCACCTCACCCAGCAGACAGGGGTCGGCCGAAAAGAACATACCGCCGTGCTTCGTGTTCGGGCACGAGACATTCAGCTCATACGCCGACGGACCCTCAACACCCTCCAGCCGCCGCACCACTTCGACGTAATCCTCCACCGCATACCCAAACACATTTACAAAATAAGGGGTTTGAAATCGACGGAGTGCCGGAACCTTTTCCCGTACAAAGGCCTCGACCCCAATATTCTGCAGGCCGATGGAATTGATCATTCCGCCCTCGGCCTCCCAGATCCTCGGCGCCGGGTTGCCGGCCATGGGTTCACGGGAGATGCCCTTTGTTACAAACGCACCAATGGCTGTGAGGTCTGCAACGGATTCAAACTCGATTCCGTAAGCAAACGTACCGGACGCAGCGATGATGGGATTTCTAAGGTCGAGCCCTGACAGATTTATCTGGAGCCGGGTGGAACGCACTCGGCATCAGCATAGCAGGCGACCGGTTTCCCCGAAGGTTCGCTGTAGTTTCGGACAAAATCTTCCGATAGAGAAGTAAGTCCACCGTGACGAAACCACCTCAGTTTCGCAGCCTCGCTTCCAAGTTCTTTCTGCTGACGGCGGCGCTCGTGTTCTGGGTTGTGGCCGTCATCATCGCTTACGATCTGCGCCAGGACACATTCGATCTGAGCAAGGGCATCCTGCTCTGCGTAGTCGTTCTGCTGGTCTCCGGCGCCATTTCGAAACTCACTATTCGCCTGCTGGCGAAACCCTTAACCCAGCTGCACGAAGGCATGCTCGCGGTGCAGTCCGGCAAACTCGCGCCCATCCAGATCAGCCGCACCAACGACGAAATCGAGTCCCTGGGTCATAGCTTCAACACTATGATCCACGCGCTGGCCACCACGCAGGCCGAGCTACTGAAGAGCAATGAACTGCTGGAAGAGCGCATCAAACAGCGCACCACCGAGCTCGAAGTAGCCATGCAGGAGGCCCTCGCCGCCAGCCGAACCAAGAGCGAGTTTCTGGCCAACATGTCGCACGAACTACGCACCCCCATGAACGGAGTGCTCGGCATGATGAACATCGTGCTGGATTCCGACATGACGCCAGCACAGCGCGACAGCCTCGAGACGGCGCGCCGCTGCGCCTATTCGCTGCTTGCCATCTTGAATGATTTGCTCGATTTCTCCAAAATCGAAGCTGGCCGCATGGTGCTGGAACATATCCCGTTCGAGGTTCGCACTGTGCTCACGGACTGCACCCGAACCTACATGCTGACCGCCGGATACAAAGGCGTTACCGTACACTCGGAGATCGACCCCGACCTCCCGGCGCTCGTCGAGGGCGACCCACTGCGGCTTCGCCAGATCCTGACCAACCTGGTCAGCAACGCCGTGAAATTCACCGATCACGGATCGGTCCACGTACGCGCCCGTATCGTTGAGCCCACCTCACCGTCCCGTATCAGAATCCGGCTGGAAGTGGAAGACACCGGCATCGGCATCCCGGCAGACAAGCAGGCCCAGATATTTGAGAGCTTCACCCAGGCCGACAACAGCATCAGCCGCCGTTACGGGGGTACCGGCCTTGGCCTTGCCATCACGCGCAGCCTCGTCGACATTCAGGGCGGCACTCTGACGCTCGAAAGTACGCCCGGCCGCGGCAGCCTCTTCGCCTGCACGCTGGAATATGGCCGCTACACAGAAACGGATAGCCTGAATAATGCGCCCGGCACCTGTGCGCCGCGAATCCTTGTGGTGGAAGACAACAAAGTGAACCAGAAGCTGGTATGCACCATCCTCGAACGGCGAGGCTATCAGGTGGTGCCCGCCGACAATGGAGTCGAGGCACTGGCTGTGATGGAAACGACACCGTTCCGGCTGGTTCTGATGGACGTGCAGATGCCCGTGATGGACGGCATCGAAACAACTCACCGAATTCGCAGGGATCCCCGTTTCCAGGACCTGCCCGTGGTGGCGATGACGGCACGCGCCATGGACGGGGACCGCGAGGCGTGCCTCGCAGCCGGCATGAATGCCTTCGTCACCAAACCGATCCACGCGGCCCACCTGCTCAGCGTGGTCGAGGAATACACCGCCTCGGCACAGCCCAAAGCGGCTTTCGCCTGAGCGCTATCGACCTTCGCCAAACTCGACTACACCCGTAGCCCGCATTTTCTCCAGGGCCTCGGCCGGCAGTTGCCACTGGTTGTCGAACCGGCCCTCCACAATCACGTGGTCCAGCCCGCCGCGAAACAGGATGAAATCGCCGAAACTCTGCAGGGTTCGCCAGGCCGGCGCAACCCACGGCAAACCCGGGCGGTTGGCCTGATCCAGCCGGGTCCACCACGGCAGACCGGAACTCACAACTACATACCCCCCACCGGAGGGATAAACGTAGACCAGACCGTAATCCGCGGCACTCGGGTTGAGGTGAAAAGGCAGTCTCGGAGCCAGCGCCGCGAGGCGCCCATTGGTCAGCCGGTTGCCGAACAGAACCTGGTTCGGGTACTCCGCGTCACGGACTTCCTTGTCCGCCAGAACCTTCAGTTGAAGCTGCAGCGGCTGCTTCGGACTGGACCAGTTGGCTGCGTGCATGGCCGTCTCCCGTCTCCGGATCAGTTCTTCCACCTCGGGATTGTCCTCGGTTCCATACACGTAGACGTGCCGAACCGAAGTGGCAGCGCCGACCGGCCCTTCGGCGCCTGGCTGCTTTTCATTCGCCTGGCTGACCGTAGCGCCTGCCGTCGACCAGCCCTTCCCGGAAGCATCGCGGCGAAATACCAGCGGCCCAGTTTGCCGGAGCGTCACCGTCTGCCCGTCGATCACCGCGCTCACCGGACGCGACGGAGCAGCCGCCGTGTCGACGCGGAATCCGCTCAGGTTCTTCGTCGATACTTCCAGCCGCCTGTCCCGAAGTTCCGCAGTCGCCGAGGCTGCCGTCCCGGGCGTCAGTTTCTCCAAACGAAGCCAATACGCCGACG
>Ga0163150_10002929_pt1 | contig 24992 bp, 18 predicted proteins | sample OliLakLV19P2IB_FD_148628 | JGI IMG/M metagenome (GOLD analysis project Ga0163150, IMG submission 148628) | Freshwater microbial mat bacterial communities from Lake Vanda, McMurdo Dry Valleys, Antarctica - Oligotrophic Lake LV.19.P2.IB | ecosystem: Environmental > Aquatic > Freshwater > Lake >...
TTTTTTCAACACGGGATATAGGGAAAGGGGAGTACCGATAACAGCCAGGGCGGTGATGATTTCAAAAAAAGCTCCCCATAAAACCGATGTTTCACGGGGAGAAGCTTGAATAACGTAAGTAGGATCTTTCAGGATAGGGTGGTATAAAAGAACTCCTATGATGGCTGCCACCGCTGCGATGATAAACAATATGCCGGCAAGGTTGGCGCTGGTTCTATTTGTTTTCATTTTTAATAAATTTTATAATTATTTAAGGAGATGGAGGTGAATTGAAAGGAATCGAAATTGTATGTTTAATACGCTATGTGGACGTCTATGTGTACTATGTTCTTATGTGGTTTCAAGTTCTTGAGACTAAAATTGATCCACATTAGGAGCATAGAAACATAGAACTTCACATAGAATAAATTCAGAAACCAAACCACATTTAGTACAGTTTAGTTATTTTTTAGAAACATGCAGACGGATCAGCAAACTCCTGTTGTATACTTCTTTCTCGTAAGACACATTGGTCAAACCATAACAATACCGGATATCCAGCACAGCTCTTTTTTGTTTAATCTTAAAAGTTAGTCCCCCGCCCATTTGTAGGCCGGCATCAAAGCGTTTAAACCCTCCGGATTCATTGTCAAACGAAAGGTCGGTAGTCGATCCATCCAGTTTCTGCGTGCCATAAAAATTATAACCCAGGGATGGACCTGCATTTAGGTGAAATTTGCCCAGGTGAAGACGGGCCAGCACCGGTATTTCCATAGTGTAGAATCGAAGGGTGGATTCATCCTGGGTCAAGGGGTTGTTTGCCTTTAATTTACCACCTCTCATAATAAAGGATAACTCGGGCACCAGTGAAAAATGAGGTGCAATAGTAGTCTGGAGGGAAAGCCCGATTTGTATGCCCTGGGCCGATTTTTTAAAATCCTTCAGCGCCTTGTTGGACTCTCCGTAATTCAGGTCGGTACCCACGGCACTGATAAAAAAGTCTAAATAGGTTTTTTGTACTTCAGGGGCAGTTGATTTGGATTGACCAAATGAAAAGGTATAGAAGAAGATCATACCTATTGCTAAAATTGTTTGAACTGATTTTTTCATAATTTTTGTTTTTGAACTGATTTATAATAATTAAGTGAAACAAAAGTATAGGAGGAAATGAGGCGTATAAACTCCGATATGCCAAGCGGGAGAAGATGTCTGCATACGGGGGATTTTGGTCTGCAACTCACTTGGCGAAATGGCGATGCTCGGCTGGGGTTTATCTTGTTATGGGATTTATCCCGTAGAGTTTTAGGAAAAAATCCAATGGGTTACCTAAAAATGGATCGTCTTAATCCCGTGGGGATAAGAATTGGGAGCGCTGCACAAGGAGGCTTAGCTCCCCTCTTTATTAAAATACCAACCAAAATTTACCCAGAATGTATTTTAAAAGAGAGCAGGAACGAGCGGGGGTGAGTTTAGATTATTGACTGCTATTAATGAGCTGAAAGAACGCCTCTTTGTAGGTATCCGATATAGGGATCAATTGATCCGCGATCTTTATCCTGCCCCGTTCGATGGATTCTATTTTATGCAAGGCCACCATATACGATTTATGTACCCTGCACACCAGACTGGACGGGATCAGCTTTTCAAATTCACTGAAATTCTGCAGGGTCATTACTCTTTTATTTACCGTATGGATCCTCCGGTAATCCCTCATCCCTTCGATATATATGATTTCGTTGAGCATGATTTTTTCCAGTCGGTTTTCCGTTTTGACGAATAGGAATTCCGGCGTAGCGCCTGAAGTCCCCCGGACCATATTTTCCCGGGCTTTGTTTACCGCTTGTAAAAACCGGTTGAAGGTAAAGGGTTTTAAAAGATAGTCTGTGATCTGCAGTTCGTATCCCTTTAAAGCATATTCCTGGTAGGCAGTGGTCAGGATTACCTGACTGGTGATTTTTGAACTTTCCAGCAATTCTATGCCGGATAGTTCATCCATATTGATATCCAGAAAGAGGATGTCTACTTTGTTGTTGTTCAGATAGGTCAACCCGGTAAGCGCATTGTCGAAGGTTTCACTTAACTGTAAAAAAGGGACCTTGAGTACAAAATCTTTCGTTTTTTCGAGCGCCAGGGGCTCGTCTTCAATAATGATGCAGGTGTAATTATCCATTGGGAATGGTCAGGTGAACGCTATACCGGTCATTGGTTTTTTGCACGGCTAAAGTATGATTTCCTGCATAAATCAGATTTAGCCTTTTTTTGATTAGTTCGTTTCCCAGGCCTCCATCCGTTTGTTGGTTTGTCGATCTGGGGTCAAATTTATTTTCACAGAGCAGTTGAATGGTGTCCTCATTGATCAGAACCCGGACTGTAATAGCGTTTTCGAGTTTTTTATTGTTGGTATGTTTAAAGGCGTTTTCAATGAACGGAATAAAAACCATAGGGGCAATGCTTTTATTGCCCACGGAGCCATCTACCGTAAAATGCACATAATTTTCGTTGGCCGTCCTTATTTTTTGCAAGGCGATATACTTGGCTATGTATTCCATTTCTTTGGCCAGCGGGATTTTATCGCCCTTGGTTTCATAGAGTATGAACCGAAGGATATCTGAAAGTTTATTCAGGTAATCAGAGGCTGCCACTGAATCTTTTAAAATCAGGGCATCGATATTATTAATGGTGTTGAATAAAAGGTGGGGGTCGAGCTGTGATTTGATGAGAGCCATTTCCATAGCGTGGTTTTTTTCTTTCAACACTTCCTTCAGTTTGATTTCATTAAACCAGGTGATAAACCCATTGATGACCAGGGCCACCATGCCGCATAGGGCACCAATAAACGTCATCACGATGAGTGTCCGGACAGCGGTAGATCTTCCGTGTATACCGCCCTCATCCATATCGATGACCCGGCCCGTTTCGATCAGATACCGGTGCAGGATATACGCAAGGATGGATGCTCCTAATGAAACAAGGAAACCCAAAAGGATTGCCCGAACGACCTTTTTTTGTTGAAAGTACCTGGGGAATAATAAAAAGTAGTATAAAAAATAGGATATGACCGAAGGAATAAACGCAAAAAGAAGAATACTGATCAATGCATTCACTACCCTGGCTTCCTGGTCATCCGCATTTCTAACGCTCCTTGAATAAATTGCCAGCACGATAAAAACCAATAAAAAATAACATACCCAAAAACCAATATGCAACAGGATAACAAAAGACTTTTTCATGGATTAAAACCGCGGAAGTAAAACAAAGGTCTCTATTTGTTTCGGTTTGGTGCGAAATGATCTGCAAACCGGTGGGATTTGTCTGCAAAAGAGGTGATTAAAGGCCCGAACCAAAAAAAAGGTGCTATGAGGCTGCGACCAGCTCATCCAATGTTTTTGTCAGAGTGATATTTTATTTTTTCTCTAATACTGTTTCCAACATCTTTACCCAATTCACTCCGTCTCGACTAAATTCGCCAGTTTCTTTCCATTTATTCGATTCACTGAAATCAGCGGTAAAACGTATGGTGCCTCCATTTGGAGTTGACAAATTCCACCGGATAATTTTTTCCCCACAAATTCAATCTCTGCTTCAATAACATCGTCTTTTTTATAAGCACGCATATTAAATTTGTCCGTCTTTTTATTATAAGCGATAATCCCAAATGCATCATGAGTAACTTTTGTTTCTTTTGTCAATGAGTCTGTTTTAGTGCCCAAACCTGAAACGGTAATAATGCTGCAATCCAACTTACATTCTGCTTTTTCCATTATTTGACTAAACTGTTCTCGAATCACTCGATCCGATGCGTCGGATCACTCGAATCACTCGTCTATCCAAATATCGATTGTACGGTTAAATTTGATTGTTTCCATTATTTTATCCTATCCTAATTACCGCTAATATCGGGTATAAGACGAAGAATGAACATTTGAAAAACGGCTGTTCAGCCTTAACGTAACAATACAATAAAATGCAAATACTTCCCGATACGTACCAGGTGTTGCACAGATCCAGGCATTGGTAATGTAGACGAAACCGTTTTTACGATGAAATTTAGAAACATCATTTGACTTCTAAAACCCGGGACCTCAAGGATGGTCATCCCCTATCACCTCATAGCCCCGCCACTTATACTCTTTGGCCAGGCGTGATGCCGCCGGCCAGGCAATCTGGTGTTGATCACTAGCCACCCATCGCCTTCTGTTTTCTTCCGTATCAAAAGAAATTTGAATCTGGTAGTTAAAGGTGGTGGATTCGGCCTGAATAGCCCGGGCCATATCCTCCGGAAAAAGGCGTAACAGCCTGGAGCCGAGATAACCTTGCTGGACGGACATGGCAGGCACATAAATGGAATAATACATCTTTTCAAAAGCTTCACCGTTTTCTTTCGGCACCACAAAGTCCATTTGCAGTGCCATGGCCTTTGGTTTTGAAAGCGGTTTAGCCGGATTCGGGTCTTTGTTTTGAGAGGCCGAAATGCCAATGATCAGCAATTCAAGATCTGCTGTTCCGGAATTCGATAAGGTAAGGGTTTCACCCAGAGAACCGGTAAAACTATCATCAGCCACGATGGGCTTGGTGGAAGCATCCACCGTAAGTGTACCTGAACCTTTTATAACGTAATACACTTCTTCGATACCTTCAAGTCGACGCGGTCCAATAGATTTACCAGCCGGGATCACCAGGTGATCTACATGGTTCCAACTGGTGGTGAAAATTTCAGGACCATAGACCCTGCGGTAAAGCACCCCATTGCCCGCGAACAAATGATTTTTGTCTTTTAGCCCCTCTTTATTTAATGGGCTGGAAACAAAAACCGGCACACGATCGATGCTGGCGCCGACACGATTGTCACCCAGGTCATAGGCATCGCCTTTTCCTTTAACGCGGGAAATTGCAAAGTTAAGCCACCGGATGGGTTCGCCACCCGGGTTATATATGGCATGCGCATCTCCCAGTTTGCAAGGAACCACCACCGGAGCTTTTAGCTTTGATGTGCGGCCATTGATGGTAAACTCCGCTTCACCGTTGAGGATAACGTACATCTCCTCAATCTGGTGATGAAAGTGATGCCCAATACCTCCTTTGGATTCAATGACGCCTGCATGCAGGTAAAGAAAGTTTGTAGACAAAACATCACGGCCGATCAACTGTGTGAATCCCATTTGTCCGGCCCCGGCATGAACCGAAGTGAGTACCCTGTACTTGGCAGGATCGTTGTGTACGATGCGTTCAGGGTTGGGTTGTGCATGAGCCGGCCTTGTGGTAAAGGCAAATAGAAGCAAAAAAAGTCTGTACATATTACCTTGATAAAAAAAATTGAATATAAGAATAAATCGTTTTGTTATACTATCAGGTTATTTCACCGGGAGCGCATATACCACGTATCCTTTGGGCAAAGTTCCCGGTTTAAGGGAGTGATTAAATCCATCTTCCGCAAATCTGGCTGTGGCATTGATCACCAGGTATTGTTTTCCATTTATTTCGAACATGGCAGGCTGAGCATTGGATTCATGGCTCAAAGTATTTTCCCACAAGATGTCCCCATTGTCCCCATCCAATGCATATACCTTTCCTCCCTTCGCCGTGGCAAATATCAGCCCGGTGGAAGTAACGACCATTCCTTTTCTTAGTGTACCGCCCGGCGCGCCGGCATTTTTATCGCCTTTGGCGAAGGTTGAATCTTTGCCTACGGGTTTTCTCCACTTAATCGTTCCAGTGTTCAGGTCATAGGCCAGGATGGAAGACCAGGGAGGTCCCAACAGGCCTGGCCAATCAAGACCGTAATCCGTAGTATAACGGTCTGCAGGATGAGGGATACCTTCCGGATAGTCCGTCATGGGCGCAGTTCGTTTTTCGTCTGGTTTAATGGGTGCACCGCCAGAGGCCACCACGGGCCCTGGAATTTTTTTTCCAGTAATATTTTTTTTTCCCGGGTTAATTCTGGAAGGGACACCGCCCAAAAACCGGTACAATGCAGCCAACGTCTGCTCATCCATGTGATTATAACCCGGCATTTGACCTTTTCCATTCTCCATAACATTTTTGAACTCATCGAAGGAAATCCGCTGTCCGGCATTCACTATCGATGGTCCCACACCTCCCATCCTGTTTTTACCGTGACAGGTTTGGCAGGTAGTTTTATAAAGTTGGTTCACTTTTTTTAATTCATTTTCAGATAAACGGGCTTGCGGCGGCAATACTTTATTCAGCTTATAGATGGAAGCGTGTTCCTGGGTCAGGATGTATACCATTCCTTTTTGCGGATCAGAAGCCGTGTTGCCAAAGTTTGCACCTCCCAAAGCACCGGGCATCATGATGGTTTCATATTGATCTGAAGGCGGAACGAATAAGCCTGACCTGGCGGAGTCAAGCCGATTATGCCATTGCTCTTTTACCTCTCTGGAGAAATAAGGATTGAGTGTCTCTTTGGTTACTTCATGATGCGTAAAGTCTGGAACCGCGGTTGGTATAGGTTGGGTGGGCCATGCTTTTTCGCCCGGCATTTCACTGGCAGGGAAAGGTTTTTCTTCAATTGGGAACACCGGTTCACCGGTGACCCGGTCAAAGACAAATACGAAACCATGTTTTGTGGCAACGGATACGGCGTCAATAGTTTTACCCTCCCGATTCACAGTGATCAATTGAGGGGCAGAGGCGAGATCGTAATCCCAAAGGTCATGGTGCACCGTCTGGAAATGCCAGAGACGTCTGCCCGTGCGGGCATCCAGGGCTACGAGACAGTTGCCGAACAGATTTTTTCCTTCACGATCTGCCCCATAAAAATCGTAGGTCGGAGAGCTAAGTGGTAAATACAAAATTCCTCTTTTTTCATCAATGGATATTTCGCTCCATACATTCACAGCCCCTACATATTGGTAAGCATCTTTGGGCCAGGTGTCATAGCCGTATTCACCCGGGCGGGGGATCGTGTGGAAAGTCCATTCCAATTTACCCGTCACTGCATGGTAAGCCCGTACATATCCGGGCGGCGAAAAATAGTTTTCCCCCGGGGCAGATCCCACCACAATAAGGTCTTCAAATAATACACCCGGCATCATGGCCTGCACTCTGGCAATGGATGAAGGGTCCCGATCCAGGCCTTCCCGCAAATCAACATATCCGTGTTGGCCAAAGGTCAGCATGGACTTTCCGGTTATTGCGTCTATGGCCTGCAGCGTATTATTGAGGGTAAACAACAATCGTTTGTCTTTTTTGTCTTTACTTTCCCAGTAATTAATCCCTCGCCGGCTGATTCCCTGAAGGTTGGTATGTATCCAGATTTCTTTGCCGGTCAGGGCATGTACCGCGATCAGAGAAAATTCCTTTGCCAGTACGTACATCATCGTATCGACAATGATGGGGCTGAAGAAGTAAGGCAGGCTGTCCCCTGATGGATAGATCCATGCCACCTCCAGTTGGTTTACGTTTTTTTTAGTGATCCGGGAGCCATTAAAAAACCTTGACTGATCCGGACCACCTCCATAGACCTGCCAGGTCTTATAATCGTATGATGTTGAATTATTAGAACAACTTAGGTTGAAAACCAGTATCAACGGAATGGTGATGGCAGAAAAAAGATTGGCGGACAATTTTTGGGACATTAACAGGTAAAAATTATGAAGCTAAAATACTGTTTTATGAACTTCACGTGATCCAAATGTAAGGATTGCAGGAGATGGTAAACTGGTACCATTCAACCGGTTTTCCGAATATCAAAGGGGTGTGTAAAGGAACAAGAAGTTATTGGCCGTGAGAGAAAACATTGCTGAATGAATCTGGCAAGCTACTTATTAGATTAACATTTGAATTATTTCTTTTTGCTTCGGAAGAACACCTGTCACCAAGATCGTCAATATCATCAGCTGGGTTTTTCATAGTTTCTTTTTATTCTTAGTGATGGAATCCAGATCATAAATATCTCAACTAAAATTAAGGGTACAAACGAAAACATCCACTCGTTAACCGTTCTGCGAATATTTATGTCCTCAATATCTGCATACAATATATCTACAGGAAGAATTTGATATAATCTTACGAAAACAAACGCTAAGGCACAGGTATAACTCCTGATCATAAATTGTTTGTGTGCAATAATATTTCGCATTTTTATAGAGTACCAGGCAAGAGATGTTGACAGAATAAAAAGTACTGAAAGTATAAACAAAGGATACCTGCAGCCAATACAATCGTTGATAAAAGAAAGTTTGAGCGGGGATATACCAGCAGCGAGCGAACCAATGATATAGAGCTTACCGGCAAATCGATGGTATTTTATAAATCTATTTCGAATGTTTCTCCAAAATTGAATTGGACCAAGAAACAACGAGAATGTGGCCCCAACAATATGTGTTACGAACCATATCTGATTTTTAAAAAGCGAATCTCCAAATCTTTCACTTCTGTATCCAAACAAATATGCAACAGCATTGTCCAGATAGAAATACAAAGAGGCAATTACAATTGCGGTCCAAAAAAATAATTTTCCAACTTGTTGCAGAATCGTGAGGTTATGGATATCAGCATTTATAAAAGAAAGCGACAACCCCCCAAAAAAACACTAAAATTTCATGAAGCTCTTTTTGGGCAGTCGGTATACTTTTTGTATTAAATTTGTCGTCAGAAGTAGTAATATGTATGACAGCAGTGTCTTCATTTTGAGCTTAGGGGTACCTCTAAAACCCAATCAATAGTTTTATCATGTGATGCACATTTCGTATCTTGAAAGATATGAAGAATCTCAATCGACATGGATTTTTTGATCAGCAAAATCGGATGCAAAAGCTCAATTCCATGAATTACCCTTTGGTTTCAATAGTTGCGTCCATAAGCTTTGCTGCCAATACGCCATGATAGTCAGGTGCTGTTGGAATTGATAGAAGAAAGCGAGAAAGAAGGAACTAAGAAAACGTGGAGTAGGATACAGAATCCAACGAAAAGAACCTCGGCATGTTACCTTGACGATGCGCCAACGCTTGGCTATTCGGTTCAACATACCATTACCACTAACAAAAAGGAATACTGATGATCATTTCCCCAAAGTTAAAAAATGCAGTCATGGATTATATGCCCAAAAGTATTCTATTCCATACCAGGAATATAAAATCATTAAAACTCTCGCAATCCCCATAGAAAATATTTTACCTATACAAATACTAAAACGGACCCGTGCGACAAAGATTCATCTTTGGTGTTACACACACGACAAAATCCTAACTGTTACGCCACTTGTATTTTTTGTTCGGCAAGTTCTCTTAAAGAGTTAGGGCAAATATCAAAACCATTTTCCCAGGCCAGGCCTCCGCCAGATTCAATGGAGACTTTACTAAATGCATTAAAATCTAAAAGTTCAACTGCGATACCCTTATTCAAAAATGGTTTAAGATGGACGGTATTTTCAAAGCCATCCGCGAACCGGATCCATATCTCGTAGTCTCTTAATACTTTATATTCCTTAATAGCATTCATATTAGTCCAAGGGTCGGATTTTTTCAGTCTTTCTGCTTGCTGGACTTTTTCCCAGTTTTCAAAGAGCTCCTCACGATGAAGAGCAGCCCATTTATCAATACTTCAAGTCTAACATCCAGGCATGGTGGTATCCCCAAAAGTGGTCTATTCCTTTCCGAGGGAAAAGAATAAAGTTAAACACTCTCGAAATCCCCATAGAAAATATTTTACCTTTAAGTCATTGAACAGTTCCGTGCAACATGGATTTCATCGTTAGTGTTTCACACCGGACGAAATTCTAGCTGATAGCAGCCGTATTTCTTTCATTTGTCGTCATAGTTTCTTTAATTTATTTGTTGCTTTTCTATGTTCAAGTTTGCTCGCTTTTGAAGGAATGAAATCAAAATAGCTGTGGCAGATGAATTTCATTTTAAAAAGAACTGAATTGGAACCCGGATCCATACCTGGTTTGAAGCAGGTGTTGCGATTCATCCAGTATGGCTGACCTCATCACTCTACTATTTTCCAGTAAGAGTCTTTGCGTATGACTTTGCTATCCCGAAACTCCCAAAGGTCACATCCTCTCACGTTTAAACTTAACCCGGCGGTAGTGGTTCCGGTGAGGGTCCATTCAGATACTCCTGCATTTCCATCTGCCGAAACCCAATGGCGGTCGTCCCCATAATGCACATCGGGGATGCCTTTGAAGCGACCTGCAAGCGCCTCCCGCACCTGTGCTTTGCCGGTGAAGCGTTTACCCCAGGGTTCAGGCCCCCTTGGAAAATCGAAGGAACAATCCTCCGAAAAGAACTCCATGATGGCATCTAGGTCGTGGCGATTGAAAGCATCCAGGATTTGTTTTAAGGTGTCTGTGCTGACATTCATTTCTTGTGATTTGGTTTGAACAATGGATGGCTTGTCATTTGGTTGATTAGTACAACCAATGACTCCTGATAAGAGTGCAAACAAACTAACGATTAAAAATTGTTTTGTCATTTTTTATCCCTTAAGAAGGAATCAAGTTATCGACAATACGCTGAATTTTATATGTATAATTTCCGCCAGGTGTATGACGGGCAAATGGCCGATTGGATAGGAAGGTGAATTAATACTACCCCTGCCATTTTTATGGTTTTTACAAAATTTATGGTTTAACTCAAATGTTGACTACTTCAAAATTTGCACTACGTGTCTGACGATACTACTGCGCAGCAGTCGGCAGCATATTCCGGATGGCCACTATTTTCCAACCTCCATTTTGATAGACAACAATGAAGGTGCTCCACATTTTTCTGATCGTACCATCCGGATTCTGTATCTCATAACGGGCATCCGTAATACCGGTCGCTGAATCGAGAAACCGGATTTTGTCCACAATGAATTTTCGGGATCCCGGATTACCCTGTGATGATTGCAACATACCAGACACTGCTTCCCCAATACCTATCCGCCATTCCCCCGAGGAAACCAATTGGTCTATGTCAGTAGTCAGGATACTTTTGAGCAATACGGTGTCTTGCCTGTCCCGGGCCATGGAGTATTGATCAATCAGGGAATGGATAGCTTGTATGTCTTTGGATGCTGAGGGCTTGTTTTGGGCAATAAGGAAATGCAGGGATAAGATATTGATCAGGAAAATGAATATAATTTTCATGGCCTTTTTATTTTGCTCAAACAAAGGTAAGGTTTGATTTGCTGCCCACAGCATAGCGGAGGAGGCACGGAGGAGCACGGACAAAGAATTATAAAAACCATTCGCTGTTGCTGTTTAAAGTTTTCGAACTTCAAACCAATGTTTTAAACAAGCTTAGATTTCAGCAACTTTCAAACGAAAATATTCCGAACAAAAATTTCGCATGGAAGCGCGGAGGACGCCCGCAAACCGTGATAACAAAGCCTTAAATATTCATCCGCCAACGCATTGATATCTGTGAGTTCTTTTTTACCACTACCCGCCCGGCTATGTTGAAGCATCCCTTTGACTATAGCATCAGCCCGGCTACCATGATGATTTATTTTATACAGGTTAGCCGTCAAATCATTCAATAGATCTTCTTCCAGCTTTTCATTCCTTTCACCTTTCACCCTTCAGCTCTTCATTTAATTCTTTATTGATTTCGGAAAAATTATTTACGAAGTTCAACGGGTTTTGAATTTCATGGGGCAATGCCGGCAGTGAGCTCACCAAGGCTTGCCATTTTCTCGGATTGGATGAGTTGGGACTGGGTTTGTTTTAAATCATGCAAAGTGGTCTCTACTTTTTGCTTTTCAGTTGCTAATAAAGTATTTGCCTTTCGTTGTTGCCTTGCATTGCGATAAAGAAATAATGCAATTATTACAATCACGCATAAGCCTCCAAGTAAACCATATTGACTTAAGCGATTTTGGTAATCGGCCTTAGCCGCTTCAATATCCCTTTGCCTTGCTTCTTCTTTTGAAACGAGGTCCTGTATTACTTGTAAATTACCAGCACCATACAAGCTTTCTTTTGCAGATCCCGCAATTTTGTAGTAACGAAGCGCCTCTTAGGGATTGATAGAGTCATACAGCTCTGAAAGAATAGTGCCGTTGCGTAAAAAGCCAACATTAAACGGTCCAACTTGTGCATTTTGAAGACCCACTTAGCATGTATAATGGCTGAATCTATATCCTTGTTTTGACTATACAATTTTGCCAGGTCGGCATGAATAAATGATGCAGTTCTAAAATTATTGTTTCGTTCACATTTTTGAATTCCCTCCAATAAGTATTTTTTAGCTATACTCTAATTACCTTTTTTTATTTGAATAATTCCCATCACATTGAAAAAGTCTGGTTCGTTTTCAGGGGTAAACTTTATCAACGTTGCGACAGATTGTGCATAGAAGAGTGCTGAATCTACCGGTTTACTTCGTTGAAGTAATTTGCGATAGTTAATACTGCATATGCTATTCCAATACTGTCTTTTATTTTAAGACTATTTCTTAATGATTGTTGTGAGAATTCAAGCGCTTTAGGATATTCCTTTAAGTCTCTGTACAGGAGCCCCATTATTCGCAGCCATCTTGACTTTTCTACCAGGAAATTATTTTCTTCTGCCATTTTCAAGGCTTGCAAGGCTTGTTGCATTGCTTTTGGAAAGTCTCCTATTTCCCTGTTCATAATCGCCAATCTGTTCAATACATAAGACTCCCCTCTTACAAACTTTATTTTCTGAGCCAGTTTCAATGCCAGGTTTCCATAAATAAATGCTGAGTCCAGATTTGTGTAACGGTACATGTTGCACATCCTCCCCATCAAGAAAACACGGGTAGTATCATGTTTGGCGTCCTTCAGTTGCAGCATAAGGCTGTCGGTAAATCGGTTTTGAGCAAATGAACAATAGCAGGCATTAAACAGCATCAGTAAAATGAATATCTTTTTCTTTGTTTGTTTTTTATATTTCTTTTTACTCAATACGGGTACACAGAAAGCCATTGCCAAAAGTTTTCTTGATGAATAACTTTTGTTTCTATCGGTTTATACTTTTCTAGAAAGAAGGCAGGGAATTTTACTTTCCCTAATGGGTTCCATTTGAATTCGTATGCATAGATTTTCCCATCAATCTCCTCCACATAATCTACCTCTGCCTGTTGCTTGTTTCGCCAGAAGTAGGTGCGGCCATGAAAGCCATTGTATTGCAATAGTTTTTTTCGTTCGGTAATTAAAAAATTTTCCCACAGCGCACCTGCATCCTGCCGGGTGGCCACGGGGGCAAAATTTCCAAGCAGTGCATTTCTTATGCCGTTGTCATAAAAATAAATTTTCTTTTTGGTGCTTATTTCGTTTCGTTCGTTTCCGCTGATGGTACCCAACCTGAACACTACAAATACTTGCTCTAACAAATAAATATAACTATCCACTGTTTTTACATCTGCCGAAACCAGCGTGGCCAGCTCGTTGAGCGACACTTCACTGCCTACCTGCAGAGCCAACGCCTTTAAGATTTTTTCTAAAAGTTGTGGCTTTTTTATTCCCACCAACGACAACACATCTTTGTATAAATAACTACTGGCAATGTTGCTGAGGATTTCCTTGGCATCAAGAATATTGGTAACCACTTCGGGGTACATTCCATAGACCAAATACTGCGGGCTGAGTTCTATAAACTTCGGTATGCCTTGGTGAGCTATTAGTTCAGCACTGCTTATGGGGTATAAAAAATATTCCCATTTGCGACCCGTTAATGGTTCCTGGGTTTTGTCGGCAATGGTGAGCGAAGAAGAGCCTGTGATAACAAATTGAATTCCGAGGTCGGCATCGATGAGTTGTTTGCAAATCAAGCCTACGTGCTCAATCATTTGAGCCTCATCCAAAATCACTACTTTCTTATTGCCAAAACTTTGTTTGAGTGTTTCTATGTTTTCAATTTTCCACAATGATTTTGTTACTGCACTATCGCCATTGAAGTACTCAAATTCTTTTTGCAACTTATTGGCAAGTGCTTTTACCAAAGTACTTTTTCCTACTTGGCGTGGGCCAAAAATGATCAGCGCCTTTTTGTGGTCAATCCTTTTTTCAAGTGTTTTCAGCAGTGTCCTTTCTATCATCATATTCTTAAGCTGTTAGACAAATATAGATTGTATTCCATAAAAGGTATGCTTTTTGTGGATTTAAATGTATAAAAATTTCTAAATCAGTCAACAAATGCCATTTCTTACGAAACTCCGCGGTTCTTGAAATCGATCATACTTTTTTCTACTTGGCAGATGGTATTCAACCAACCGGAAGCGAAATGATAAATGCAGCTCCTTCTTCCTCCCCGTCCGTACCGGCACGGGCGGGCTTTGTTTTCACTTTTATTTCCCCGCCAGGGGGATAATAATTTGTATTAACTGTAATGGTACCTCCGTGCGCTTTTACAATATCATAACTCAAACTCAATCCCAATCCAGTTCCCTGCCCGGTTGGTTTGGTGGTGAAGAAGGGCTGAAAAATTTTATCCAATACTTTTTGTGGAATGCCGTTGCCGTTGTCGTTCACACTGATCTCAACTTTATCGCCAATCTTTTTTGTAGTTATAGAAACAGTTGGTTCATAGCCTTCGATATTCTTTTGCTTTTTTTCCTGCCCGAATGATTCGTTCAGGCGGGCATTCACAGCAGCCGTACCATAAAATTTGGATTTTTCGTTAACGGCGTAAAACGCATTGTTGATTAAATTCAAAATCACCCTGCCGATATCTTGAGGAATGATATTGATCAAACCAACTCCTTCATCAAAATCAGTCTTGATAGTAGCATTGAAATTCTTGTCCTTGGCCCGCAAACCGTGATAACAAAGCCTCTTATATTCATCCGCCAACGCATTGATATCTGTGAGTTCTTTTTTACCTGAGACTGCCTGGCTGTGTTGCAACATTCCTTTTACAATTGCATCTGCTCTTTTGCCATGATGATTGATTTTTTCTTCGTTTTCTTTAATAGAATCAACTATCTCAATTGCTTGTTGCTTATTGCCTGTTGCCAATTCTCCTTTTAATTCAACTAATAATTCAGTATTGACATCAGAAAAATTATTCACAAAATTCAACGGGTTTTGAATTTCATGGGCAATGCCGGCAGTAAGTTCACCCAGGCTGGCCATTTTTTCGGATTGGATGAGTTGGGATTGGGTGGATTTTAATTCATTAAACGCTTGCTCTATCTCACTGTTTTTACCCTGCAGTGTATGATTTGCTTTTTGCTTTTGACGATTGTTGCGGTAAAGTAACAATCCTATAGTACTGAATACGGCTATCAACGCTATGATGGCAATCGTTTTTAGATTACCCTCCTTTTTAATTCTCTCTTGCTCCTGTTGCTGCAACGCTAATTGCTGATTAAATGCTGCCACCTGGAATTCCTGGAGTCTTTTCTTTTCTACGCTGCCAAGACTGTCATTTGATAATGTAGCCAGTCTTAAATAAGCAAAAGAGCTATCTGTATTTTTTTGGTCATGGTAATAGTCTGAGATAATCCGGCAAGCAATGGCTACTTCCTTTTTGTAGCCACCCTGCGTAAAAGCTTCAAGAGCTTTTTTGGCATAATGAAAACCAGAATCTGCTTCATTTAACGATTGATAAAGACTGGCTAATTGAAGACATGCATTTCCGGTATGCCGGGGATTTTCATGCTGCTCACTAACCTGTATAGCTTTTTGATAGTTTTCCCAGGCGAGATCAATGTTTCCCATTTGCTCATAGATGGTGCCTATGGATGTATACGTACCGCCTTCAAACTTTTTGGCGTCAAAAGGTAACTTTGAATAATAATACAGTGACTTCTGTTGATAGAAAAGGGCCGAATCGGGCTTATTCAGTTTTAGATAACTGTCACCAATGTCAGGGTATAGTCCAGCAAGGTTGAAAGTATCTTTTGCTGCTTCCAAGTGCGGAATTGCTTCATGGGCAATTGCAATTTGCTTTTCATAGTTACCGACATAGCCGTAAAGGCTCTCAAGGGCTGTATATAGTACGCCGATTACAGCAAGCCGGTAAATTTGCAGGGTTTGTCCTTTTTGCAGGTATCCTACTTTTTTCTCGTTGGAAGGATCTTCGGCAATTTCCAATCCCTGATTTATTACCCTGAGTGCCTCGGGATAATTTCCCGTCTTCATGAGCGGCCAAGCCATAAATGCCATCATCATAGCCTTGTTTAATTGTAAGTCGAGTTTTTCGGCAATAGCTATCCCTTTGTTACAATAATACAGACCACTATCGGCGTTTATATCATCATAAATACTTCCCAGCATGGAACAAGCACCCATACGGACAGTGTCATTCGCTGCATGCTGAAGTATAAAATAGGCGCTGTCCATTTGTTGCCGGGTCTGTGCTTTGGCGAATGCCGGCGTTAATAAAATCAGCACTATTTTTAGTAATAATTTCATCTTATCAATTTAAGTAATGGGTAATTTGATTGTGATTTCTGTCCCCTCTCCTTTCCCGGATGAGCCGGGATCTGCGACTTTACTGTTTACAGTTATTTCTCCGCCAGGAGGATAATAATTTGTCTTAACTGAAATTGTACCTCCGTGTGCTTTAATAATATCATAAGCTAAACTCAATCCTAATCCGGTCCCTTGACCAGTCGGTTTAGTCGTAAAAAAGGGTTGGAATATTTTATCTAGTATATGAGGAGGGATACCGTTGCCATTGTCGGTAATTGTTATTTCAACTTTATCATTAATTTTTTTGGTGGAAAGGGAGACGGTGGGTTGGTATTGTGAAGAGTATTTCTCGCCTTTAGATCTAAGATCGGGGGCAGGGGGTTGCATCCATAATTCTTTAAGAGCTGCATCACCCCCGTCCCCGGAAGGGGAGTCAAGCTCTAATTCTTTGTAGCCATGAGTTTTAGTATACCCCTCTAGTTTAACCAAAAGATTGCTTTTCTCATTAACTGCGTAAAAAGCATTCGCAAGTATGTTCAATAACACTCTTCCTATATCCTGAGGAATAATATTTATGTTTCCTATTGATTTATCAAAATCTGTTTTAAAATCAGCGTTGAAGTCTTTGTCTTTTGCTCTTAAGCCGTGATAACTTAATCGTAAATATTCATCGCACAAAGCATTGATATCTGTTGGTTCTTTCTGACCTGAGCTTAAACGTGAATGTTGCAGCATGCCTTTTACAATATCACCGGCACGTTTTCCGTGATGATTGATTTTTTGAGAGTTTTCTTTTATATCATTTGCAATTGCTTTTACATCTTCGTAATTTCCTTTACCAACTTCTTCTTGTAATTCATCTATCAATTCTGTGTTTACTTCAGAAAAATTATTCACGAAGTTTAACGGGTTTTGTATTTCATGAGCAATGCCTGCGGTGAGCTCTCCCAAAGAAGCCATTTTTTCTCTTTGTATCAACAATGCCTGAGTATCTTTAAGGTTAACATATGCGTTTTCTATTTTTGTTTTTGCTTTTTGTTTTTGCCTGTTGGCACGGAACAAAATAAAACTAATTATAAGGAACACACCCAGGCTTATAAACAAAAGGGTATATTTTATATTATTTCTGTACTGTTCCTCCTCCGAATCTGCTTCTTGCTGCTTTTCCTGTTTGTCTAACATCAGTAACTGAAGTTTTTTGAATTTTTCGGGGCCATATAAACTGTCTTTCATGGCGGTGGCTATGTCTTCATAATAAAAGGCACTATCCATTTCATGAAATTGTCTGTACAGTTTTACCAACAGCGTACTGGCTTCCAGTATATTTACTTTTTGCGCAGTTCTTTTTGACTCCCTAAATGAATTGCGCACAAAGTATAAACTGGAATCATATTTTCCCTCTGCAAAATATAATTCAGCGATTTTCAGATTTCCTCTGCCCAGGTTTATGGATTCATTTGAATTCAGTGAGTTCTGCAGCCCTTTAGTATAATAATATAAGGCAGAATCATTATTCCCAATCCCAGCAAATATGTTTCCGATACTTATTGGAATTAAACTATTCAATTGTGGATGATTTACCTCATGGTTCTTAATAGAAGCCTGCCGCAAAAAATACAAAGCGGAATCCGGCATGTTCAGAAAATGGTAACTGACCCCCATACTGGTCAATATAAAAACAGTTAAAGGACCTATTGGTAAATTTTGACTTATGGCGTTGGCTGGAAATAAGAAGTTTAAGGCGGATCTGTATTCTTTTAATTCATTATAAATAACACCAATATAACAAAGGCTGGCAATTTCACCATTGCCATTTTTGGTTTTGCGGCTTACTTCAAGTGCCTCTAATTGCATTTTCATGGAACCGGGATAGTCTCCTAAAATCCGGGATGACTCACCCGCCAAACTCAAGGATTGAAATATTCCTCGTTTAAAGTCAAGATCTCTGGCCAGTTGAAGGGCTTTTTTTGAATAGGCTATACTGGTATCCGGTTTATAGAAATAATAGCTACTTGCAATAGCTATCAATCGGTTTACCTGGTTAGTGTCGTTCGATGCATTGTTCAACAATTTTATTAAACTGTCTGTGGTTGAATTTTGACATACCGCATTCAACAGGGAGGAGGCTACAATAAAAAGCGATAAAAAATATTTCATTTAATTCCGGTTCTAAATTAAAGTTATGAATTTGGGCCATTCAAATAGCAGAGTTGGCGCTTTCAATTCAGTGCTGATTAATGCAGCCATGGGCAAAGGATATACTGCATGCAAGAGTATGAAGAACAACGAATATTAATGTCTTTGTCATCGGTTTAATTAGTCGGCAATTGAATAATAAACTCACTTCCCTCTCCCCGTCCGACTGCCTGCCCGACTGTGTCATTCCCGTCCGAAACGGCCCGGTCATTCAGGCGGGCTTCTTTGGTCACCACTTTTAATTCTCCCTGGTGGGCTTTTATAATATCATAAGCTAAACTCAATCCTAATCCCGTTCCTTGCCCTGTTGGTTTAGTAGTAAAAAAAGGTTGGAATATTTTGTCCAAAACGTGTTGTGGGATACCCGGGCCATTGTCTTCTACTCTTATTTCAATGGTTTTGCCTGTTCTTTTAGTAGTCACAGAAACCAATGGCGAATAGGGCTCTCCTTCCTGCTTCATCCGTTTATCCTTCTCATGGATCGCGTAAAAAGCATTGGTGATCAGATTAAGGATAGCCCTCCCGATATCCTGACCCACGACCTCGATCAACCCTATACTCTCATCAAAGTCTGTTTTTAATGTTGCATTGAAAGCGTTGTCCTTTGCACGTAACCCATGGTAAGCCAGGCGCAGGTACTCATCCGCCAGGACATTGATGTCCGTGGGTTCTTTTTTATGTTTACCTGCCTGATCACTGCTTCGCGAATGCTGCAACATGCTCTTTACTATGCCATCGGCCCTTTTCCCGTGAAAATTAATTTTCTCGAGATTTTTTTTGATGTCTTCCGCAAGCTGTAATACCTCTGCGGAATTGCCTTGCTGTAAGGCTTGTTTTATTTCATCGATCAATTCTGCATTGACTTCTGAAAAGTTGTTCACGAAGTTGAGTGGGTTTTGAATCTCATGCGCAATGCCTGCGGTGAGTTCACCGAGTGAAGCCATTTTTTCTGACTGTACTAATTGTTGCTGCGCTTGTTTCAGATCTACTAATGTTTTATCCACGATTTGTTTCGCGGCTTCCAATTTGGTAAAATCTTCGTAGCGTGCATAGGCTGTAGAGAAAGCATCGGCAACATGTTGGAGCAATTCTATTTCATCTTGTCCTAATTGATTGATATTGCCTACATACAACATGCCTTGTAAAAATGGAAGGAAATGAAGATAAAATCCACCTTGCGGAAGTGTTTTTATATATTGCTCTGGTGTAGCAATGGACCCTTGTTTCAACAATATGTCGGCAATTCCAGCGAAATCAACTTCATTCCAATGATCGATATAATTTTTCTTATCCCGCCAATGACTTAATACAAGTCCAAGGTTTCCCGGCGCATCATAAGGCAAATGAAATGCAGCGATCGCTTTTCCATCCGGGGTAGAAAGAAAAGTATGAATGAGTTGTTGGGCATCATCCATAATAAAAACACCACATCGGATAAATGGGATTCCGAGTATATTTAGTTCATTCCATATTAATGGTGTGATCCTGTCCAGGTCACTGATCGTACGCATGGACGCAATATCCGCACGGATACGATCAAGTACGGCCTGCTTTACTGCTTCCCTTACACTAGCTTCGGCATCTTTCAAATCTTTGTACCGTTTGTAGGTAAGGCTTAAGACGGATGTAAACCTTCTGTAAATTATCAACTCATCCTCCGCCATTTTTTTATCGGTCCATGCATACACACCACCTTCGGGAAAGAAAAAGAAATAACCAAACATAATATCGTCATCAGGATAATCAGGAAAAGCGATCTGGGGTCTCACCACCTGATAGTATTTCTTAATTTCATTACCTCTTAATACCGGATAATATTCTTTTTGCACCAACCAATTTTCATAAACGCCTTCCAGTACAGGGTGAACGGTCAAATCAATTTTACCGATCAATTCAATTGAATTTCCTTCAACCGTTGAATTCATCGTTGATAATTCTGAGATACGGTTTTCTTTGTTTAGCAGACCCACACCACATCGTCTGGGTGTAATACTGAATAATTCGAGTTCATGATAGAATGTAACAATAGTAGCTGTGAGATCTTCTGAACCATGCATGGCCATGGCTTTGCCACGGACTCTTTCTAATGCCGCTTCTATTTTTGCTTTTCTTGCCTGTGCTTCTGCTTTTTGCAGATCGAGGAAACGGGTATAGGCACGTTCAAATTCAATTGCAAAACGACCTAGTATCTTTTTTTCATCTTCAGATAATTCGCTTTCAATCATTACACCAAAGCAGCCATATTTCATGTAGGCTTCTACATAATATAAACCGCCAGGGAAATGTGCCGGTTTCAGTTTTTCAACGCCATCAAGCAATGCTGCCCAGTTGGCAAAGTAATTTTCCACTTCGCCAGGCGCCAAAGGGTATGAATGAACGGGTACATCGCTTTTCCAGTCAACAAGGCATTTAGCAGTGGCGGGCTCATTTCTGTCAAGCGGGTAATTAAGGGCTTTACTTTTAAAAATGGTTGAACCGTTTTGTTGCTCTGCCCAGGCAGCCCAGAATATGTGTTGCTCTTTCTCTTCATCCGGTAACCATAAGTAAGAAAATGCTGAATTGATACCAAGTAATAGAACCTGTCCGTGAAAAACCCTTAAAGTATCATCCAATTCTTTTGAATGCTGCATGATCATGCTTTGTGTACGGGTACGTTCCAGTGCAGCTTCAATCTTTGCTTCTCTTGCCTGTGCTTCTGCTTTTTGCAGATCTATAAAACGGGTAAAAGCTTGTTCAAACACTTTTGCGAAACGTTTGAGTATTTCATTTTCTTTTTCAGAAAATAATTTTCCTGAATAACTATTAATTAAGATAGCCGCATTTTTTGTGATGGCAATTGAACAGGAATATTGTTTACCTTCTATTATCAGCTTCTTTCTGTCCTCCGAAATATGCTTTAAATCTGAATGTTCAAATTGAAAACGGAAAAAAGCATTTTTTTCCTCAAACGGCACATCAATAACAACAAAATCCAGCCCTTTTTCTTTTGCAGAATAATAATCATTGTGAAACGGCCCATTAAAATAAGGCAGGTGAAAAATTGTTGAATATGCCTGCGCAGGTGTGGCTATCCATAAATCAAGATCTTTAGTGCCATCTTTATAAATATGGATATTGGTAGAATCCGTTTCAATATTTAGTTCCTGAAGCTTTTCAAAAGCCACTCTAACAACTTCATTCAATTCATTACTGGTATGCATGGCCAGAGAACGTGAACGAACTTTTTCCAATGCCGTTTCTATTTGTGCTTCCCTTGCCTGTGCTTCTGCTTTTTGCAGATCGAGGAAACGGCGATAGGTCATCTCAAATACTTTGGTGAACCGCAACACCATTTCTTCCTGCATAGTTGTTAAACGTTCCTCTCCAATAATAAAAATATATCCCTGGGTGAAATTGAAAGTATATAACATTGCCGTTTGCGGAGATACTTCCAAAAAACCTTCCACTGAAAAAGGGATTTTATTCTTTGCAAAGGTTGTTTGTATATGCTCACCAACCCAAGTTTGATGTTTAAGGGTAGCTTTCTCATCTAATTCAATCACATTAAAAGATTCCTGTTTTTTCCAGCTTGATAAAATGGAACGCATCACTTCTGTTTCGGTGTGAGGAAATACAAAAGGGACTGGTGGAATTTTACCATCAACAGGATTGATACCGTAGTATAAGGCATTTTTTTCCTCCTCGTTAACAAAGGCGTATGAAACAGCCATGCTTATAATGCCAAGGGCAGATAATTCTTTGTATACAAGTTCTCCGGCATCGAGCAATTCATCTGTTTTGTGCATGGCCATTGCCCGACTTCTTACTCTTTCCAATGCTGCTTCAATCTGTGCTTCCCTTGCCTGCGCTTCAGCTTTTTGCAGATCAAGAAAACGAACGTAAGCCTGCTCAAATACTTTTGAGAAACGTTTGACCAAATCAATCTGCATCCCCGAGAGTGATCTTCCGGAATAGTCGTTGATGAAAATGGAAGAATTTTTCTGAAAGGCTGCTGAATAAGAATAAGATTTTGCAGCAAGACAATAGTCTTTTATTTGCTGAGGCGTATGTTTATAGTCGGTAAATTCAAAAATATGATCTAAAAAAGATTTACTTTCTTCAGCAGTATATCTTGGAGCAATAAAATCCACGCCTTCATTTTTAGCTCTCCAGTAATCAGAAAGTATAGGATGATCAAAATATGTTTGATAAAATTTAATAGCAGAAGGGAAACCAGGATTTTCCAGCCATTCAATTTGATCTTTTGAACCTTCAATATGGGTGACAATGGCCACACCGTCATCAACTGGCAGCTCCAACTCCCTCATTTTTTCAACAACAACCGCCACCACTTCGCCCAGTTCTTCTGCTTTGTGCATGGCCAGTGAACGGCTGCGCACTTTTTCTAAAGACGCTTCTATCTTTGCTTCTCTTGCCTGCGCTTCGGCTTTTTGCAAATCAAGAAAACGGGTATAGGACATATCGAAAACTTTACTAAACCGGCTTAATATTTTAATTTTCTGTTCTGAAAATGGTTCCGGTCCTCCTATTTGAATGCCTCCGTAATTATAGTAAGATGCCCAGAAGATTACTTTGTCAGGTTGCTGCATGCCATCCTTTACTAGGTTGGGCAAAAGTGAAAACTCTGTTTCAGTAAAAAGGAATTTTGTCCAGTTTTTTAGTTTGTCTCCCTCCAAAGTGTATATCCAGTTAGCATTTCTTTCTTTCCATGCAGAAAGCATTTCCTGATAAAATGGGTCGTCGTTATTTTGCATTAAAAGACTTTCTGCTTCCATTGTTTCCGGATTTGCCATCCATACTCTTGCATCAAGCGTAAGGGGATCGCATATCCAAATCATGCATCGGTAAAAATTAAAATCAAGACGTGTAAATTCTTCGAATAAGGTTTTCACCAACTCCTTTAATTCATTAGAGCTATGCATGGCCATGGCTCTTGCCCTTACTCTTTCCAATCCTAATTCAATCGTTGCTTCTCTGGCTTGCGCTTCTGCTTTTTGGAGGTCTAGAAACCGTTGATAGGATCTTTCAAATTCTGTGACGAATCTCACGACGATATCTTTTTCTTCCGCCGTGGATTCCCTGCTGTGGCCAAACCCGAGGAATCCATATTTACAGCTGGCTTCAGTTACATATAATCCGTTAGGAAAGTCTTCAAGTTTTACCCTGAACTCCTCAGGAACTTTGGCGAGTAAATCTGTAAAAAGTTTCCAGGTCTCCGGAAGGACTTCCCTGGGAAAGCGATGAGTATTTGCCACATAGTATTCACCTGTTTTCCAATTGTCGAAAGCTCCTTTCCACACAGGTGAAGCATTGATATCAATGATTTGTTCAGCCAGGACCCGTCCCCTGGCGGACCCGCTTATTCTAAAAGTAAAGGAGTTTGTTAGGGGGTCAATGATACTTAAATGGGCATATTCAGGACCAATCCCCAATACATCAAATTGATCAATGAGTATCGTTAATAATTCAAAAAGCTCTTCGGAACGGTGCATGGACATTGCTCTGGTACGCACTCTTTCCAACGCAGCCTCTATTTCCAGCTGCCGGTTTTTTACAACCAGTTGTTTTTCGAGTTCTGCATTTCTGGCTTGTAGTGTTTCTATGTTTACGGGTTCCATGGGAAAATGTAAAATAAGGTGGGATAAAGGGAAATACAGTTAGTGATTAAACGAATATATAATTCAAATACAATTTAACTCTATTTCATAAGATCGGGGTATCGATCAACGGCAAAGAAACCCAATTCCAGAGAGTCAAACAGTAAAAGGAATTTATTAAAGTTTTTAATCTGGTTTGTGACCAACAAGGCGGTTACCGCGCCAACCAAAACGATCAGTCCGTAGTCCAAATGATCCATCCAACTCACCGGCACATTGCCAATCAATATATCCCGTAATGTTCCGCCTCCCAAGTATGTTTATCAATCCAGTTAATAGATGCAGACAGATTAATCATAATGAAAACGGCATTGCAAAATAAAACATTTTTGGTCTAATCCTTTTTTGCCTTCTACTTTATATACAAGTCTGTGTTCACCACTTATTCGCCTGGACCAGTATCCTTTTAATTCATGTCTGAGCGGTTGTGGTTTACCGATTCCTTGAAATGGAGTCTGTTTTATTTCTTTCAGGAGATGCTTAATTTTTCCGGCAATATCTTGATCTGTTTCCAGCCAATAATCAAATTCCTCCCAAGCATTTTCGGTAAACTCAAAATTCATTTACTGTTTGATAATTCAAATTTATGCGTCTTACTTTCATTTAATTGATTCATTGACTCATGCAACCTTTGTCTGTTCGCAGAAGTGGATAATAGATGTCCAGTTTCATTAAGTGAATTATATTCTTTCATTGAAATTATTACCACAGCTTCATCGTCAGAATTTCTGGGAACAATGATAACCTCTGAAGAAATAGTTACTTCATCCAGATATTTTTTCATATTACTCCTAAGTTGTGTCATAGATACGACTTGCATAGTATAAATAT
>Ga0163150_10002930_pt1 | contig 24989 bp, 19 predicted proteins | sample OliLakLV19P2IB_FD_148628 | JGI IMG/M metagenome (GOLD analysis project Ga0163150, IMG submission 148628) | Freshwater microbial mat bacterial communities from Lake Vanda, McMurdo Dry Valleys, Antarctica - Oligotrophic Lake LV.19.P2.IB | ecosystem: Environmental > Aquatic > Freshwater > Lake >...
CAATTAAACTGTGTAAATTAAATACCGTACTGATACTTGATCCGTACGGTATTTAATTCCTAGAGCCTAATGCCTAGTACTTCCTAGGGGCCTATAGATAGGGCCTAACTAGATTTTTAGATCGTCTACAGCCTGATCTAAGCTTTTTGATTTAGGTTCTTTTTCTCGTCTGTCTCTCATACCAATTGCCTCTGTTCTTTCAGCTCTTTCAGGTCTCACACTTCCTTCTGGTTCGTTAATTTTTAGATTGACTCTGGCATTATTCTTCATTCCAACAACTCGCAAAAGTGTTCTTATAGCTTTTGCTGTATTGCCTTCACGACCGATAATTTTGCCCATGTCCCCCGAATTAACATCTAGGGTAATCAAAACTCCCATTTCATCAACCACTCTCTTAATTTTTACATCACTTGGATTATCAACAAGGGCCTTAACTACATATTCTAAAAATTCAACATCTCTTTCCATAGTAGTACTATATCTTTAATTATTAATGATTTCAGACAGTTAAATTCTACATCCGTGAAGTAAATTACGCAACAGCTATTTTCTTTGTTTCTTCTGCAGCAATTTTTACCTCTTCTTGCGGCTTAGCCTCTTTTGGGGCCTCACTAGTGCTCGGAGAAGTTCCGGCTCCCCCTTTCTTCTCTTCAGTTTCTTTCTTGATTGGTTTTTTCTTTGGCAGGGCGTTTACTTTCTTGCCATTAATAACTTTCCTAGTGACTAAAAGGTTATAAATTGTATCAGAGGTTTTAGCTCCCTGTTTTAACCAATATTGAATTCTCTCAACATTAAATTCAGCTTTTTCAGCTCTTCGGGAATCAAAAGATCCCAAGACCTCAAGAGATTTCCCGCTTTTCGGACCATTTTGTGATTCGGTAACAACAAGCCTAAAAACTGGCTCATGTTTTCTTCCTATTCTTTGTAATCTAATTTTTAACATTTGTAAGTTCTAGAATCGTAGCAGAACTAGAATATTGAGTCAATGCTGGTGTAGAAATGACCATATATCTTAGAGCCTCCAGACTAACAATCGATCACACAGCCCAAAAGAGGAAGGTTCTTCGCCCACAGAGTGTAGAGCAAACACACCCACTAAACTCATGACTTAGTGGTTTTTCTATTTATAGATATTTGTTATCTCATGTTGTATTTGCTATATTCTAGACTTATGAAGAAAAATCTCGGAGACCATGGGGCTCCTAAAACATTAAAAGGTATTATCAAAGTAAACCATCGAGGTGTTGGTTATTTAAAAGTTCTCGACTTAAAAGAAGATATAGAAATTGAAAATTTTTACCTTAAAACTGCTTTAAACAACGATGAGGTTGAGGTCAGATTACTCTCAAAAACAAAAGATAAACGACAACAAGGCGAGATCATCCAAATTCTAAAAAGGGCCAAGGAGCAATTCGTTGGTACAGTAGAAAAAAAAGGTGACACTTTTTTTCTTAAGGCTGATGATAAAAAGCTTTATCGCGATGTAATAATCGCGGGCGGCAAAAACGACCCCCAAATTGTAGGCAAGAAAGTTCTAGTCAAAATTACTTCGTGGGGAGATGAGAAAAAGAATCCCGAAGGCAAAGTTGTTGAAGTTTTGGGAGATAAAGGCTCTCATGAAGTGGAGATCCGATCAATCGTCCTTGAACGAGGACTGGATATGGAATTTTCGCCTGAAGTAGAAAGAGAGGCCAAGCAAGTAGCCGAAGAGTCCATAAAGAAAATGGCTCTGGGTATACCGGATCGCAGAGATTTTCGCAAAACCCCAACCTGTACAATTGACCCTGTAGACGCCAAGGATTTTGATGATGCCCTTTCTCTCGTAATTCAAAAAGATGGACTCTTGGAAGTCGGGGTGCATATTGCTGATGTTTCTTCGTATGTCAGAGAAGGAAGTCTTTTAGATCAAGAAGCTATAAAAAGAGGTTTTTCAATTTACTTGGTTGACCGCACCATTCCCATGCTTCCAGAAATTCTCTCAAACGGTTTATGTAGCTTAAACCCAGATGAAGACAGGTTGGCTTTTTCTGCCGTCTTTAAAATGGATCGTAAGGGTAAAGTTTTGAGCCGCTGGTTTGGCAAAAGTATTATTCGCTCTCAAAAGCGATTTTCATACGAAGAGGCTCAAAAAACTTTAAACGAGAAGACAGGTAAGTTTTTCGAAGAATTAGATATCTTAAACAATATCTCTAAGAACTTAAGGCAAGAAAGATTCCGGTCTGGCGCAATTGACTTTGATACTGATGAGGTTCGATTTGAACTTGACCCAATGGGAAAACCAATAAGAGTTTTCAGAAAGGCCAGACTTGAAACCCACAAATTAGTTGAGGAACTCATGTTGCTTGCCAATAAGGAAGTGGCACAATTCGTTTTTGAAAAAAATAAAAAAGGCTCTGGGTTTATTTTTAGAACTCACGATATGCCGGACAAAGAAAAAATAAAAAGTCTCTCGATCTTTTTAAGAGCTCTTGGTTACACATTAAAACTCGATAATATCGGATCGGTTTCTTCCAAAGACTTAAATGCCCTCTTTACCCAAATAGAAGGCAAAGCGGAAGAATCACTTATAAAAACAGCGGCGGTACGTTCGATGGCTAAAGCAATTTATTCTACTAGAAACAGCGGGCATTTTGGCTTGGCTTTCGATTATTACACCCACTTCACTTCTCCAATCAGAAGGTACCCAGACTTATTAGTTCATCGTTTTTTGGAAAAATCTTTGCAAGGAAATAGACTGACCGAAGACCTACAAAAATTTCAAAAGTTGGCCGCAGAAATGTCTGAAAAAGAAATAAAAGTAAGTGAAGCTGAGAGAGCATCAATTAAATACAAGCAAGTTGAGTTTATGCTTCCAAATATTGGAAAAACTTTCTCTGGTGTAATTTCCGGCATTACCGAATGGGGCATCTATGTTGAAGAAATCGAAACTCGGGCTGAGGGTATGATCAAGCTTCGTGATATCGGCGATGATTTTTACGAGCTAAATGAAAAACAATATTCTTTGATTGGTAAAAAAACTAAAAGAAAATTCCAACTGGGAGACAAAGTGCAAATTAAAGTTAAAAGGGTAGATTTGGATCAAAAGCAGATTGATTATGCTTTAGTTTAAAAAATCTAATTTCCTGTAATAAAGGGTATTAACCGCGTGCCTTGCCCTGCGCCCGTTTTGTGTTCGCTTTGCTCACTCTTTCTTTCGCGCCCCAAGGGGCGAGGCATTAAACCCTTTGATGTCGTCGCTCGCTCGGAATAGAATATGTGGTCTATCGTTCATGATAGACACCTGTAGACGGTACATATTCTATTCTCTCACTCCGTTAGACAATAAAAAAGCCCCGGCCTTCTGAAGTGGAATGGGTTACCACACAGAAGACCAGAGCCCGAGATCCACGCCCCAGGCCAGTCAGGAAGGCGCGACCTCTAGGAAACAACGGGCGTCTCTCACAACACCCGCACCTTTTTTCATATTAACAGAACGACACTGTATGTCAATTTATATAAAAAAAATGAGCCCTGGCTCCCTCGTCGCATAGAGGAAACCAGAGCTCAGGATCAACGCCACCCTCCAGTCAGTTCAGTCGGGTCGGCCAGGTCGGGAGAAAGAATGGCGGATCGCATCTGGCCTTGGACCACTGCCGTCTCACCGGACAGTAATCGCAAGGCGCCGTCTGAGACAACAGTATCAAATACCCAAAATCTGTCAACGAAATTTAGGCGCTAGACCTTAGGCACTAGGCCCTAGGAAAAAATGCAATAGATATAAGAAAGAACATGGAAGCGAACATTTATTTTTGAAAAGCCTTGCGGAGAAGCTTGGCTTCGAGCATAGCAATCCACGAGCACGTGGATATGCGCGTTTTTAAAAAGAAGATGTGAGTGGAATGCTATTTGGCGACGGCAAGTGCCTCCTCAAACATAACCGACAAAATTTTTGAATATCCATCCTTGCCCATCGTCACTCCATAAAGCACTCCGGCACGCGACATTGTTTCTCGATTGTGAGTGATCAAAATAAGTTGAGAACTTTTAGCCAGAGCTTCAAGCATGTCGCCATATCTCTTTGAATTAGCTTCATCGAGAGCCGCATCAGTTTCATCGAGAATTAGAAATGGCGGAGGATTGACTTGGGAGACAGCAAAAATTAAAGCAATTGAAATAAGCGATCGCTCACCACCCGAGAGCATTTCAAGCCCCCTTACTTTTTTCCGAGGCATAGATACCTTTATATCCAAACCTTCTCGCTCTTCCTCCTCTCCCATAGAATCCAAATCACGTTCATCCAAAATCTCGTCATGTCCCTCTTCATCGCTTTTCTTTTTTCTTATCCTTTCTTTAACCACAGTTAAACTAGCGGATCCCCCATCAAACATTAGAGAAAATAGAGCGTTAAATCTGTCATTTATTTTTAAAACCCCATTTTTAAAACTTTCATTAAGTTCGACTTCCAAATCTTTAATGAGCTTCTTTAGGGAGTCTGATGAAGCAGAGAGATCTCTGAGTTCTTTTTCCAGAAAGACATCTCGTTCCGTTATATCCTTATATTCTTTCTCTACATCTGTTCCAATTCCCCCAGACTCTTCAAGTCTGATTTTTATTTTTTCGATTTCTTTTTTGATAGCAAGACGGTCAGCATCGGGCGCAATTACAGATTCCTTTTTAAGAAAATCTAAAACGGCTTCGCCCGAAACGACTTTTGCTTCTTTAAGATCATTCTGAAAATTTTGCTCTTCAAACGAAAGTCTTTTTTCTAATTCTTCCAGGTGATAAATGGTTGCTCGAAGTGTGCTTTCTTCCGCCTTCATTCGAAAAACGCTTTTTTCCAAATCTCGACTGACATCTTTTTCTCGTTCTATTTCATTTTGCAGAAGTTTAAAAGAACTCTGAATATCTTCTTCTTTTTTTCTGATCCCGGACATTCTTGACTCCAGTGTCACTTTTTCCAACTCTAGATTTTTTAATTCAGATTCGTGATCATCCCCTTTCTCTCTTACTTTTTCATTACGCAATAAATTTGAAATTCCCTCTATGAATTTTTTGAAGATACTTTTTAGGAAAGAAATATCACTGCTACTTTCAACTTTTTGATATGAATCTTTTAATTCTTTTTCTAACTTTTCGACTTCTTCCCGAGAAATATTAAGCTTTGGAGTAATGGTATTATTTTTACCAAGCTCAATCACTCTTTTTAAAGAAGCGATTTGACCTTCGAATCTACCTAAATTTCGAGTAAGAGAATCTTTCTCAACTCTTAAGGTTCCCAAGCCTTTCTCTAAGTCAAAGAGTCTGATTTTCTTTTCATCAGGAGCGCCAGTTTTGAGCATTTTGGTTTTAACATGCAATTCTTTTTCAAGACTAGACAAAGAAGCTTGGGGTGTAATTTTTTCCAAGCTTAATCTTTCTTTTTCACGATCAAGATAAGCCCGCTCCAAAGTTAGATATCCACCAAAAAGTTTTCGGAGTAGAAGACGAAGCTCTTTATTTTTCTGCAGTTTTTCAAACTGACGCTTTAAAAATTTCATATGTGGTGAAAGCTCACGTCTAAGGGAACCAACTTGTTTTATATTTTCCTCAGTCTTTACAAGTTTCTTCTCGCTTTCCTGTTTTTTATAATGATAGATTCGAAGGCCGAGTGCATCCTCAATCATTGCCTTTCTCTCAGGCATTTTGGCATTTAAAATTTTATCTGCTTCACCTTGAGAAATAATATGATGTCCAGATGGTCCGATATGTGTTGGCGCGAGCATCTCAACAATATCCCGGAGCCTCACTTGGGTACCGTTCAAAAAATATTCATTTATTCCATCTCGATAAACTGCCCTCTCTATTACTGCTTCATCGAAGTCGAGATTTAAAAATTTCTTGCGGTTATCAAAAGTTATTTTAACAGAAGCTCGAGAGCCCTTTGGCATCTCCGGGGTACCATTCCAGATTAAATCTTCTCCCTTCCGTCCCCGCATAGACTTGATTGATTGCTCTCCCAAAACAAAACGAAAAGCTTCCGTCACATTAGACTTTCCAGAACCGTTTGGTCCAACAATTGAAGTAATTGGGCTTCCAAATTCTAAAACTGATTTTTTGGCAAATGATTTGAAACCCTGAAGTTCTAATCTTTTTAAGGTCATGGTTGCCCATATATCATATCACCCGAACTACCATCTTTTTTTTAAAAAAATTGTGGATATGCGCGTTTTAAAGCAAAGCGAATATTTATTTTTGAAAAGACTTGCGCAGCCGCGACTGGCGGCGAGCAGAGCAGCAAATCAAAGCACGGTTTGACGCGTGCTTTTCAAAATTAAATGTGAGCAAAGTCGGAAATTTTATAAGCACCTCATTTTTATTTTGCTTACGCAAAATAAAACATGATGCGTAATTTTTGAAGCGCAAAAATTAACTTCGTGATAAAAAATCTTCCGACATGATTTCTGTAGTGCAGAAATCACCAACTCTTTTCTTTCAGAGCATTTTTTGCCGCAATTTGCTCGGCATCTTGTTTCGATTCTCCGTCTCCCTCAGCAATCTTTTCTTCTCCCAAGAATACTCCAGAAGTAAAACGCTTGTCATGGTCTGGTCCTACTTCTTTTAAAACTTTATAAACTGGAGTGAAGCCTGTAATTTCTTGGGCTTTTTCTTGAAAAAGACTTTTTGAATCTAGCCAAGTTTTTGTTCTTATAATATCGTCTGTGCCAGGAGTAATGAATTTTAAAATAAACTTTTTAGCCTCATCGTAAGCACAGTCAAGATAAATTGCTCCGATAATTGCTTCCAGGGTATTTGCGAGGATAATATGCCTAGCGCGGCCAGTATCTTTGGCTTCTCCTTTTGAGAGAAGAAGGAAGTCATTAACATTTAGCTCTCCCGCGACTTTGGCGCAGTTAGTAGCATTAACCAAAGCGGCTCGATAGCTTGTTAAGTCTCCTTCTGTTTTTTGTGGGAAACGTTCGAAGAGATATTCTGTCACTGCAAGTTCAAGTACCGCATCACCCAAAAACTCTAGTCTTTCGTTATGTTCCAAACCAGAGTTTTTTTGCTCATTTAGATAGGAACGATGAACAAACGCTTGTTTAAGCAAGTTCTTGTTCTTAAAATTTAACCCTGCTTTTTCTTCAAATTTAGAAAAATCCATTGAATTTAGAATTTTTATAATAAATAGATGAAAGTTTTACTTCGTGGCGAGAATCTTTATAGCATTAGTTACAATCGGCATAATATCATCATAGAAATTGAGGTCCAGAATATCTTTGAGTTTAAACCATCTTGCATCATCCAGGCCTCCAGACTCACCCAATTTTAATTCAACAAAAGGAGCTTCGGCGAGAAAATATTTTACAATTTTTCTGATCTTGCCCTTCTCTGGATCATAGGCGATGTATTGGTTCATTCCAATTCCTGTTTCTGGTGTCGCTTGGAGTCCTAATTCTTTTTGAATGACCCTAGTGACGCCAGCATGATCATTTTCAGCACTTTCTAATTTACCTTTAGACAATGTCCAATGACCAAAAACGTCGTGCACAAGTGCCAAAAAAATATCATTCTTTTCTTTAGCATAGACCAGGGCGCCGACAAGCATCTCGCTCGGCAAATTCTTGTCTGAGGTATGATTTTTTGAATTTTTCTTTGGAGCCTCATTTTTACCCGGTTCTCCCATCTCTTTATAAACAGATCCTAAAACTCCGTTTATAAACCGGCTACTGTTTTCTCCACCAAAAGCTTTAGCAAGTTCAATTGCCTCATTTATAGCAACCTTAGCCGGAACCTCCTTCCTGTCAGAAAATAAAAGTTCAAAAAGGCCGATTCTTAAAATATTCCGATCGATAATTGAAATTTTATCTAGTGGCCAGTCCGGAGCAGCTTTAGTAATAATCGTATCGAGATCATTTCTTCGAGATATAGCATTCTCGAACAATGATTTCATGAAATCCATGTCCCCATGATTTGGAGCAAATTCTTTCACATTACGGGAAAAAACCTCTAGAGAATCAGTTTCGGGAACTTTCTTGAAGTCCCATTCAAAAAGAGATTGAAGAACTATTGATCTAGATAAGTGCCTATTTGACATTTGGTTATCAAAGGAACCGAACAGATCTTTCAGAAACGGCTAATTTCTGAAAGTTGAGTTTAATATACTATTTTTTTGCAGCTGGATTTTCTTTCTCCTGTTTCAGTCTTTTCTTTTCTTTCTTTTCAATCTTTGAAAGCACACCTAAAACATCCCGGCCTTTGTATTTTCCGCAAACCTGGCAAGCTTGGTGGTTATTTTTTAGAGAACCACAATCAGCGCATTTAATAAAATCGCGCGTTTTAAGCTTATGATGAGCCCTGCGATTAGCAGTGTGGGCTCTTGTACTTCTCATTCTTACAACCATATTTTTATTGTTTAGAACTTACAGATTCGGATATCATTCGAGGCTCGAATGCCGAATGTACAAGTTCTATATAGGCCAGAGTATAGATTAAAATGGTAAAAATTGCAAAATTAAAGAATGTTTTTTAGAAAAGTGAGACGATGAATCTTTGATGGACCATGCTTTTTGATCATTGAAATATGTTTTCTGGTGCCGTAGCCCTTATGGTCTTTAAAGCCGTATTCTAAATATTTTTTATCCATTTTGACCATAAAAGCGTCGCGATGCACTTTGGCCAAGACAGAAGCACAACTTATTACTTTTATTTTTTGATCTCCCCTTATAATTGTCTTTTGAAAAACATATTCTGCCGGCGCCGCAAGCAAACCATCAAGCATCACCTGACATTCTTCTGGAGCGAGATTGAGTTTTTTTAAACATTTGGAAATAGCTAATTTTACTGCTTTTGAAATCCCGTGCATATCAATATAGGAAGCGGGCACTGAGGAAATAGAAAAATTTATTAGTCCCTTTGAAACCTCCCTTTGGGCAATCTTTGATAACTTCTCACGTTTCAAAGAAGAAAGTTTTTTGGAATCTCTAAAATCTTTGAGTAAATTTTTGCTATACTTTAGGCCAAGCTCAGTTGGCAGACAAAAAGCACAGACAGTAACAGGTCCAGCAAGAGGCCCACGCCCCACTTCATCAATACCAATAAGATACTTAGCCATGCGAACATTGTACCAATATTATGTCTAACTTCATTCACCTCCATACTCATAGCCACTATTCCCTACTGAATGCCTTGCCGAAAATCCCTGAGCTCATAAACGCCGCTAAGGAAGGTGGCATGAAGGCTCTGGCACTAACAGACAGTGGTAATATGTACGGTGCCATAGAATTTTACACAGAGTGCAAGAAGGCTGGCATCAAACCAATCTTAGGACTCGATGCCTATTTGGCCCAAAGAAGCCGACACGACAAACAACACGGCATTGATAACAAACGCACCAGGCTCATACTTTTGGCGAAAAATTTGAACGGTTATAGAAATTTAATTAGATTAGTTACTATTTCTCACTTTGAAGGATTTTATTACAAACCTCGAATAGACAAAGAACTTTTAGAAAAATACAAAGATGATCTTATTTGTATTTCCCCGGCATTAAGCAGTGAAATTTCAAATTCAGCGACCTTTAATGATTACGAAAAAGCTCGTGAGGTTGGCCTGTGGTACAAGAAGATTTTTGGAAAAGATTTTTATCAAGAAATCACTCACCATCCGGAAATTGAAAAAAATGCTGAGAAAATAGAATTTTTAAAAAAAATATCCCTAGAACTCGATATTCCACTCTTAGCTTCTCAAGAAGTCTATTACTTAAACCCTGAAGACAAGGTTGCTCGGGACACTTTGCTTGCGGTTCAAAATAACGGAGAAAAATGGAGCTCGAATTTTGAAGATAAAGCTGATTTTTCATTTTTAAGTTCGAAGCAGATCGAAAAAAACTTTAAAAAGTTTCCGGAGGCCATAGAAACATCAAAAAAAATTGCTGATTTATGCGATATTTCTTTAGAGCTTGGAAAATGGGTTTTCCCTGATTACAAATTGGAAGCCGGCAAAAACCATAATCAAGAACTCCGTGACTTAGCCTATCTTGGCCTAAAGAAAAGAAATCTCCCATTAACCGAAGAGATGAATAAAAGAATCGATTACGAACTCGAGATCATAAAAAATAAAGGATATTCACCTTACTTTTTAGTGGTTGCCGACCTTTTAAGATTCGCCAGAGAAAATAAAATTTTCAGTACAACCAGAGGATCAGCTGCAGGATCAATGGTTTCTTTTCTTACTTTTATTACCACAGTAAATCCCATTGAATATCAGCTTCCTTTCGAAAGATTTTTAAACCCGGAAAGACCATCACCACCAGATATCGATATGGATTTTGCTGACAGCCGACGCGATGAGGTTATTTCTTATGCCAAGAAAAAGTATGGTGAAGATAAAGTAGCCCAGATAGGTACTTTTGGAACTATGATGGCTCGCGGAAGCGTGCGTGATGTCGCTCGAGCCCTGAATTTCCCCTATACACTTGGAGACCGGATTGCCAAACTCATTCCTCTTGGCGCCCAGGGTTTCCCAATGACAATCGACAAAGCGCTTTCGGAGGTACCAGAACTCAAAAAAATTTACAAGGAAGAAAAGGATGCCAAAGAAATAATCAACATGGCCAAAAAAATTGAAGGCTGTGCCAGACACATCAGTGTTCATGCTGCTGGCGTTGTTATTTCCCCAACTCCTCTTACAGACTTCATCCCACTACAACTTGATCCGAAAGGCGAAGGAAAAATTATTACCCAATATGATATGCATTCGGTTGAAGATGCCGGACTTTTAAAGTTCGACTTTCTGGGAATAAAAAATCTTTCAATCCTCGCAGACGCCGTTTCTCTGGTAAGAAATCTTGAGAAAAAAGAGATAGATATTGAGAATATACCCCTCGACGACAAGAAAACTTTTGCCATGCTTTCCAAAGGAGAAACAGTCGGTTTGTTTCAGCTAAATGGAGCTGGACTAACAAGATATTTAAAAGAACTACGCCCAGAGAGAATTCACGACATTAATGCTATGGTCGCCCTTTACCGCCCCGGCCCGATCGAATCAATTCCCTCTTATATAGAGAGAAAAAATAAAGCACAACTCGTAACTTATCTCGATCCCCGAATGGAAGAGATACTTTCGCAATCTTATGGGGTTATCACTTATCAGGACGACGTTATGATGATTGCCATAAAGCTTGCAGGATACTCTTGGATGGAAGCCGACAAACTACGAAAGGCCATGGGCAAGAAAATTCCGGCTGAAATGGAAGCTCAGAAAGAAAAACTTTTAGAGGGTCTTATAAAAAATGGTTTGAAAAAAGAAAAAGCAGAAAAGCTTTGGAAACTTATTGAGCCTTTTGCTGCGTACGGTTTTAACAAAGCGCACGCCGCAAGCTACGGAAAAGTGGCTTATCAAACGGCTTACATGAAAGCCAACTTCCCCACTATTTATATGTCGGCAGTGTTAACCGCAGATTCTGGGGATATTGAAAAAATTGCGGAAATTGTAGCAGAATGCAAAAGAATGCACATCGCTGTATTACCTCCAAACGTGAACGAAAGTTTTGGCGGGTTTACCGCTCTTCCTCCCGAGGCTGGAGATCAAAAAATAAGGTTTGGCCTGAACACCATAAAAAATTTCGGCGAGGGTATCGCACAAACAATAATTGAAGAAAGAAAAAAGAATGGCAAATATGAAACTCTGACTGATTTTCTGTCGAGGCTTAAGGGCCAAAATTTAAATAAAAAATCGATGGAGGCTCTTATAAAGTCCGGGGCTCTCGATGATCTTGGAGAGCGCGGAGAAATGCTTCAGAATTTAGATAATATCCTGATCTACTTAAAAGAAAAAAATAAAGAGAGTCAGAATAACCAAAGTTCGATATTCGGAATTATGGAGAACCATGAGAACAGTGAAGAACTCGGTTTAACACCTGGGAAACCAGCTGGAAAATTTGAAAAATTGGTTTGGGAAAAAGAACTTTTGGGCCTTTACATTTCCGGCCACCCATTAGATCAGTTTGATAAAAATATTCGAGAAAAATTCTTCAAAATTAAAAGTATAAAATCCAGCCTGACGACAACGGCAAACTTAACGCAGGAAAATGGTGAACAAGTTCTGCCACCAAGCAATGAGGGGATCATTTCCACAAAGACAAACGTGGTCTTAGGTGGAATTATCGAAGATATTAAAAAAATCAATACTAAGAAAGGAGATGAGATGGTTTTTTTGAAAGTTTCTGATTATACCGACAACGTTGAGTGCGTGATATTTCCTAGAGTGCTGGCAGAAGCCAAAGACATTATCAAGCTTGAAAGTTGTATTGTCATCAAAGGCAGTTTCTCCGAAAGAAATGGCCGACCAAGTGTCGTGGTTGAAAAAATTAAATTGATTTCTCCAACAAAAACTTGATTTGAGTCGAGACATTCCCCTCTCTAGCGAAAAGTGCTAATATTTCCCTTATATTTATGACTGAAAAAGACAATCTGCATAATCTACGACATTCTCTGGCTCACCTGCTTGCGGCGGCGGTTTTAGATATTTATCCTAAAGCTTTGCCAACAATAGGCCCAAGCATAGACAATGGTTTCTATTACGACTTTGATAATCTCGAGGTTTCTGATAAAGATTTACAAAAAATTGAGCAGAAAATGCGGGAAATTTTGAAATCTTGGAAAGAATTTAGCTACAAAGAAGTCTCTGCGAATGATGCCAAGAAAGTATACGAAAACAATCCATATAAGATTGAGTTAATTGATGAAATTGTTTCAAAAAAAGAAAAAATTACTCTTTATACTTGCGGAAGTTTTACTGACCTCTGTCGAGGCGGACACCTGGAAAATCCAGCAAAAGAAATTGAATCCGGCTCTTTCAAACTCGATCGAGTAGCCGGCGCATATTGGCGAGGAAATGAAAAAAATAAAATGCTCACCCGCATTTATGGATTAGCATTTGGAACAAAAGATGAACTAAATGCTTATATTCTGCAAAAAGAAGAAGCAGAAAAAAGGGATCATAAGAAACTCGGCCGCGAACTTGATTTGTTTATTATTGACTCAAAAGTCGGCAAAGGATTACCCCTTTGGACACCAAAGGGTACAGCTATTAAATTTGCGCTAGAAAATTTTGCCAGAGAACTTGAGCGTAAATATGATTACGAACATGTCGAAACTCCGTATCTTGGGGCAGAAGAACTTTATCGTACTTCGGGCCATCTTGATCATTACGCCCACAATATGTACGCGCCAATCGATATGGATGGTGAAAAATTTTACCTTCGCCCCATGGCTTGCCCTCATCATATCCGAATGTACCAACGCCGACCATGGAGTTATAAAGAATTACCTGTGCGTTATGCGGAAATTGCGGACTATAATCGCTATGAAAAATCTGGCGAACTCATGGGCATGATTCGGGTGCGTAAATTTCAACTTACTGATGGACATCTTTTTGTAGCTCCAGAAGGACTAAAAGAAGAATTCAAACTTGTATGCAATATGATTGTAGAAGGTATGAAAGGGTTAGGTTTAATAGATGTTGTTTCTTATAGATTTTCAAAGCGCGATCCGAAAAATAAGGAAAAATATTATCCAGATGACAAACTCTGGAATCATGCAGAAGGACTTATGAAAGAAGCCCTCGACGAATTGGGTCTTCCGTATGTGGAAGTAGAGGATGAAGCGGCATTTTATGGTCCCAAACTCGATGTGCAGGCAAAAAATGTTAATGGTAAGGAGGATACTCTTTTCACGGCACAAATAGACTTTCTTCTTCCGGAAAAATTCGAAATAGAATACGTTGATCGCGACGGAAAGAAGAAGCGACCAGTTATGATCCATCGCTCAACAATTGGAAGCCTCGAACGTGTATGTGGTTTCCTTATTGAACATTATGCGGGAGCTTTCCCTCTTTGGCTTTCCCCTGTTCAGATAAAAGTTATTCCGATTCGAGAAAATCATAATGCATTTGCAAAAGAAGTGGCAGACGCTCTAAAGGGCGAAAACATCCGCGTAAAATTGGATGATTCGGACGAAGGTTTGGGTAAAAAAGTTCGTGCGGCAAAAGTGGATAAAATTCCATATTGGCTCGTCATTGGTGACAAAGAAATAGCCGAGGGCAAAGTCACTTTAGAAAGTCGTGACAAGGGCGCCCTTGGTCTCTTTGATATTGAATCTCTAAAACAACTCCTCAAAAAAGAAATCGAAGAAAGAATTTAAAAAAGTACAAAAGTATCTTGAATACAACTTATAACAAAATTCCACGATCGCGGAATTTTGTTATAAGTTGATTAAATTTAAAATTAAGACCCCATACACGCATTTGATACGATCGTGTCGAATGCGTGTATATGAGAAAACAAGATAGGATCATAAAGACTTAGAGGGAAAAATGGGGTGTTAGTGTTTTTAATATAAATAAAAAAGCTCCGCTCTCACCGAAGTGAAAAACGGAGCTCGAGGTTGGACGCATATCCCCAAAGCGTTTTGGCTGGTTGCCTACCGCCTACGCAACCAAACGAAGACCCGCGAGCCACCAGCGGCCATCCCAGTCGCCGTCGTTGCTGTCGACGTAAACGCGGCGCCCGCCGTCCCACCGGACGAACGTGGCAAAGCACCACTTGCCATCCTTGTCCTTCCAATGAGTGACGTTCGGCATCTTGTCAGCGAATTCAGGGTTTGCTTCATTCACGGCGGCGACAGAGATCGGGTCGGCAGGCTTGAGGCCACGCAGATCGAACTCCTTTTCGAGGTCGTCATCGGAGATGAGACCTTTGCGGTTCGAGAGGTCGGGTTTGAAGAACACGACCTCGACCTCGTCACCTTCGCCACGAGGCATGCTGTCCACAACGTTCTGGTCCGTGTTAAACCTGTGCCCCGCGGCATCCAGTGCTTCCTGCGGATCGCGGGTGCGATCGACACGGACACGACGGATGATCTCGATCGTTGCTTGCGGATTGTCCATGACTGTCTCCTGTGATTTCTGGTTTGGATTTGATTGAAATGTACATGTTTTGAGACTTAAGGCCGCAAAACGAATCCTTTACTAGTCTATCATAATTGGCTATCTTTGTCAATAGAATTTTGTGGATAAAATATGGCTTAGGATAATGGTTGATTTAGAGACATTAAAAAAACCGCCAGGGTTTCCGGCGGTCTGCTAACTCGGTGCTTCTTGTTTCCTTTGTTCTCTACACTCAACAAGTATGCCATCAAGGATCAGTTGGTTAACAAGTCTCTGGGTTACATGGCGATGGACCAAGAAACCCCCGCCCAAATCCGGCACTCGAGGAAAATTCCATTTGACTTGCGAAAATATCTCACGCACAAATGCAATGAAATTTTCATCGTAAGCCCCGCAGCACGTTGGGAATACAAGAACGTTTCTGGTGTCGGAAAAAATCTTCAGAACTTCATGGAGCCAAGAACGCTTTTGTGGGAAATGACTCAGAACAGCACCCATTGGGTATAAAGGGTCCATTTTACGTTCATGGATGTTCACGCTGGAACATGGCCCTTCGATCACCACACCCACGTCCTCTAGCCACTTTAAGGGGGCAGAGGAAGAATCTGGATTCACTGTCTCTCTGTTTATGGCATCCAAGAAAATGTCCGGGCGATAGAAAGTATTCATGCAAACCTCGAGTAGTTGATTTTTTATCGAACAGGGCAAAGTACCCGGCCGATTTCCTTTCCTACCATATCATGGCTATCCAAAGTTCCAAAGTATCAAACTCGTTGCAATAAGTTGATTTTTCTTTTCGAATTTATTTTAACTTTTGTTAGTTAGGAAATACTTCTCCACCATTAATTCATCGATCACAAGCCATCTTGATTCATCCGCTGGAACAGCAACAGCCGGAGATACTCCGTCAACCACTATTGTTTCAGTGGTTTTCTTTAATTCATCAATAATGTTATGCAGTTGAATTACTCCTTCTGTAATACTATTATGTGTTTTTTCCATTAAAATTTTTATAGCTCCAGCAGAAATAATGACTTCTCTTTTATGAGCCTCAGATTGAATAATATCTGCAATATCCTTTAGTGGACTTTCTCCGGGGCCTGCCAAAATTTGTTCTTCCTCCTCTTGCTTGGCTTGTTTCTTAAAATAAACAATCATACCGGAAAAAATAGCGGCTCCTATTAAGAGCACGATGGTAGAAAGAATCTTCCAGCCGATAAAACTAAATCCTTCGTCTTCCTCTTCCTCATTTGGAATCGGTCCTTCCCCTCCCTGGGTGCTCCGACTAGGAGATGCAGGCGGATTTTCCGAAGAAGCTCCTAGAACTTGGCCGCCTGATCTCACTTCGACAGAACAGATCCTTGTAATGCTTTGTGAACCAGAAGTGATTTCCACATTAGCAATTCTCTCTCCCGCGCCTTCATAGACTTGTGAAATTGCCTGCTCGGAACTTCCTCTTAAATTATCGCCGTACCAAGAATATCTGTATTCTCCTGTACCGCCAGAGGCTTGGGCCGTCCACGTAACAGCGTTCCCCGAATTTATGGAATTTGAATCGGCAAAACATTCCCCCTCGAGCTCTGGATCAGGTTCGATTGTAACCGAACATTCTCTCACTGTACTTTTTCCATCGGAAGTAATCACAACAGTTGCATTCTTTCGGCCAGGAAAATTATAAACTCGGGAAATACTCTGTCCCGACCCCTGAAGCTCATCACTGCCAGTCCAAAAATACTGATAACTGCCATTTCCTCCAAAAACATTCGCGCTCCAAACTACATTATCGCTTTCTCTCAAAATTGATGACTGCGTAGAACAGCTCCCGCTTAAAGTTTGAATATTTTCCTGAACAATTAAATTACAAGTCGGAGTAACAGTTTGTCCATCTGAATACACAGTTACAGTGGCGCTTTGTGTACCTGGCCGAGAATAAAATTTAGTGACAGAGGAAGAGTTGCCGATAAGATTCTCTGAACCTGTCCAGTAATATGCGTATGTTCCATTTCCTCCCGAGACCTCGACTTCCCAGGTGGCGCTCTCCCCCACTGTTATAGCCAAAGGGCTCACGGAACACTCGGCCGTTAGATTTTGCTGGGCATGAGTCTCGTTTGGAGTGAATATTGAAAATAAGGCGACGATTAGAAAAATCGCTGTTTTGGAAAGAATATTGAGATTATTTTTAGCTTGTTGTTTTATCATCTCTTTCTCCCTTGTTATACATTTAAATTCATTAAATAGCAAATAATAGCCCTTGACAGGTTTAAACAAATAGATTACTTTGACAATTGATTTGCTCTTCAACAACAAGGAGAATCGTCATGCTCTGGTGGCTCTTTTACATCGTCATCCCGATCGCACTGCTGGCAACCTGGGTCTACATGGGGATTCGGTTTGCGAGACGAATCAAAGGAATCACGTTTCTAATCCTCGAGATTCTCCATCATCAAGTGGGAACAGAGTTGCCTTCTGGTCCAGAACTTCGATTTGAACTCAAGAAGCGCGGACACAGATTATCGCAAGCCGCTTTCTGTGAACTTGCATACCGACTCACAAAAAAAGGAGTACTCACTCGCACAGACATCGAAGGAGGAATCGGTAGCGGTGGTTTTCAGGTAAAAATCGCCTGCTATGACGCTGGTCCAGCTGGAGTGGAGTTGTACGAAAGAGAGATGGCTCTGGCTGTCGTTGACTAGGCAAGAATTCACACCCTTATCGAACGGGTCCCGCAGAACAGATTTCTGTCGGGGCTTTTTTTATACAATATAAATTAAATTTGACAAACCCCATAAAATAAATTATCTTTATTCCGGATTTTGTTCTTGGACAGAGATATTGTTCTGGCAAAAATAGGAGGGTCAGTTGACAAACCGGTCAGTTTCTTTTCCCGCAGAGTCTCCTCAGGAATCAGAAGAGCTGTTCTTCCAATGGGTCTATGGAGAGGCTTTCCGTTACCAAGGTCTCACACCTGCAGAGCGTGAAAAAGTATGGGGGAATCTCATAGATTGTCTCGCTTGGAGAGATCGTGAGATTGTAAGGATCAAGTTTGGCTTAGGCTTCGGCAATGCTTTCCATCACACAGAAGAAGCAGTGCTAGTGAGATTGTTCAAACTTTCAGCGCCAGAGATTCACCGAATTCTAGAAACAGCCCGCACAAAGATCAGAAGAGTGGCCACCACATGGAGAGAAGGAGGTCTCCAAGATGTGGGATAAACCCTCATTCAAGACCCCAATGTAAAACGGGGTCTTTTTTATTGAAGATGCGAAATATTGACACCCTGTAGCAGAGACCTGATCGAGTAAAGGAAGAAATCGTCTTGAGCCACCCGTTAGTCTATGACTGCTGGTGTTTTTTATTGTGGAAATCTCTCACTTTCTTTTTAAAAACATTACTGAGTCCTGAGCTTGCTTGCGGTGAGTTTATCGAACCCCGTCGAAGGGCGAGCATAGTAATCCTTAACGCACACGAATATGCGCATTTTACACTAGAGCGAATATTATCTTTCTGAAAGCCTTGGAAGGCGTGGCGACGCCGGACAGAGAAAATTTTTAGCAAAAAATTTTTGTGCTTTCAAAAAGATAATATGAGCGGTTTCTAATTACTAAATACTAAGTTACTAAGTACTTTTTATATATCTATATTGGCTTTATTAGCATTAAACTGAATAAACGATTTTCTAGAAGGAACATCAGTCCCCATTAAAATATCAAAAATTTTATCAGCTTCAACTGCATCATCCACCGTAACTTGCTTCAAAACTCTCTTTTCGGGATCCATGGTGGTTTCCCAAAGTTCTTCAGAGTTCATTTCACCCAAACCTTTGTAACGTTGAATCAAAACTTTCTTTGCCTGGCCTGTAGTAGTTTCCGCAGATTCTCCATTCTCGCCTTCTACATCCTCTCCGTCTTCTCCTCCAGCTACTTCCGCAACTTCATCTTTTTTGCTTACCTTAAAGCTTGCAAGAACTTTTTCTTTTTCCTCATCAGAATAGGCATAGGCCATTTTCTTTCCTTGTTTAATTTTATAGAGCGGTGGCTGAGCAATATAAACAAAACCTTTTTCTACCAAAATTTTGAAATGACGATAGAACAGAGTCAGGAGCAAAGTTCTAATATGGGCGCCGTCAACGTCGGCATCGGTCGCAATAATAAGTTTATGATACCGAAGCTTGGTCAGATCAAATGTTTCACCGATCGCCGTGCCGATTGCGATGACGATAGCCTTGATTTCCGCATGTCCCAAAATTTTATCTATCCTCGCCCTCTCAACGTTCAGAGGTTTTCCCTTGAGGGGCAAAATCGCCTGCATTCTTCTATCACGTCCCATTTTTGCCGAGCCTCCCGCAGAATCTCCCTCTACGATAAAGAGTTCTGCTTCTTCGGCTGGAGTTCCACTCTGACAATCAGAAAGCTTACCTGGAAGAGTCATGCCTTCAAGTGCGCCTTTTCTAAGCACAGAGTCCTTGGCCGCCTTAGCTGCTTTTCGAGCTCTAAGCGCCAAAATTGCTTTGCTTATTATGGAGCGTGCATCATCTGGATGTTCTTCTAGGAAATAAGAAAATGCTTCGCTAAAAACTGTTTCTACCATACTCCTAGCTTCTACAGTACCTAACTTAGACTTAGTCTGCCCTTCAAACTGAATCTCTCGAAGCTTCACCGAAAGCACAACTGTGAGTCCTTCGAGAACATCATCTCCAGTAAAGTTCTCCTCATCGCTTTTTTGGAGATTATTATTCTTAGCGTAAGTATTGAGCGTACGGGTGAGCGCTGTTTTAAAGCCAGTCAAATGGGTACCTCCTTCCGAGTTAAAGATATTATTGGCAAACGGCAGAATCCTCCATGAGATATCATCTGTGTACTGGAGAGCGATTTCAACCGATTCGTGCTCATTGGAAAATTTTTCAATATAAAAAATATTCTTATGGATTGTCTTGAATTGATGATTAAGAAACGTCACCATTGACCGGAGGCCTCCTTCAAAGTAAAAACTATGGGATTTGAGTTCGAGCTCAAGTTCTCGAAGATAGAATGCTTCTAGATCTTCTATTTTTCCTTCGTAATCTCGAGCATCAATTACAGTAACTCTAGTACTTTTGACCAGGTAGGCCTGCTGACGGAGATGACTTACCACCTTTTCGAAATCAAATCGAACGTCAGGAAAAATTTCTTTGTCCGGCTCGAATGTTACTATTGTGCCTCTCCTTTCAGATTTGCCAATTTTTTTAACACTCTCTTTTTTCTTGCCCTTGGCGTATTCCTGGATAAACTTTCCACCGTCTCTGTGCACTACAACCCTGGTAAAGATAGATAGCGCGTTTACAACTGAAGCTCCCACTCCATGAAGACCGCCGGAAACTTTGTAGCCTTCACCGCCGAATTTTCCTCCGGCATGAAGAGTCGTCATGATTGTTTCAAGTGCCGAAACTTTTGTTTCTTTATGGACATCAACTGGAATACCTCGACCGTTGTCTACCACTCGCACCCTGTTTCCTGGAAGAAGCGCCACTTCGATATCATTAGCAAATCCACCCATCGCTTCGTCGCGAGAGTTGTCCCAAATTTCGGTAATCAAATGATGCAGACCATCAGGTCCTGTTGTACCAATATACATTCCCGGCCTTTTTCTAACCGGGTCGAGCCCTTTTAGAACGGTTATATCTTGGGCGCTATAACTGCTTTTATCTTTTTTTTCTGGTTCTTTCTTGGCCATTTTTATCTATGAAGTCTCTTGTCTTTCATCGAATATTTCGACCCTCCTTTTGAGAGGGTTGTTAAGTACTATTTTACCTTAAATAGACCAAAAAACCAACCTTAAACTAGGCTCTAGGCCTTAGGCGCTGGGCCCTAGGAAAAAATGCGGAGATACCGGATATAAGAAAAGAACATGGAAGTGAACCTTTATTTTTGAAAAGACTTGCGCAGCCGCGGCTGAGGGCGAAGAGCAGCAAATCAAAGCAGGTTTAACGCGTGCTTTTAACTCAGAGCGAACATCTTCTTTTTGAAAGCCTTGGGAGGAGCGACGGCGACGGACAGAGGAAATTTTTAGCAAAAAATTTTCGTGCTTTCAAATAGAAGATGTGAGCGACAATCTTTACTTTTAGCCTTTTTTTATCTACACTGATTTCTATGAAAAACTACTCAATTCCGCGCGACGAAGAAAAAGCATTGCTCAAGAGTTTGGACAAAAGAGACGATGCTGAAGCGGGAAGAATTAAACGTTACCTAGGAATGAAGGATCTCTCGAGGACCCCGGACAGCCCGCTCCACGAGATCATGAAGAGAGTAACCAGTCTTCCTCTACTTAAAGATTTTGATCATATCAATATACCAGAAGTTATCCCAACTAATATTCTTTTTGATTTGTTTAATTTCTCCCCCGATCATCCCGCCAGGAGTACGTCGGATACGTATTATGTTGATTCAAAAAATGTCCTGCGAACTCATGACACGGTCATGTGGTACTACTATTTGAATCTCCCCGAGATAAAGCAGAAAATCGCCCAAAAAGAATCTTTTGGAGTAATGTGCTATGGAAAAGTATACAGAAAGGACGAGATTGATCGGCATCATATGAACATCTTTCACCAGATGGGCGGATTGTATCTCACACCCAATACCCAAAAAGTTCTGGCACTGGATGATCTAAAAAATGTGTTATCAGAGATTGTAAATGCCATTTTTGGCAAAGAAGTAAAATTCAGATTTAATCCGGACACTTTCCCGTATACCGACCCATCCCTTGAAGTGGAAGTGGAAATAAATGGAGAATGGATAGAAATACTGGGTGGAGGCATGCCGCGACCTACGGTTTTGAAAGATTTTGGAGTAGAAGGCTACAGTGGTTGGGCGTTCGGCTTTGGTCTCGAACGGTTAGCTATTATCAGTATGCAATTACCAGACATTAGAATGCTCTGGTCTGAAGATCCAAGAGTTATCAAACAATTACAACTTGGTAAAAAATTCATTGAGGTTAGCAAATATCCGCCGGTTGTTCGGGACATCTCTTTTATTGTTAAGAATGATTTCGTGCCAAACGACTATTTTGATCTGGTCAGGGAGACAGCAATGGGCATGATTGAAGAAGTTGAACTACTCGATAAATATGAAAACGCCAAGAAATTTGGAGCGGATAAACTGAGCTACGCTTATCGTATCACCTACAGGTCACTTGATCGAACTCTAACAAACGAAGAAATAGAATCTGTCCACAAAAAAATAGAAAACGAGACAACAAAGGTCTTCGGAGCAACTATTCGCTAAATTCGTTTAACTATTTTTGACAGATCTTTGGAGCCGCCTCCCAGGCTTGAACTGGGGACCTATAGTTTACAAAACTATTGCTCTACCAACTGAGCTAAGGCGGCAAAATATTTTTACTTACTTAAAATTTCAGTGAACTATTGATCTTCCGTGATATCTACCAAAACAGCTAAGGCGGCTTTTTACGACTTATAACATATAACAATTTCGGCAAAAAAGAAACTCTGTTGTTAGTTTATATTCCTAGAGCCTAGTACCTAAAATCCTAGAGCCTAATTTTATTTCTTCCTTATCCTATCCGATGCGACTTTTCGAGAAATTGTTTCAGCTTCTCTAACTGTTAAATCACCACCTATTATCTCTTTAAATAAAGATTCCTGAGCAACTGGACGACTTTGGAGCATGAGAAGTGGTCTTGTGTGCCCTTCGGTTATTTTCCCTTTCTTTAAGGCTTCGAGCATTGCGTCTGGGAGAGATAAAATTCGAAGTGTATTTGAAACATGTTCCCGGCTTTTGCCAATCTTTTCAGCAATTTGAGTATGTTTTAAATTAAATTCAGTCGATAATTTTGTAAACGCTTTGGCCCTAGCAACTGGGTCCAGATAACCGCGTCTTAAGTTTTCGATCATAACAAGCTCCCCACTCATCACATCATCTAAACCAGTCCGAACAAGAACTGAAGATTCTTCCATATTGTGACGTCGAACTCTTTTATGAAGCTTTCTTTTTGTTTTGAGTGTAGATGGTGAATTAGTACTTAGCTGAACTCCTTTTGAACGGCCATTTTTTGGAATCTTTAAAGCGGAAGCAGATGAAATTTTTTTAATAGCAATAAGTTCTTTAACTGAAATATCAGACTTTGGATCAGTGGGTTTTAATATCGAACTTAGAGGCAGAGCACGTGGCTCTGGATTAACCTTCTCTGAATTTGAATATTCTTTAACATGGGAGGCAGGTTTATTCCCAAGAATAACAGGCTTGCTTTTCTCATCAGAAATTTCTTTTAAATATTTACTCGTGGTTCGACTTCTCTCTCCTTGAAGATACTTACCGCGAATATCATCTTTAATTTTTTCAAATCTTTTTTTGATTCGGAGCCCATTTTTGTTAATCATCTTTTGGGCGTGAAATGGCGCTTCCACTAAAAAAAATAATCGAAATGAACGCTTGATAGATCGCCAAGACACTAAAAATCGCTGAAGCGATCGCCTTACTTGATAATCCTTGATAGAAAAAAAACGAGAAATCCTTGTGATTTTTTGACGCTTGTCTTCCCAGAATTTAAAAATGGTAAAAAAGAATATAAAAATACCTGATACAAGAAAAATCGAAAGCATATTAATTTGGGCAGCTCTAGATCGCGAAACGTACAAATCTTCTTATTTCTATTTTTTCCCCAAATTTCTGAACAGCAGATTCTATAAGCTGACTTATATTCAGGTCTGGATTTTTTATAAATGATTGTTCTAAAAGAATTTTATCAGCAAAATAAGCAGCCAGTTTTCCTTCAAGAATTTTCTCTTTTATATTTTCTGGCTTGCCCTCCAGCTCTTTTACAAAAACTTCTGCGGCCTTTGCCTTCACATCCGCCGGCACATCTTCCTTCTTCAAGTATTCTGGACTTGCTGCGGTTATCTGCATTGCAATATCGTATGCTAGTTTTTTAAATTCTTCATTCTTGGCAACGAAATCCGTTTCACAAGATAGCTCTATGAGCGCGCCTACCCCGCCAGTCTGGTGAACGTATGACTCTATAATACCTGATTTTAATTCTCGATCTGATTTTTTCAGAGCTACAGCTTTGCTTTTCTTCTGTAAAATAATGAGAGCTTTATCTATGTCCCCGCCGGCCTCTTCAAGAGCTTTTTTGCATTGCATAACAGAGATACCTGATCGATCTCTTAGGTCTTTTACTAACTTTGTATCTATCATAAATTTTGTTAGGGCCTAGCTAGTCAGCGCATACTACTCGTCTGCGTCCAACTATCTAAGCCCTTAATTTAAGTATATCAAAATATAAAAAACGCACGAATAATAGATGTGAATAACATTCAAAAATTAAAGGGATTTTGAAGAATCCTTAACAAAATAGAGAGAGGCTCTATTTTACAGCTTTCTTTGGAGAGAGTTCTCTCTTTGTCTTAACTTCGTTCTGGGGAGTAATATGAGTTTTTGGAGCAATTATTGGTTTTGAAACTTCTGGACGAGCTTTCCTTCCTTCTTTGAAACTCTCAGTTATTTGTTTAACAAAAAATTCAATACTTGATACAGAAGTGTCATTGCCCGGAATCGGAAAATCTACCAATTTTAAATCACAGTCTGAACCGGAAAGACTCAAAACTTTAACTCCTTTTTGTTTGGCTTCGCTCACGGTAATAGCTTCCTTTTTAGAATCAACAACAAATATTGCTTGTGGCAATGATTTTAAGAATACCAAACCTGAAAACATCTTTTCCAATTTCTCTATTTCTCTATCGATAAGCAAACGTTCTTTTTTAGTATATTTCGCCAACTCTCCCTTTTCTCTCTGAGCAGTGAGATTTTCCATTTTCTCTACTCTCTTTCTGATCTCTGGGAAATTAGTGAGAGTGCCACCGATCCATCGTCCAGCAACGTAAGGCATGTTGATCGCAGAAGCTTCTCTTTTTATAATTTCTTGGGATTCGTGTTTGCTTCCAACAAAAAGGATCATGCCTCCTTCGGACGCTATTTTCTTTGCAAACTCTTTAGCTTCTAGAAGACAAACAGAGGTTTTTTCCAAATCAAATATTTCTATTTCATTCTTGGCACCAAAAATAAAAGGCTTTGCTGAAGGATGCCTTCTGGAT
>Ga0163150_10002932_pt1 | contig 24978 bp, 23 predicted proteins | sample OliLakLV19P2IB_FD_148628 | JGI IMG/M metagenome (GOLD analysis project Ga0163150, IMG submission 148628) | Freshwater microbial mat bacterial communities from Lake Vanda, McMurdo Dry Valleys, Antarctica - Oligotrophic Lake LV.19.P2.IB | ecosystem: Environmental > Aquatic > Freshwater > Lake >...
ATTTAATCTTGGGTGCGCTGGGGAAAACTCTAGCACAGCCTTTAGATCGCTACAACTTCAGCCAAAATAAACTAGGCCGTAGCACAAACCTCAAGGGGATAGAAATGGCGTTACGAGACCCCAGGACTGCTAGCTTGGGCCACCAACAGGCGAGGAATCCTGACCCTAGCGGCAGCAGATCTCACGGCGATCCTACGGACATGGTGGGAGATCATTTTCACGTATTAGCCCGTGAACAATTAATCCCGCAAATTGCCAATAGAACTCGCAACGCCATATCTGTAGACCGGCGCGAAATTTTTCTCTACCAAAGGCTACGTGCAGGCCGCAGGTGTCAGTGCTGGTCGTCGGGCGAAACCCAAGCGCACGCCCAGTGCCCGATCTGCTTCTCAACAGGCTTTGCAGGCGGCTTCCACAAGGTAGGCACCGAGCTTGTGCTGTTTGATCCCTCGGTTAGCTGGACGGGCGTTAACGCCTACGTTAACCCCAAGGTAGGGATACCGCCCTGGTTCTCCTTAGAAGACGGCCACACGGAAGGTTACGTGGAGTGGACGGTTAACATGGAGCGAGCCAACTACTTCGGCATCGACTCGTGTAGGTTTGAATACAAAAACTTCAAAGGTGCCTCGATTCGTTTAGAGATGAAGCTTGTAGGCACCGACTTGGTGTTTGTCCCCTTTACCCAACCCAACCTCTTGCAGCGCGTGCTAGCTGCGGGCGGGGCTCCAATTAAGTTTCGCGTGACAATGACAAGGACGATAGCGTCTGATAATTCACCTTTCTTTTTACAGTTCTGGTTTCGTGCTTTAGTCAATGATGCCAGCCCTCCGGTAATCTATGTAGACATCCCACGACGCAATGAAAGTAATGTTCTGGTGGAATACGGCGCTCTTGAAACCTTTGTACCTATCCAGTTTGCGTTTTCGGATACGGTGCAGAGGGTAAATAATGAAGATGTAATTGTGCGGCTCTTCGATATGACAAGGTGGAAAGTTATAGAAGAAAGCCCTAACGACCCGTTAAATATTCTGACTTCCCATGACGTACAAGGTCGGAAGGTTTTCCAGCACGAAGCCTTCTGGAACATCCCCCTGTAAAAAGAAAGGATCTCTAACCGTAAAAGGGGAGGTTCTTTATGACAGGATCTTTGGTCGTTCTACTAAAAAACGGTGTGGAAGTTAAAACGCAGTTTACGGATCGGGAACATGTTCGGTGGATAGACGGTGAGGACAAGAAATATTCGCATCTTCTTACCGATGGGTTTATTGTGGTTTCACAACACCCGTTGCGCGAGGCGCTAGAGAAGATTCATCAAATCAGGGATGCTTATTGTTTTGGCCGCAAGACGCCTGACAATACGATGTTCCTAGAAGTTATCAGGTTGTTGGAAGCTTACTTAGAAGCTTAGAGGTGAAGGTGAGTTACCTAAAGAAAATTAGTGCAGGCGGCCCCGTAGGGTCCGACAGCCGCCTCCCTGAAGTTGAATGGAAGAACGGGCGTGCGTTACAACCTTCGCACAAAGCAGGCGTACCGTTGCCTAGCCCGCTAAAATTGAAGGAAGTGGATGAGGACCTGATCAAAAAAGAAGAGCTGGAAGAACCTGCGGACGAAGGTTCACAAACAAACCCCCTACCGACTTCCTTGCAGGAATGGCCCATGTTCGACGACCCGCTACCCTATACAAACAAAACGAAACCGACTAGAATGAACCGACTTACCAACCCCCTTCCTGACGTATTTACTACAGAACGGAGACCCTACGTGGCAAAGAGCTATTTGGCAAAATGGGTAGAGGCCAAGACCAAGCCTGTTTTCTTCGCAGATTTCCTGAAGACCGTTAAGCTTGTGTACCCTGCGCTTAAGATGCGGTTCCCTAGCCCTCCTACTTATGTCTGGAACCCTACTAGTGAAGAGGACCAAAAGAAGCTTGACCCCAACGTCATCAAGGACGCGCTGAAGGTACGCTTGCCTAACCTTGTGTGGGTTGTGGACTTCGCAACGGGCCTAGACGAGAGCGAGGTTGGGTTTGACGACGGCAGCAAAGCTGAACTTGCTATAGGCCTCGACGCTAACCACCTATCGATCACCTACTACAAGAGCGAGGCTAAGGATGAGGTTTCTGAAGAAACTCCAAGCTAAGACGGTCCTACCTAAGCTGAAGCTCCGCGAGCGTGAGCTGAGTAAAACTGGTCTTGTTGTCGTGGACGGGAACCCTATGACCATAGTGGATTTCCTGAAACTCGAAAACCTAACGGTTAAGGGTGACCTAGAAATAGTGAAAAATCCTTTGCTAACGGAATTACCCGCAGGTTTGAAAGTCGTTGGCGATTTGGACCTGAGGGACACCAAGATAACTAAACTCCCCGATGGGCTAGAGGTAGGCGGCTACCTCATGCTCAACAGAACAAAGACGATTAAGGAACTACCTAAAGGACTTAAGGTTGGCGATATCTTATCTATACCTGACACTGGCATCACCAGCCTTCCACCAGATTTGAAGGTTGGTCGAAGGATTCATATCTCTACCGACATGAAGCCTACCTTTGATGCTGGGGAATTTTTAAATAAAATAACGGTGGACCGATGAGGTTTTTGGCGAATTACCAACGCCCAAAACAAACAAGGAGATTGAAGTGCCCTTGAGAATACGATTCCTAACCAAAATCAAAGCGAAGACGATTCTACCTAAGCTCAAGCTTTCTAGAAATAACGACGATTTGAAAAACCTCGGTTTAAAAAACCTCGGTTTAATTAAAGTAGGTAATAAATTAGTTACCCTAGAAGGATTACTAAAAATGCAGGCCCCTAGGGTTAAAGGCGACTTAAACTTAAATGAGGTTACGATCACCTCATTGCCACAAGGAGAAAATCAGCGATGAGATTTTTGAAAAAGGTTGCAATCCTAGCTGCGCCCGTAAAGAAGCTGTCCCTGCAAGAGGCTAACGACCGAGGCATGTTTGGCCCCGTATACCACGGCACAAACTCGGAGAATCGAGGCAAGATAGAGCAGGAGGGCTTCAAGGTTCACGTCGGTGAGGCTCGGGATGAAGGTATCAGTCACGGATATAATATATCGAGCTATGCTATGAGCAGACCGCCGCCAGTTCATCATCTTGGCTATGGCATCTACTTCACGACAACTAAAGCTATCGGCAAACAATTCAATAATGATTCTGTCAAAGGATTGAAACAGTATTATTTAGATATCCCCAAACGAGCAACTATTAACTTCGGTGCCTCCGGCACCATGATGAAGTGGTGGCTTGAAAACGGGTACGACATGCCCGAAGTAAAAGATTTCTCAGATCCTAAAGTGGCCAAGGACAGGATAGAAGCAACCAAGCACCTCACTGAAAAACTTAAATCCCAGTACGATGCCGTCTGGTTTAAGGGTTGGGGTCTTCGTAAACTTTTAGACGGAGACCAAATAGTGGTTTTCGACCCCAGCAAGATCTACGAGGTGGACTCTAAACTTGCTAAGGGCTTGGACGTTGGGGCTAAGGTCAAACGTAAGGCCGATGGGATGGTTGGTGTTATTAGAGGTTCCCAAACTATAAGAGAAGAACACAAACAGTACGCTGCTAAAGGCGCTACTAAACGACTAGAAATTAAATGGAAGAAAGGCGGTACTGACCTCAATGTTTTCGATGTTGATGTGGAGCCCATGTCATGAGTATTCTTACCAAAGTAAAAGCCAAGTACCAGATCAAGGAAGCACCGTCGGAGGGTGGTCGCAAGGACACCGACTTTCCTTATTTCCATGTGTCAGATCATCCAGAAACACCTGTGCTACTTAAAAAAGAAATCAGACACCGCGACCCTGAAGGTATCTATCTTTTTTATAAGGGTAAGCAAGTAGATGTTGACTGGACGCATAAAAAATATCGTTGGGACGTTAAGCTAAAGCCTGGTAGGGGACGCTAAAACTTTTCGTAAACTTTGGGAGCAAGAGGGTTACAACGCTTTAGGTGATCCAGAGGGATATCTCATTTACAGCGGGGAGCCTCAAATAGTCGTATTTAACCCCAACGATATTATTTTGGGGCCAAGGGAAAAGAACGTAGCAGACAAAGACATCTATCAACTTAGTAGCTAGAGAAATTATGGAACCCTTTGACCCGTCAAAATTAATTGAAGACTCTATCGAACGAAACTTCGACCCCGCTGCTATTGAGGATATGGACGAGCGCGAGATCGACGGCTGTAAGAACGTCGCTTCTTGGATTCTAGACCCCGAGTTCCTGGACGCTAAAACGATTTACCCAGCCCAGCTTCAGGTTCTACTCAAGCTCTGCGGTGACGTTTGCCCCTGGTGCTCCGATTGGGAGTTTTACCAAAAGGATTTTAGCCCTACTGAAAAAATAGGTAACATCCTAGATCGCCTTCAGCTCCTTGACGACGGCAAGTGCCCCAAGTGCAAGCAGACGCGGCTTGATCAGTACCTCGATAAGAAGTGGATGGCTCCGCACGAGATGGTGCTCTGCTGGGGGATGAGGTGCATACCTAAATCCTCGTGGGTCTTCTCTGAGAAGGGGTTGGTCAGGTTCAGCGACGTTAACGTGGGCGACTGGCTAACGCACGGTGCGGCTACAGAGAAAATCGATTCAGGGGTTCTGCCGTCCTTAGTTATGACCACCGAGTACAACTGGCGCTTAACCGGGGCGCGAGATAGCCACATAGTCCCCATCTTGAATGCCCGCTTAGAGATCGAACATAAAAAAATGAAGGACTGCCAAGTAGGTGAACTGCTGGTCCTTCAATCGCCGAAGCTTTGGCCTAAAAAACAAGACTTCAAGATCACCCTGGAACCGGCTCGACAGACCGGCAGTCGGCTTAACCAGGAACCTACCTCTATACCCAGTTACATTCTTCAGGCCCCCAGAGAAATCGTTCATGGGTTCTTAATAGGGCTCCTGGGTGAAGGTTTCCTGGAGAAGCCTCTGCACTTCACGACGACCTCCAAGGACCTCATGGAGCAAACTAGGCTCCTCCTTTTGAACTTTGGCGTCGTAACAGATCTACAAAGTGACGTAGCATCGTACACCTTGTCTAGCATAGACTTAGAGTACGTGACACCCAACAAAACCTACAGCCGTATGGCTTACGAGACGTGGCCGCGACAGCTCCAGGATTTAACAGAAAAGGGTTACTTTTTCGTTAAAATCAAAACCATCGAAGCTGGGCCTGATCTCGACATGATGGACATCCATGTGCCGGGCTCAAACATGTACACCGCAGATGGCTTTGTTCACCATAACTCAGGCAAGTCTGCTGAAGTAGGCCTTCTAGCAACCTACTTGTTGCACAGGTTCCTACGCATCCCAGACCCCGCGTCTTACTTCAGCCTGTTCAAGGGTTCGCTCTTGACGATGCGGTTTATTGCGCTGACCCAAGGCCAGGCGGCTGCTACCGTGTGGCATGAGTTCATTCGCGCTAAGAACTCGTGCGCTTGGTTCAACAAGTACCACGACTTCCTCGATCATCACGGCAAACGAAAAGGTGTTGAGCTTCACACTTGGATGACCACCTACTTTACCTACCACCACAAAAGCATCACAGGCTACTACCTGGGCGCGTCGATTGATTCGTCCCGAGGTAGAACGGGTATCGCGTCCTTTATTGACGAGATCGGCTGGTGGCAAGGCGGAGAGCAGGCTAAACGCGCTAACGCACACGAGACCTATCTAGCGCACGAAAAGGCCTGCCGTACCATCCGTAACAACTCGATGCAGTTGTTCCTAGCGGGCGACTACAACGTGCCTACGGCTATCTTGGGTTCGGTTAGCTCGACTATGGCTAAGACCGACTACATCATGCGGCTTATCAAGCTAGGTAAAAAAGACCCTAAGAAGATCGCCTCCCACAAAGCCTCTTGGGAAGTGAACCCCGTGTTTACCACAAATCCCGAAGAGCTTGAAAACGAGCGGCTATCGAACCCTAAAGCGTTCGATAGGGATTACGGCTCGGTGCCACCGTTTGCCGATTCTCCCTTTATAGAGAATGAAGCCTTCGTTAAGGAGTCAGCTAAGCTTGAAAAACCTTTCTGGGGTGTCAGGCAAAAAGAAAACAACGTCGGGTTTTATCTCGATGCCGAAAACATCCCCAAAGACAAGTCCATTCCTTATTGTCTTGCCATCGATTTGGCCTTCAACAACTGTGGTTACGCGGCAGCTCTGTTGAAACTCTGCGAGCACGACTTCTCGGTTGTAGAAGTTGCGGGGCTCTTTTCAGTTTACCCCCCCGAGCGGCGGGTGATCGATATGGACGAGACGTTTAAGTCCTTCGTCCTACCTATGTGCGAGAACCTCAACATTCGCACCGTGCTCTACGACCAATGGCAGTCGCGCAGCCAGATCCAGGCTTTGGAAAAAATCGACGGAATCGAAGCGTTTCAGTATTCGTTGACCTACAACGATTTTGTAAAATTTCGGTCGAGCTTCCTTCAATCTAAACTAGTGCTTGTTGCCCCTGAGATGGCTTTAGCCGACGTAGACACGAGCCCCGACTCGCTAGAAGAGATTCTTTACCCTAGGCCTTACCTTCATTTGCTTTGGCAACTTCTATCCGTGTCGGAGTACGGCACGAAGATCACCAAGGGGTCAGGCCACGACGATATCTTTCGGGCTTTGGTGCTGGGCTGTAACCACCTGTGGAACGAAGAGAACCGGAAGTATTTTGAGTACAAGGGCAACTCACCGCTGTTTCGCAAAAGAAAAAGCGACAAGAAGCTCGTCATGATGGGCTCTAGCCGCAGTGGGCAAAACTACGGCGGGCAATCGAGCGGTGGGCAGGTTAGCACCTACGTGGGCAGTAAACACCGCAGAGTTCTCGGTGGCATTTTAGTAAGGAACAAAAAATGAGATTCTTAACAAAAATAAAAGCTAAGACTCAGCTACCCAAGTTGCACTTTAAGTCCCCTAAAGATTTGCTGCGGCAGGGTTACGTAAAAACTAAGAGCGGAATTGAGCCCATAACGCAGGAACTAAAAGAAGACGCCTATCTGATTGAGTACCATTCGTATATGGCCCAAGTCTTAAGAGAAGAAGCGCAAAACCTCGACCCCTATTACAGCGAACTTGAAACAAATCGTTTAACCAAGCAATTCGAAGGGTCGTCCCGACGAGAAACTTACGAAAAAGCCGCTGTGTGGCATCGAAATCGATTTCTGGCTATTTTACGTAAAGAGCCTGTTTCTCTTTTGGCTACCGGACAATGGGCAGCAATAAAAGATCTACTGGAAGATGGAGAATGGGGTGAACACGGAAGTGATTACGCCTATGACGCATCTAACCCTGGTGGGGAGCCTAAGCGTCTTCCAGAAATTGATAAGGAATAAAGGATGCGCTTCTTAACGAAAATAAAAGCTAAAACTCATCTTCCCAAACTGCACTTCAAATCAAATGCCGATTTGTTAACGCATGGTTTATTCCGAACTAAAAAAGGTATCGAACCTCTGACCGTAAAACAGAAAAAAGAAGCTTACCTAATTTACTACCACGAGGACCTGGCCCGTACTTTAGAGGAAGACATGGGAAACAAGGCCCCCGGTTTCAATAAAGGGCTAACGAATAAATTAACCAACCAATTCGGCGGGACGTGGCAAGAAGCTTACGAGAAAGCTTCCGCTTGGCATGACGCTCGGTATGATGATCTTCGTGTTGCTTCTTTTTTCGACCCTACAAAAGATTGGGACGATATTCGAGAGGTAGTTGATAACGGGGATTGGGGTGAGAGTGGTTCTGATTACGCGTTAGGGGATGCAGGCAACCCAGGCGGGGAACCTAAACGCCCACCCAAACTCAAATAATGTAAGGAATTTAAAATGCGGTTCCTGACGAAAGTAAAAGCTAAGACTCAGCTACCCAAGCTGCACTTCAAGTCTCCAGTAGATATGCTGAAGCATGGCTTTTTCCAAGGTAAACACAGCATCGAACCCGTAACACAGGAACATAAAAAAGAAGCCTATTTACTGTACTACCATGAGGCCATGGCCCGAACCTTAGAGCTAAACGCAGACGAACACGAACCTAGTTTCAACAAACCCCACGTAACAGAAGCACTGATCAAAAAATTCGGCGGAACCTGGCAGGAGGCTTACAAGAAAGCTGCCGTTTGGCACGATAGACGAGTTTTAGATCTTGTAAATCACAACTCTTTTTTCGACCCCGAAGATTGGGAAGAGGTTTACAACCTAGTGGATGCGGGAGAATGGGGTGAGACGGGCTCTGACTATACGTTAGGTGATGCGGCTAATCCAGGCGGCGAACCTAAGCACCCCCCAGAAATTGATTAACTAGCTAGAGGACAAAACTCATGACCGACATAGAAGCAATCGCTACGAAACTAAAAGGTAAAAGCAAATCAGCTAAAATCATCAGAGCTGTTGCCACCGACATTTTCTACTCGGGCTCGCCGGAAGAGATTTTGGCAAACGACGACGTCATTGACGGTCTGTTCAAGCGGCACAAAATCAAGGAAGCCCACAAAAAGGGTGACCTCTCAGTCTCTGCAAGCAACCCCGACCTGTGCCCGATCTGTAGGACACGACTAGAAGCAGTGCTGTTGTGCGACGACCAACCCGCTGTTTGGTGCAAGCGGCACATGGTGGTCTTCCCGACCAAGCCGAAAGAAAAAAGAGCTTAAGACCTTTTTCAACTGGAGGTGTTAGTATGGGCAAAGTTACCCCACTTCGAGACAGAAAAACGGCCAGGCGCTTGGTGGTCCTATCCGACGATATCGACGCCTACGTGTTGGGAGCCATTAAGGACGGGGCAGACCCTAAGGAAGTTGTAGCTGTTTTGATGAACCGAGCGGGTGAGCTGCTGTCCCATTTGGGGAGTTCCGAGGACCTCCGAAAGTTTTATCAAGAGGTCTTCGTCAAGAAAACCACTGGAAGCGAGTTTTAACTATAAAAGGAAAGTGTGCCATGAAAGCGTTTTTAGCTCTAATGACGTTCGTGTGGGTATTCTTATCGTGCTCAACTCTTAACCAGCAGCAGGAAGCGGCATCTGTAGAGCCTGTCGTAGATATTGCGGTCTTTGCTTATTCTGAAGCCGTAGGTAAACGCCTCATAGCCTACAAGCCTACTGACGACGGCTACCGCGCTTGGATGAAAGCAGGCTACAACGAGTACTTCACGAAGCACCTGAACCCCGACGCAGCGTTCAAGAAGCGCAACAACCTGACCGACTGCTCCGTAGAAAATCCTGCGCACTACTCGGAATACTATTCTACCCCGTGCATGATAGCACTCATGGTCCACTCCATGGAAAGGTCGCTTGAGAGCATCAGCACCAATCTCGATTTCAAGTTTACCTTAGCGTACACCGACTTTGCGGGCTACGACGTGGAATGTACTAAAAACTGTGTAGCTGACGCCACCTTTGCCTGGCAGCCCAAAACAAACGCACCTATAGAGGCTTTGATTTTACCAAGATCAAACGGCTCGCAGGGGTATACCCGAACCCAAGTGTTTAGTGGGGTACAAAGAGCCACCATGGCTATGGTAGCGGGCGGTCAGCAACCCATCAACGCGGCCCACCTCTTCCGCCACGAGATGAGCCATGTCATGGGTATGAACGGCCACCTTAGCGGTGACACGGCGTTCACGTTCAACTCGCAGGGGCTTCTAGTCGATTGCCCCTCGATAGAGATTCAACCTTACCCTTATCACGCAGCAAAAGGTCTAGCCCCTGACTGTAAACACAGAACTTTCATCGGCAACCACCTTGGTAGCTTGAACTGCGGCAACCGCTCCATGGACAACAGCGATTTCTTCGGCGTTCACTACAACGTGCCGATTTACGCAGATACTTTTAAGCAAGTTTTTGGTTGTTACCTGAAGCAGTTTGAAGCAACCCCTGCGCCTGTGCCAGTACCAACGCCGACACCTGTCCCTGTGCCAGTACCAACGCCTGTGCCAGTTCCTACACCTGTGCCAGTTCCTACACCTGTCCCCGTGCCGGTTCCACTTCCTACGCCTGATCCTGAATGCACGGAAGAGCCTGCGCCAATACCTGTGCCGGTTCCGACTCCAACTCCGGTTCCGACTCCAACTCCGGTTCCGACTCCAACGCCTGTCCCTGTGCCAGTACCAGTACCAACGCCAGTTCCGAGCCCTGTGCCAGTGCCAACCCCGACGGACCCTTGCACAGAACAACCAGCGCCGACGCCTACACCGCTCCCTATCCCAGCACCTGACGCCTTTTGTAGGGTGGGAGCAACCATGAGTAAGTGCATAGATCCAGCGTTCAAAACCAAGTGCGCACCTGTCTGCAACTACTTGCAAGACAACCAAGCTCGCGTACAAAAGGGTGAGATGATGAAGGTGATCTTCGGTGAAGCTGCTACCGACGACGGTTACTGCGGTAGTTGGCTCAGAGGGATGCCTAATCTCTGTGAAACCTCAACCAAAGAGCGTTGCGCAAGCTTGTGCAAAGACTGGCAAGGTTTAACACCAGCCGAAAAGGAAGCTTTGAAATGAGTTATGTGACCCGCATAGAAGCCGCGACGTTCAAGCCCGCAAAGCCCACGTCCGGCAATATCAGCTCAAAACCCGTCGGCCCTCAAAAGCCGGTGGGGTTTCAGATCAAGCCTGAAAAAGAATTGGAAGGGCCTAAGGCTAAGCCTGCTCACGCGGAGAAAAACTTGCCCAAAACCTTCGCAAGGACGATCCAAAAGCTTCCTGCTATTCAGGACGCTTTAAAGGACACCGACCCTTTCCATTTCAATAACGAAACCTGGACGAAGTTTTTCAAAGAGCAAGGCCCTACAATTATGGCGAACCTCATGGTTGACCTGCATGTGTTTCCAGCCGAAAGACTCTATCTGCTTAAGAAGTTCTTTAATGGGAGAATCAAGTGAAAAAGCTGTTTCTAACGCTACCTCTTTTTGTAATGGCTTCGTGCGTCTCCGCCCCTGACAGCCAAGTCCAGTCGCTCAGTTTGGGCTGTGGTACAGGCGTTTGTGAATTCAAGCAGAACCCCAAAGGCGGCAAGTATTGTAGCTGCGAAGGTCAAGACGGCTCCTGCAAATTCGAGTGCTGCGGTCAGCCGCTTCAAACTTTGAACATGGAATAAATGCTATGAGGTTCCTCACCAAAGTAACTGCGAAGACTATCCTGCCGAAGCTCAAGCTTGGGTATAATACTACGCCTAGGGACCTCACTGAGTTGGGATTGATAAAGCTTGATGGGGGGAAAGTTACGACTCTCGATAAATTTATGGAGATGGAGAACGCTACCATAAAGGGCAATCTCGAATTGGGGGGGACGGGAGTTACGGCGCTACCAGACGGCCTTAATGTGTCGGGGAGTTTGGATTTATACAAAACCGAAATTACCGCCTTACCAAAACGACTTAAAGTGGGTAAGCACCTCGATTTAAGAAAATCTAAAATTGCTACCCTGCCTGATGATCTCCAAGTGGGCGGAGATTTATGGCTAGCCTACTCATCTATAACTGCTTTACCGCCAGGACTCAAAGTGGGCGGGAGTCTTAACATCATTGGTACTGAAATCACCACCCTCCCTTCAGGTCTTGATGTAGGGGAGTACCTAAGGATGCAGATGACAAAAATCACAACTCTTCCTGATGATCTGAAGGTCGAGCTTTCTATTATTGTCACTGACCCTGACAAAATAAAGATTCCTGAGCACCTAGAATACAAAGTTAAAAAAGACCTCTAATAGAAAAGTTTAAGGTAAAGCGTGTTTTAACTGGAGATTCCTCTGATGGGTTATTTTAATTACAAGCGCCCAGCGTTGGGCTCTTACTTCGATGCTAGAAACCCGCCTTACTTGCAAAGGCGGGGAAGCGCGTTGGGTTCGGTAAAGACCATGGCTCACAACCAGTACGGGGGCAAGGGCTCCAAATACGACATTGAGCGGTTTAACCAGGTCAACGACAACCTAGAAGATGGAAGCGTTGTTGAGTCGATGATTCCGACTGACCCTGTCCTCATACATATGATGCTCAGAAAAATCTACCTGCGCGATGCCATTTCAGGCTCGGTGGTGGATATCTATTCGAGCCTACCTTGGGGCAAGCTCTACGAACTGATCGGGGTAGATGACCCTAAAGTCTTGCAGATGTTCCACGACATGGTGGAAGCTCTAGGCGTCTGGTCCGAGCTTCCTATGATCAGCCGCGAGTTTCAGATCATTGGCCGTTCGATGAGTTCGCTAGCCTTTAACGAAAGACTTGGCCATTGGGACGCTATGGTGCCCATTGACCCGGACAACGCTAGACTTACCCCGATGCCGTATTCAGGCACCAAACCGCTGATAGACGTGTTGGCCTCACCGGCTTGGCGTAAGTTTGCGGCATCTACCGACCCGCGTGTTGTCTCCATTAAAGAAACGATGAACCCTGAATTTTTGCAAATGCTGCAAAACTCGTCAGGCTATATTCCCCTCGACCCCCTTAATACACTTTTCCTGGCTCGACGTGTTAACCAGTACGATCATATCGGTACGTCGCTCTTCTCGCGCATTCTACCTGCCTGGGCTTACGAGACCGCGCTGTGGAACGCAAGCTTAACAGGTGTGAGGCGTCGGAACCGTTCCATCCTCCTTTTAACCGCAGGCCTAGAAGACTCGTGGGAACCGGAGGAGGAGGAAATCCAAAGCCTGGTTTCTTTGTTTATGCAGGCCGACGAAGATCCTACCGGCGCGGTTGTGGGTATCCGCAACGGTGTCGAAGTTTCCGAAGTGCGAGACCCAACTGCAATTTGGGGTATTTCCCAAGAGTACGAATTCCTTTCGATGGTGAAGATGCGAGCCCTTGGCGTTTCGGAAGCTTACCTTTCCGGCGAGACCAACGTCTCGAACATGGAGTCGGCACGAACGTCGTTGGGTAAAAACATAAGTGCGTTCCGCGACTATATGCTGCGCGAGATTTTTCAACGCCAGCTCTTCCCAACCTTTGCGCGTATTCATAACATCAGAAAGCGCACCCAGGCGGAACTAGCTCATAAGATCCGAATCGGCCCCGGCCCGCACCTTAGTGTGAAAGCGGCTTTAGATATTCCGCTCGACCAGCTCGTCATGCCTACGTTGATTACAGAAGACACGATGCGGCCTGAGCAAGACATAGCCTACATCGAGCTTCTCACCATGCTTCAAGAAAAAGGCTTGCCTGTTCCTTTGAGAATCTGGGCGTCGTCGGCTGGTTACGACTTGGATAAAGCAATGGCCATGATGCAAGAAGACACCGTCCTGCGTAAGCGGCTTGAGCAGTTAGGAGCACAAGCACCAGGCGGAGGTGGCGGCGGAGACATGGGAAGCGATATGGGGGGTGGAGAAGAAGCGTTCCCCCCAGCAGAGCCTACGGAAGAACCTGGAGCGGGTGAGGGTGGCCCAGGGGGCGGTGGCGCGACCTTGCCGCCTAAGTGGTCCGTGGCGTCAAACGTCCACCGGCTAGCAACCGCAAAACTCGCTAAACAATCTAGTGCCGCCTTTGAAAAAATGAAGGTTAGCCCTCTAATGAGAGCCTTAGCTCGCATCGAACCTAAGATCCTTGCCGAGATGCAGATTCCCGACAGCCGGATTTTGGTGCCTTACGATGAGGGTTAAAGATTTAGTGTGGAAAAATAACATGCTCCTCCACAGGAAGAGCTGAAACAAACGTGCGGGGAGAATACACACATGGTTACTTTCAATCGTAAGCGTCTGTCGGACATCGTTAAAGTTGCAGCAGGTGCTAGCGGCTCGTTTACTGTAGAGACGGAACACTTTGTTCCTAACTTTATCGAAGTTGGCTTTAAAGACGTCAAGCATACGAGCGGCGTTGATGAAGTCTACTGGGAAGTAGCTCGTCTGTCGGCGACCAACTACGAAGTTACTGTAACTTACGCAGTTCGCGAAGCACGCGAGATTCGCTACGTGGTTCAAGACATGTACGTAAACCCTGAGCAAACCGTTAATCACTAAAAGCTGATAAAAGGGGCCTCAACCTGTGGCTGATCTTCCCGCTAAGATTTTTAATACGGGGGCAGGTGGGCAGCCAATTACCCTTCGAGCCCGGTCGGGGAGTTTCTATGACCCCGACCGGACCTACGTAATAGCAGTCGGGGAAACGCTAGAAATCTCGGCTGCTGATTACCCTTACGTGCAAGCAGAAGTGGAAGCTCTTGAGGCTAGGGGCCTCCTTATCATCCTAGAGCAACCAACGACGGATTTCAGTCAGCCGTCTTCTCAACCTGACCTGCAAAGTGATCCTAGTTTACAAACTAAAGGGCCGGTGAAAGAAGTGGAAATACAAGCACCATTTTTAATATTGGAACCGCGTAACTCCGATCCTTTGACGACCCAGGGGGCACCGGACGGGACGATGTGGTTTATCCAAGGACCTACGGTGTCAGATCCCGTAGACGTGCGAGTTAGATTGAGCGGCACGGTTTACTCTTTGCTCGCAGGCCAAGACGGCTCCACACTGCTCACGGTGCTAGCGCAACTTATTTTCGTTAATCCTCCTATACCGCTCGTAGGGGTGGTGGACGGCGATAATACAACCTTCCTTACTCCCCATGCGTTTGAGCCTACGACCATAACCCCGTTTATAAACGGTCAGGCTATGCCAGAGGCTTCGTTCGTGTCGGAGGAAGTAACGCTAGGGACAGGCTACACCCGCATAGTTTTCGCTAGGCCCCCGCAAATTGAATCTGAGGTCCGAGCAACTTATCTGAAAAGAATAGCGGGTTTCTTCCCTTAAGTTAGAGAGTAAATCGCTGTGGGATATTTAGACCAGTGGCTAAAAAAAGTTGTAGTGGCAGCGCCCTCCCCCAAGGTTGACCCGAAGCTTATGGCGGATAAGAAACGGCGTAAAGGTCCGGGCAAATCGCAGGAGCCTACCTACGATATTCCCCTGGAAGATAAAACGAAGGGTAAGCAGAAGCCTAAAAAGAAGAGCAAACAACCAGAGCAAGAAGGGCTGAAGCGACGGGAAGAGGAAGGGGTCGATTTTAACCCTGACACTAAAGGGGGAGAGGATGGGGCTCCACCACCAAACACGCCTGGCAAGAATAACGAGAAAAATAGACAGAGGAAGCAGAACAAGAAGGAGAAGGAGGAGGAGGCTGGCGAAAGCGAGCAGACTCGAATCCAAGAAATTCGCTCCATGTCGCCGTTTCTTTTTGTTGTATCCTCTCGGGGACAGGCTCAAGATTGGGCTAACTTTTTAGCGCAGGCTAGTTCGAGTGTTTTGGAGAACAAGGGCGAGGCTCAGAAAATCTTCCCTATGGCCGGTAGCCCACCTAGTGGAGCCTTAGATGGCATTCACGCCTATCTTGTTAAAGGCGGGCACGAGCAACGATTAGGGGCAATGGCTAAAGATCTTAAATTCTCGATCTCGCCATTTGACGACAAGCTGTTTGAGGTAGGCCACCCCTTCACCTCTGTAAAAATTGCTGAAGATTTTAAACCAGAGGTTGGCAACAACGAAAACATCCTTCTGGAAGCCCTTAACAAAACCTGGGCCGCAGTAAAGAAACTCCCCGCAGTTCTTAAAGACGTGGGTGGAGTTATGTCTGCTCTACAGATGAGCAACTCCATACCGTTAAACTATTCGCGCTTTTTGTCTAAACAGCATCAAAAGTGGCCTTACCATGTTTCCGGGATGCCCTCTAACGCGGGGACGCCAGGCTTTATCTACATTCTCTGCACCGAATCCGAAGCCAACCTTTTCCTTAGAGAAATGAAGAATTTCAAACAACCTCCGCTCTTTTACCAGCAGTTGGCGTTCTTCTCCGATATCGACCCTGATTTTAAAACGATACCTCCGCAAACTTTTAACCCGCAAAACGCGCTGATCGTGACAAACAAGCAGAAGTTTTCCGAAAACGACGAAGAGCGGGGTAAAATTCAACAGTTTGCCAAAGACGTGATGGGCAGCGTTATACGGCTTGCCGGTCGTTTGATTAAAAGTCGCTGGATCAACGGTGACCTTGTAGTCAATTACTCCATAGATGCCGCCAAAGCAATTGTCTGGGGATCGAGCCATGGAGTTTCGGAAAATAGGAATGCCTTAACCGAGAAATTTGCAGAGATCGTAGGAACCAAAGACATTCAAGTAAACAAGGACTACATGTAATGGCTACTTTCTTCTCAAATACATTGGCCCAAAGATCGCAGCTTCAGGGTTCCGCCGACTTCACCACGAGCGGTTACATACGTGCTCTCGCTCAGACCGTGGGCAAGCAGATCAGCTCAGGGGTAAAGGGCTCGCTCGCAGTGGGGGCTAGTACTGTCCTGACGGTGACAGTAGGCGGTACCGCCTATAGCTGGACTTATACGGACCTAGGGCGTGTTATTAGAATTACAAGCGGCCCCGCGTCGGGGGTTTCCGTTAAAGTAACGGAGATCGTCAGCACGTCTGCCGTGAAGGTGGCGGCCATAGTAGGTGTTGCATCAACTTCTATTGGTAACTTCTTCGACATCTATGATGCTTCGAACACGGAGGCTGACTTTGGTTACCTCCGTCAAGACATGACCGACATTAAAGGCACCGCAGCTTGGAACGATGATCTTCCGACCTACACAAGACCTTCCGATACGGGTACCACGCTCAACGTGTCTCTTGCCAATATAGCTGGCAAAACTTTAGACTCCAAAGCACTGTCGATCAATACCCTTGCCGTAGCAATCCCTATAGGTTCAGGAGCTACGGGGGTGACTCTGCCTGTGATCACGGTTCATGCCGGAGGTACGAACGAGACAGGTTTGCCAATTTTTGGCGTAGCCCCTTACGCACTTGACTTTGAAACAACCTACGTTTCGATTATCGACCCCGTTACAAAACTCGCGCTTACAGTTCAAACCGGCCCTAATATCGGGGAAACCATTTACGGTAGAATGGCTGGTGGGGTTTCCGGCTCCAACTTGGTAATCCATTTCCATAGCGGGCTCAACGACGGCAGCGTAGGGGATCACTTTTATTCTTGGGAAGGTACGCAGCCAGGAATCGTGGATATCCATTACCCTACGATCAAAAGGTTTGACGAATTCAGCTTAAACGATTTTAGGTTGGCATCGGTAACGGGCGTCATCGGTGATGCGACCAACGCTGTAGACATAGCAGCGCTTAATGTATTTACAGGTAGGTCAAGCGGGCAAAACAACCCCGTCCTCACCAATACCACCGCTAGCTACGTCTTCTCTACAATAGCTTCGCCCTCTGCGTCCGATCTAGAAGAAGCGGTAAACACGCTAAACTCCGAAATCGGTAGCCGGGTTTTCACAGGAGCTATTTTAACAAACGGACAAAAAGTAACGGCTAGCCTTCAAGCGCTATCGAACGCCATAACGGTGGCAGTTGGTACTACAACCAAATTAGTTTACCAAGTGCTTTCTCAGTTAAACCCCGGCTCCATCATTACAATCCCTAACAGCGCCGACTACATACTAGACGCTTCAGGTAACGGGCAAGGCCTCGACGTCTATGTTGCGGGTGTTCAACAATTCCCGGACTCCACCCCAAGTGCTACCGACGGGGACTATAAAGAAAACTCGACAACCACGATTATGACACGACGCCCCATCTTTGCCGGTCAGGTCATGACCTTCATCATCCGGGGATAATGTAGGAGCGATCCATGGCAAAGGTCAAAAATCAGAAATTTTACGGCACGACCGTTTACGGTAGCGAGGTCGCAGGTGGTGCCGTCCGTTTAGAATCGACCGAAGACGTTGTAAAAGGGCCGGTGGAGTTAGTAGGGACGTTGATCGCTATTATCACAGGCGGCTTCTCTGGTTTTATTTCGCACGCTAACACCGCTAACCGTTCCTACTCTTTACCTGACGTCGATGGCGAGTTCATGGTTGGTGGGCTATTCACCAACCTAGGCGACATGCTCTATGCGTCGGCCCCCGGTGTTTTAGAAATCCTACCCGTTATCGTAAGCTCTGCCTTAACCAGCAATGCGGGTGGAATACCCACTTGGCAGACAGGCGTAAACGGTCAGATCCTCACTATGGTGGCAGGCTCCCCCGCGTTTGCTGACATACCATCTAACATCGGTACTATTGCCGATGCGCTAGCAGGCAACACGTTGCCTATGTATTTGGCGGCAGGCAACGATTTAGGTCCTTTGGTTACTGTTGCTGGCCGCGTTTTGCTGTCCCCTGCTGGAGTCTTGACCTGGGCTTTGATCACCGCAAGCTACCTCTCGACAACTGCCGGGGCACCTTTGCCTAACGGCACAGTCGGAGATATTCTTTCAAGCTTAGGCGACGGTAGTTTCGCTTGGGCAACACCAAACCCCTCTGTGATCAACACCGGAGCCTTAAACTTCATCCCGTACTATTCGGTAAACCCTACAGGTAACCAAATTTCTGCTAGTGCTTTTTTTGCGCTCAACGAATCTGTAAAAGCCCTGACCGTTTTCAACGAAGGTTCGCTCCGTTTGTATGAAGCCACGGTGAACGGTGTCAATTATATTGGACTAAAAGCACCCAACAATTTGACCGCGATCACAGTGTTTACTCTACCTGCCGTAGACGGAGCACCGGGGAACACGCTGATCACAAACGGTGCTGGGGTACTTTCCTTCACGGCTGCAACGGGAACCATTGCTCCCGGTGTGACGAACGACATGCCTTATTACGCGGCGTCAGGCAACGCGCTGAGCCCTCTTTCGACCGTGGCTGGTCGCACATTGACAAGTCCCCTGGGTGTTCCTACCTGGAGTCTTTTGACAGAAACCTATTTTTCTACGACAGGGGCCATTCCTCTAAGTGCCGGTGCTTTGAATCAAGCCCTGGTGTCAGATGGCGGTACTAATTTCCTGTGGGCTACTATTGCCGATATCGTGGGTTTTGTGGGTGTAGGTGCTCTAAACAACCTTGCCTACTATCCTGCTGCGGGCACAGCGGTCGCTGGAGCCGCTAATCTTCTAGTCTCGACAAGCACGACGTCGCTCGACTTCAAAAACCAGTGGGCGTTGCGCCTTTTCGAACTCACTGTTAACGGTACAGACTATGTCGAGTTTAAAGCACCTGCCAACCTAGCGGCATCGGCTTCCTTTGTGGTGCCTGGCGCTGACGGTAACGCGGGCGACTTCCTGCAAACCGATGGTCTCGGCAACATGTCGTTCCAGAAGGTAGTGACCGAGGAGCGCGGATTTTTAACTCTGGGTCTTGGAGCTGCGAAGGCTACCGTAGCGTTTGACGTTGGTAAATTTGCAACCCCACCAAACGTCGTAGACGTGCAATGGAAAGTAACCGGAACCTCTAGCCCATCGCTTTTACCCACGTTAGCCGTCGATAACATTACGGTCGAAGGTATGGTCGTGCGCTTCTCTAGCACGACCCCTTTAACCGGCGTCCCTTACGGTATTGCCTGGTCGGCTGCAATAATGCCCACGGCAAGTCTTATTGCCAAAGCCTATACTGCGGGCGGCGAAGACGGTGCTTCGACCCTCTTTACTTCGTTGCGCTCCATACTTCTTGACGTCGATACAACAGCCCCCGCTTTAGCCGCAAGCTTCGGCACCGGGCTTGCGCGTAGCACATCGGTGAGTTCTGACACGAAGGGCTTTATCTTAGGTGGAGACGAGGGAGCTTATCCAGGTGCTCCTGTATCTTCCATGCGCACCCTAGCCTACGTTACCGAAACGCTAGCCGTCTTAGGTTCCTCTCTTACCGCACCCCGTTCAGATGCTTCAGGCGTAGGAACTACCTCGGTGGGTTATATGGTGGGCGGCGTCACTACAGGCCCTACTGTCGAAACCGACATTCAGCGCGTGGACCTTGCTACCGACGTCGCTTCGGTTATTGCCCCAGGCTCTGTGACCAACGCCGTAAGGGGTCAGGCAAGCTTTTGTCGCGCCACCTCTGGCTTCACAACGCACTCGGGCTTGTCGCTAGGTTCCATAGGGGAGCTGACCTACCTGACTGAGACCTACACCGTGACACCCGAATCGGCTAACAACTACAAGCTGGCTTGCAACAACGTGGCAGGCGACATCGGCTACCTAGCGACTGCAACTACCACGCAAATTGATACTTACATTATGACGTCAGGTACGCTCGCCATTTTACCCGCCTCGTTGTCCACAACAGGGGCGTTTGCGTCGTTCAACAGCCTCGACTCTGGTTATTTCGCACCGACGGCTTCTTTGGAACGGCTAGATTTCGCCACGGGCACGATCACAGCCGCGATCAACACTTACCCGGTTGCCCCTGGTGCCATAGCTTCGGCTTCGACGTTCCAAACCAGAGGCCTTCTATGACGGATAAACTCAAAGAGTTTATGGCGAACCATGATTATGTGTTTGGGCACACACCAACACAGATCGAACATTTTATGACGACCTCGCAGCAGGGGTCGCGCCCGTTTGAGTTTTGGCAGCATGTCCTCCAATTAAGGGCGCTCTACAGGTCGCTCCAAGAAATGGACCTTCAGGCTGAGGATTTGTATCACCGCAAGGAAGATGCTTCCGCTCTGTGGCCGTTTTGGACGCGCAAGAAACGTCTGCGCGGGTTAGCTCGCATCGAGCATGAGGCTGTGTTGCTTTCGGAACAACGTAGGGAAAAGCTGCAAGAGGTTGAGGTTCACTTAGAGATCATCGATAGAAAATACTCCGATCTCAAAGGCCTACCAGAGGCTGAGATTTTGCGAGGGGACAAAGATTACTGGACGACCCGGCTTGCTAAGCAAATGGCTTTAGGTAGGTCTGCTATGCAGCTAGGGGTTTCCGTAGGAGACCTTTCTGCGGTTATGACTCTCGATGAGGCCGACCAAAAAGAGGTCCTAAACAAGATGGTAGGAGCTTTACAGCTCCACGAAAAGGTACTCTTACCTGGCAAATAGAGATTGAACCATGGCCCTAACTCCGTCGCTACCGCCTTTAGGCTTTATCGTAAACCCCGAACCCGAAACCGTGGAAGACGGGTACAACTTAGCCATCGGCGATAAAGCTATTACCCTTACAAAGTCGGCGATTCACAAATACATCGACAACTTTCTTTCGCCTCACGGGGCTTTCCGTTCGTTTCTAACCTCCGTCTCATCCCCCAGTGGCATCCAATACGTTACAAATTTATCATTTGACGAGGACTCGAAAGAAGACTTAAATGCCCGAAAGACATACCTAGCAAGGTTTTTCGCTGAGAACACTGGAAGGCTGCCAGCCGTTCTGATCATAGACCAGGGGTTTGAGTACGTTGACATCGGTATCAACGAACTTGTCAGTGCTAGGGTTGCCGGGAGTAACTGGCAAGGAAGTTTCGTCTACGCGCTCCGTGTGAGCTTATCCATCGTAGCCTCTACGTTATCTGAAGAAGACACCGATACGCTCTCAAACCTCATCGTTCTTATGATGGGGCCACTTGCCCAAGCTTCTGTCGGCTATATTTTACGAGATGCTGACGCCCCTTGGGAAGTCCGACTACCCCTCTCAGAAATGACCATAGGTCAAAACACCAACGTAACTATAGACGGTGGGACCAAAACTCAGGTCTGGACCAGGAACATCGATATCATCTGCGATTTTGAGACGACTTTGACCTTAGAGCAGGAACTGCCAAAGATCACGTTACCTTTAAGAGGTTTCGTAGGGGGTGACCCTATACTCCCAGAGTTTCTAAACTTCCCCCCTAACAGCAAACTGCCGTTGGGTCAGCCTCTCCAGCTTTTTATCGACAAGCTGCAATTATATCATACGCTCGCCATATCTAACCCGAACATAGCTACGATCACAAGCAAGCCGCCTTATTACCTTGTGCCCAGGTCTCAAGGCAAGGCCCTGATCTACGTCTACACCCCCACACAGGGCGTAGGCTTCGACACTACTAAAAATGCGGAACGAAGCCTCCTCATGGACGTCCCCTTCTCCGTAACCCTTTAGCTTAACCCCCGCCTTTTAAATCCCCTTAAGCTCTTTGTAGCGAGGAAAAGATTTATTAGGAGGAGAATCCTAAACGCCAGAGTTGCATCGGGAAACGGTGCGGTTCGTCTCCTCGTCAAGCGTTCATACTTACCGTTTTGATCACTTTAAAGAGGGGACCTTAGAAATGGCAATTCCTGTTTTACGAACCACACGCTACACGGAGATAGGCACCTATATCGGTCAGTTCTTTCTGCCCGGCGCTGGGTCTCTGTCGAACGAAAGCCGAATTGTATGTATCGTTGCAAAGGGTGATCGCTTAATAAAAATCCCTAACAACATACTCACGCGGGCGTTCGTTTACGCTGAGCCTATGACCTTTTCTTCTATCGCACCTTATGTCGCGGATTTAGAGTTTGCCGCTAACGGCGACCAAGCCCTGCCGATACGACTGTTTACCGCAGATGGTATCGAGATCCAAAACAACAAATGGCAGTTCGTGGAGGTTCTTGGTGAGCTTACCCGCATCCAAATTTTGGACTCGGAGTATGACCCCCTCGCTAGTTATTTTCTGGATTATCAATCCACCGACCGCAACGTGCTCGACCCTATCCCGGTTATCACGATCCAGTCGCTCTCGGCTCAGGCTGAAATTCGTCAGATCCAAACCGTGTCCACGATTCAAGATCAGGACGAGTTTCAAGAGTATGTTGACTTCTTCGGCCCGTTTGAAGTCGATGCCGTTACCGCTGACGTAGGCAATGCCTTTACTTCTACAGACTTCACGGCTGTAGAAACTACAGGTGTAACAGGTACGGGTACCACGGCAGTAGCCGGTATCTCGGCCTACACGTCGAACTACAACAGACTTTACCGCTTAGAGTGTATGGCAGCTTCCGGCCTGGTCGGTTCTCGTCTTGCTACTTTGGAGTGGACAGCGGCACCACAATCCGCAGGTAACTCGTCGTTGCCCCCTACCCCACTTAACGTGGCTGAGACACCTCCTACATTATCTTTGGACGAAACTGTTCCTGCTTCGTTCACGGGCGTAATCCTGGAGCTTGGCATCGCTGTTGACTTCACGTTCGGTGTAGCTAACTTCAACGTAGGCGACGTGTTCTACTTCCAAGCTAACGGTGCAGGCTTGATCGAGCTTGACCCTACGCTTCTTAACACAAATCAGTTTACTAGCTTTTCTGCTGTAACCGCATCTCTCGTTGGTATCTCTACCGGCGACGTGGACGTTGCTACTCCAGGCACTTACAGCTTTACCGACTACAACACGTCGTACCGCTTAAAGGTAATCTCGGTAACGGGTACTTTTGGTGGTGGTAACAGAACCGCGACCTTTGTATGGGCAGGTTTCGGTGGACGCTTCCTCGACGGTACGTTTACCGTAAGCCAGTTGGTTCCAGCTTCTTTGACTCAAACACTTTCTACTAGCGGCATCCAACTGAACTTCGACTTCGGCGGAACGCATTATGTGGTAGGTGACACCTTTAACTTCTCGGTTTCAGCACCTAGGAAGTTCTACAAGGGTAAGGAGTCTCTGCGGAACTTGAACCTAACCGTAGGAACTGTTGTTTACCCAGGCAATGACCAAGCTACCTACACAGGGGGCTACGTTGCCGATACCGCAGAAGGTGGTTTTGGCAACTGGGCGGCTGACTCTGCGACTTCCCAGGGTCTTTTCGAGCTGACTGACGGTCTGCGCTTCTTTGTACGAAACAGCTACGAAAACGTATTGGCAACGCCAGTACCGGGTGGCTCACGTGTTGCGGTTGCCGACTTGTACCTAACCCAAGCTAAATTCATGGGCGTCCTAGACTTCAGCTTGAATCGTGAAGAAACTCAGTTGTTCTCGAACCCCGCTGAAGTTGCTCGTGACGTTACCGGAACTGTTACCGGAGTAGTAGGTGCAAGCTATATTATTGCTAACGAGATCCCGGTTTCAATCATCACCCTTAAAAAGGTATCCGACTCTAACGACGTAGCCTTCATCCAGGTGCCCGGCACCCGCTACCTGCGTATCACTGAGTCTGGCTTTAACTCCAGCTTTGGTGACCTTGTGCTTATCTACCGCTGGGCAGGACCTGAGCCTAGACCAGGCGATGGTTACTTCATGACGGCTACCTACCTGCGTCCCGATGCCTTCTACAATAAGCCCCTTCTCTTCCTCCAAAAGCAAGACGCCTTTGCATTCTTGGCTCCTAAGGGGATTAGAAACGATGCTTTAATTGGTGCAGACATTGCGTTCGACTACGCCCTCCCAGGTTTGTTCGTCATCCAGGTAAAAGATACAGATGATGACTCGGTTTACACCAGAGACGACTTCCGTATCGCGCTCCAATCTTATTTGTTCGACCGTAGGTCCACCGACCTCGTCGTACTCAATAACTTTGGAAGTTTGGGTGACCAGCTAGGTATGGTAAACCGGGCTAACGACCCTTTCGAGCGCCATGAAACACTTACTTTTGTAGGAACTCCTATCGGAACTCCTATCGGTAGCGATACCGAACTAGGCTCCTTGGTGTTCTTAGCTAAGAAAACACTAGCCGTATACGGGCAGTCTCCTGCGCACGGTAGCCGCATCCTAGTTGCATCTACCCGAGCAACCAGAACGATCACCCAAGAAACCGGCACGTCGGTTGAAGTAACTCTAGACGGTTCTTTCATCGCCCTTGCGTTGGCAGCTCTTCAGTCAAGTTTCACTTCCCCAACCGATACTGTTTTGCTCAAGACGCTTATCTCATTCTCTACGATGCAGACTTACTCGGAACCGGAAAACGCGCTGCTCGGTAATGCCCATATCATCTTCTTCAAGGATGAAGGTAACGGCATCATGCGAATCTACGAAGACGTAACCGTAGATCCGTTCACGTCCGACACCTTGAACTTGAACCAGATGACGCAAAAGCAACACGTGACTAGGGTCATCAGGACAGCAGTTAACGCCTCTCTTATCAGCTTGGTCTCACCGAACGCAGGTTCGGCAATCAACGCGATTACGGGCCTTATCGCAGGTCAGCTTCGGGCTCTGGAAGCGGACGGAAAGATTGGTAACTACCAAGATGCTAGCGGAACGGTTCGCGGCATCGACAGCTCTACCGATGTATTCGTGTTCCAAGACCAAACCGACCCCACCCTCTATAACAT
>Ga0163150_10002933_pt1 | contig 24971 bp, 29 predicted proteins | sample OliLakLV19P2IB_FD_148628 | JGI IMG/M metagenome (GOLD analysis project Ga0163150, IMG submission 148628) | Freshwater microbial mat bacterial communities from Lake Vanda, McMurdo Dry Valleys, Antarctica - Oligotrophic Lake LV.19.P2.IB | ecosystem: Environmental > Aquatic > Freshwater > Lake >...
CCCGCCCCACCGCCCCCGGCGTTCAAACCTGCGAGCCCGGTTACGCCTGCGGCTGAGCCGTCACTGCCCGCAGAACCAGCAATGCCCGTGTTCCAGTTCCCGCCCGCAACAGCGGCACCACCAGCACCACCGATTGCGCCTGTCCCGCCACCACCGCCGCCGAGGGTAAAGAAGTTTGCGATTGTGAACAGCGCACCGAACGACGTTGCGGTCGGCATCGTCGCCGCCGCGGCCCCGTCCGTGCTGTTCGCTGTTGGTGCTGCACCGCCAGCACCACCGGCGGGGATCGTGACTGTCTCAGTCGCACCGACTTGCGACGCAGCGAAGATCGTCTCGGAGAATCCACCGGCCGAACCGCCGCCACCGCCGCCTCGGATACTGGCGGCGGCACCCCGACGACCGGACCCGCCACCCGAACCAGCAGAGATCACCATGACCCGCACCGCGGTCGCGCCCGGCGGTTTCACGTACTGACCTGACGCCGTGAACACCTGCACATCGGTCGCCCGGATCGGTGCCTGAACCTCGAGCTTCGCGGCGACGATGTTCGCCATCGCCCGGGCCCCCAAAGCGTTCGGGTGCAGGCTTGAAGCAGTGTTCACCAGCGATGCAGCCGGGGTTCCGAGACCGTCGTAGATGTTCACGAACGCGGCACCCGCCGCAGCGGCCGCATCACGAATCGCGATCACATACGGTTCGAACGGCACGACCGGTGCGTTCGAGTCGGCGTCGGGGTATTCCCACATCGCGACGAACACAAACGATGGGGTGCCCGAGATCGCGCCGTCGTAGGCGACGGCAGCGTCGATAAAGTTCTGTCTCAACGTCGCGGCAGATACCGAGAAGTCTGGGTCGTTGACGCCGTAACAGAGGAACACAACATCCGGGCTGATGAGCGTCACATGCCCGAGCTCGGGTGCGGCTGGAATCCACGACGGCGCCGCCGACCGGCCTCCCGCCCACAGTTGCACACCCGTCGTGTAGTTCCCGAGGAACGGCATCATCCCCGCGATGTTCTGCGAGAACGTCGGCACAGGTTTCGCCGAACCAGTGTTGATGGTCGTGACCCGCACAACCTTCGCGCCTTGTGTGAGCGCACCCGAATCCCATACCGCCGCGGTCGGTCCTGCTGCGGCCTGGTATGCGTCGACCGTCGCGATCAGTGTGCCGTCGATACGAACCTCGAACGCCCCGACTCCTGAGCCCTTGTTGTAGAAGATGTTCACCCGGTCACAGACCGTGGAGGGCCACTCACGGAAGTTCGTTGAACCCGACGCCGATAGCCACGAACGCCGTCCGAGACCATCATCGCCGAGAGTGCCAGCGTCGCCAGTCATCCCCAAGAAGTTCGCGGTGCCGGTGTAACGGCCAGGTTGCGAACCGCCGTTACCGGCCGACACCCCAGCGGCGAGAGCAACGTCGTCTTTCACCTTGTGGATGAACCTGTCAGCGATGACGGTCAGACCGACACCTTCGACGATTGAGTCACCAACGAACATCATCCGCAACGGTGCCGTCCCAGCGATCGCGAGACGTTCCTTGAAGTACCGGAGCGGGATGTCGTAACGACGGTCGGTCTCGTCGCGAACCTCAGCGATCGCAGCCTGAACAGTTGTAGCGGCGATCGTCCCATCTGCCACGAACGAGATAGCCGACGCGGCGTGCGCTGCGGTCGCGTCTGCCTCATGGGCGGCGAGCGCCGTCGAAGCGGTCAGTTCGGCGGCGGTCTGGGTAGCCGCATGGCTCGAACCCGAGTGGGTGGCATCCACTGTCGGAGAAGCCCACGTGCCGCCCAGTTCGCCGCCGGGGGTTGTACCCACCACAATCTCTGCGGACAACCCGCCGTTAGCTGTACCCACCAAAAAATCAGCGGTTGACGGGGCGCCACCACCAGCGGCCTCATCACGAACTTCCACGATCGCAGCCTGGACATTCGTCGCAGAGATCGACCCGTCCGGGGTGAACGCGATCGCCGTAGCAGCATGCGCCCCCGTCGCGGCCCCCGTGTGGCCGGCGATGATCGACGCGAACACAAGCACCGTTGTACCGACAGTGATCGTCGTGTCGTTCGTGTTCACAAACTGGGCGTCAGCGTTGGCTGTCCCCTCACGCACCGGAACAATGCACGCCCGCAACACGGCATCCGTGTTCGCGTCACCTGTACGGGTCGGGGCACCCGACACGTTCACCGTGTAAATCCCGTTCTCTGCACCCGCCGACTGATCCTTGATCAGGATGCGGTCCCCGGTTGCGAGGACGACACCGTCGATCGTGTCGCCGTTCTCGAAATCTGTGGCGAGTGTCAACGCCGCAGTCGTCGCCGCACGGACATGCTGCTTCCATGTGGCAACAACAGGCACAGACGGGACAGCCGTCGTAACGGCAGTGAGACGCCCATCAGCGTCGACAGTCACAACGGGGATCAGCGCCGTACCGCCGTACGTGTTCGCAACAACCGCCGTCGCCTGAAGTTCGGTCGGCCCCACCGAGTTCGCGGCGAACGTCGGATTCGGGTACGTCCCAGTCAACGACCCGCCCGCTGCACCACCCGGAGCGACACCAGCGATCGTCACATTCCCGGCGTTCGTGACACGGCCATCAGCGTCAACGATGATCGTCCCCGACTGCGTCGCAGACCCGTACGTACCGGGGGTGACAGCCGTCGATGCGAGCTCAGTCGGGCCGACAGCACCAGTCGCGATCAAGACGTTCGCTTCACCAGTCGGCGATTCCGTGACCAAAAACTGCGACGAGAAATCAAGAGTGCCGGCATTCGAGACGACAGTCGTGTCGTTGTTCTGGACAACAATCGTCCCTGCCCCACCGCCGCCACCGGCGATGGTCACAGTCGCGACCCCGGAACCACCATCAGTCGCGACAACACCCGCCCCCACAAAGTTGAGAGTGGTTGCGGTGTTCACCGCGGCACCCTCATCGGTCACCGCGACCGACGCACCAGTCCCAGCCGCGCCTTGCGGGCCGACCTGCTGCATCGTCACCTTGATCACATCAGCATTAACGATCGTGACTGTCGCCCGTTCACTCATCGCGTCACTTCCCCCGAAACAGTAAACGGACCCTCAATGATGCGAGTGATCGCACCACCCGACGACTCGATCTCCAAGTCGTACACATACCCGCCCGCCAAAATCGACCCGGACTGCGCCGCCGAAATCGTCGCAGTGACCGTCCCCGACGACAAGACAAGGCCACCCGACGGAGACGTCAACGACAAGACCGTCCCCGCCGACGTCTTCGACTCACGCACCATCAGCCGCGCCGAATAGCCCGACAAGTTCAGGGTGCCCGCCGACGTTGCCGGCACCACACCACGCACATACGTGGCTCCCTGATCAACCTCGAAGGCGTACAGCCCAGCACTCACAACGCCTCCTAGATGGCCCGGACCAGAAACACGATCAACAACACAACAAGCACAACGATCAGGATTTCGATCATCAGGCCTCGTTCGGTGCGGCCCACACACCAAGCGCAATCGCGAGCGCAGTTGCGCCAGCGATCCACTCGGTCGCGGTGAGCGCCGACGGGGCAGACCCGACAACCAACGTTGCCCAACCAACAGCGCCCACAACGAGCGCAGTGACAGTCTTCCGGTACTTAGCCATCAGTTACCTTCTTTCGTTTCTCTGAATAGAAGCAATGCGATCAGGGCATACGACGCCAGGTCGAGCAGGCTGTCCTCAACGCCTTCGTTGCGTAGGGTGCCGGTCTCAGCGAACAGTTGCAGCCGGCGGATCTTGTCCGAGGCGCGCACCATCGCAGCGACCCACGGTTCAACACCCCACGCCGCACCCGCCCGAACATTCGCGTACGGGTCAGACGTCGCGCCGTAATCAGCGTTCTTCGTTTCGTGCATCACGGCGAGCTCATCGAGCGCCGCATGGAAACGGATGTCGCCACCAAGCACACCCGACACCAACTCGTCGGGCAACTCCTCGAGCGCCCCCGAAAGTTTCTCTCGGGCCAGATCAGGGAACCCCAACACCATGAGGTCGTGGGCTTCGGCCAGGGTTTGCCGGTCAGTCACTCCACTCCTTCGCTTCCATAACAAGGGGTCATGTCACCAGAGAGGATCTGCTTCGTCCGGGTGAACACGTCTTGGAAATAGACACCGGCCTGCGGGTTGTCTGGATGCGCGAACGTCGACCGGCGGCCCGTACGGATATCCGCGACGATGCGTTGCGCGTCTCGTTCGACGGCTTCCCAACGGCCACTCACGGGATCTCCGTCCGCCCACAATCAGGGCAGTACTGCAAGCACGCCACGAACCACGCCACGTCATCCATGTCGACCGCCAACGTCACCTTCTCCGCTGAAGGCAACATACAGATGTCGCACCACACCAACGGCTCCACGTCGGTGAGCCGAGTCACTTTCAACTGGGCGATCACACGACGCGACGGCATCAGTCGTCCTCATCGGAACGGTCAGCACACAACCATTGTTCCTGCCACGAACTCGCGTCGATCAGCATCCCGAGTGCCTCATGATCAGACACGTCGGGGCCGTAATCGACACGCAACAACCATCCGTCGCCGTCACGGTCCAAGATCACAGACACGATCCGCACGTCAGGGTCGTCGGGCATTCCGTCCATCAGACCGGCTTCCCACGAAGGACGGCCTCGCCGTCGTAGACAGCAACAGCTTCATACGCGAACCGGCCGTTACCAGGCTCGAACGTCACGACCGCATAACCTTGCTGCCAGTTCTCAACCGCAGGGACAGGCCGGCCGAACGGGTCGGTGCTTCCCTTCGTGCTTGGAACTGTCCCATCAATGCGGCACAGACACCCAGGGCTGGCCGCAAACGAATGCTTCGCTGTGATGTTCCCCGGTGCCGAATCCGAATACACCCGCCGGGTCTTCGACGAGTACTCCATCCGGTGAACGTGGCCGAAGATGACACTCACACGTTCATCGTCGATCACTGCCGCCGCCGTCGAACCATTCGACCGGACCTTCGACCCGTGAACACACGCAAGGTTCTCGTTGATCCAAGTGATACCCGCCGGATACCCGCCGATGTACTGCACGCCGAGCTCATCGAGGCGCAACAGGTGCGGCAACGACATGACCGGCCACGACTCCGGGGTCGTACCTGCCTGCCGCAACCCGAACGATGCTTTAGCGTTCCGGATCACTGACAGCTGCAACCGGCGGTCATGGTTACCTTCGATGTACCGGATCTCCGCATCCGGTGCCGTTGCCCGCAGTTCAGCGAGAAACAAATGCAGCCGGTCCAGTGCCGCCTGCGTCGTCATCGCGAAGCCGGGTTCCTGATCGAACCTCGAGTGTTCCGGCATGTCGAGCATGTCGCCGAGCAGCACGATCAGCGACGGCTTCAACTGTTTCGCCGCACGCAGCGTTGCCGCTAGCGCCTTCTCGTCATGGAACGAATCCAGCACCCCGGTATCAACGTCGCGCCAGTATCCGACCTGCGCGTCGGGAAGGATGAGGGCCGTCTGCCACTGTTCCACGTCTCGCGGAACAGCCCGTTTCGTGGAACGGACAACAGTCGGAGCGGCCTGCTGCACAACCGGCCACGCCGGCCCCGAATCCCACGCCGGGGTAAGCACAATGCTCGCACCCGACAGATCATGGATCTGTGCTTCGCCGTCAGCGTCTTTCGTGAGTGACTGCCACTCCGAGAACCGTAACGACTTCACCTCACCAATGTCGTCGGCTGAGATTCCCTTCGCGTCGAGTAGGTCAGCGAGCTTGCCGAGGCGGTCCTGTACCCGTTCGATGGCCTCATGGTCAGAGTTCTTGTACAGGTAGTTTCCGAGATCCTTCGCGGACACACCAAGCTTCCCGAGCTCCGGCATGTTCTTCGAGATACGGTCCGGGCCCCACCCTTTCAGGCGGTGCTTACGGACCTGTTCCAGCATCTTCGCGGGGATGCGTTCGGGCAGGGGAAGTCCAGGCAAAACCAACCTCCATGTCGGTTTCAGGTGGGCCAGGTTGGTACGGCCGTGAGGTCCGTTCAGGGATCAGGGAAGTGCTTTGACCATCTCGCGCAGCTCACGGATCGCTATATCAATTTGGTCGGCACGCCGGGAGGAACTGTCGAAGTTCCGTTGATCCTGTTCCGTATGCGACAACAGGTCGGTTCTCACGGCTAGAAGGTCGACGCCTTGATTCTCGACGTGTTCACCGATCGTCGACCCGTGATTCGTGCGGATCTTGCGGGCGTTGTGAAGCGAAGCAGCCGCGGCGATCGTCGCAGGGATCGCGACCAGCACACTCGGTAACACGATGTTCAGATCCAAGTCGATCATTTCGGCACCGGAAGTAGCTCAGTTCCCCACTTCGGGGCGTTGTGCCACGTGTGGCCCGGCTGACCGAGGCTGCCAGTCCAACCCACCTCGATCTGGTTTTCTGTGCCGTGCAATTCCTTCGTGCGCGCAACGATCGTCGCACCTTCAGCGAGCCGGTAGCCGGGCTGGCCCGCAACAGCGTTCACGTCTTCGGCGTTCCACTTGCCGCCGGCATACCAGATGTGCGCTAGGCGACCATCTGTGGCCCGGGTGAAGTAGTGGGATGCACCTTGGAACATGACATGAGCATTCATTGTGGGTTCTGCCTCCTGCGCTGCTTTGCGTTGACGGGCGAACTCGGTGATCGCCGCCCAGTTGATCTGGTCACCAGGCAGCCCAACTGCCCGTGTCCACTGCTCGGTCGTGATGTAGTCGTGATGCATCACCGACTGGATCAGTGAACGGTGTGTGATGAACCCACGCCACCCCGCGAACTCTGAGACGCGTTGCGACGAGTCGTAGAACGACAGTGGGATTCCGTGCTCAGTGTTCAACCAGCGGGCGATACGGCCCAGCCAGTCAAGTTGCGACCCGGTCGCGATGTTGTCGGGCTGCGGTCCGTCCTGCGGTTCGTAGTATTCGATTTCGATACCAGGGCCGACGTCGTTCCATTCGCCGCTATCAAAGTTCAACGCGTCGACCGGGGCGAACTGTGTCGGCACCCCCGACCGGGGAATCAGGAACTGGAAGAACCCACGCTTACCGATCGGGGCGCTGTTCACACCGACGGTGTAGTGAACCTTCACGGCTTCCATGCGGTTCCGGCCACGGCCGTAGTTCGCGAGTTCGCCGGGGTCGCGTATGAGTCCCGGCATCCAAATGTCAGCCATCAGTCCATCCTCACGTCGCCATCCAGACAGCCCAGAACTCGGGGGAACGGTTCGCGTTCGCTGTCGAGTTGATCGCACCACCCGACGACTGAAACGCGATGAGTTCCACATAGTCGGCTGCCGACAACCGGTACAGGGTCGTTACTTCAAGGTTCGGGCTGTTCGCCGCGCCACCAATGATCCCCTGCGACGCGATCTCAGTCGCACCATTCAACCTGATACGTGCGATACGTTCACCGTTCGCCGCTCCGGCAAACGCCAGGTTGCCGCCGATCAGCCACAACCCGGCGGCACCCGCCGGTACGGTGAGTCGTGTCGGGTTCACTGACGTTGAGTGCATACCAGCCACGTCGAACCGCTCAGAGTCGAACGTCTGAGCAGTCAACGTAGCGTCCGCGATCGACACGTTCGCTGAGTGAAACACCCGACATGACGGCTTATCTGTCCCCAACCAAGCGAGGTTGTCGCGGACATGCGTGTTGAACGTCGATGCTGGGGGCACCTCGGCAGTGACCCACGTACGCGGTGCAGTCCAGGGCATTATCCGATCCTGTTCTGGCCGATTTGGCCGAGCGTCGCATCACCAATAGTGAACGTCCCGAACACCGTGCCGATATCCGCCGTGTACTCCTCAGCGGACACATCCAGGGTCACAGTCCAATCGGTGCCATCCCATGACCACGCCTCGCCCTGCACCCGCACACGGGCATCTACGAGCACACCACCATCAGGGACGGACTCCGTGTACACCGCCGACGTCTCGAGCTCCAGGTCAGCGAGGACGTACTGCGTTGCAGCGTTGTTGCCCCACGGTTCGATAACCAGGCCGCCGATCTCCAACGACGGCGCTTTGAACCGGTCAATGATCTGCTGTCCGAACACTGGCGCGTGCAGGTCAAACGAAGCGGGCGTCAAGGCTGCCGCTATCGACTTCTCACGAGCCCCATACACCGACTCGGAGTCGACGTCGCGGCTTAGGGAACTGCGGCCTGTTACGGACACGTTCACACGATTGAGAATACGGTCCTGCCGGAACCCGGTACGGGACCGCTTCGACACCCTGACTGTCGACGTGTCGTCATCTATCAGGACGTCCGACAGCAACGCTTTCGTGTTCGAATAGTTCGCGGCGTATGCCGGGTCGGTCAACGCCTTGTAATCGCGGACCCTAAGACTGCCGCTCCGATCCACCCAGACGACACCGCCGGCAGCGGTAGCGGCTGCTTGGAACCCGTCAGCCAAACTGCCGGGCGGATCGATGGCATCAAAAACGGCTGCCGCTGGGGCTTCTACGTCAACTAAGACCGGAGCCCCACCCGCCGCCGCCAGATGAGCTATCCGATCCGCGAGCAGATCCCCGTACCACACCAACGCAGTATTAGAAGCGTGAGTAGTTGCGTTCCAAGATCCAGCCGTAAGGATCGGCGGGTCTGCCCAATACACGGCGTCGTCAACCGTCGGCCCCACAGTGGTCGCCGATAGCAGTTCAGAGATCGACAAGGTCTGAGCACCGGACCCAACTGGCCCCAGGCTTGTGTTCGTGTAGCCAGTGGAGATTTTGTCTGTATAGATTTTCGCGCTGACAACACCACCAGACCGGTCGAACTCTGCAATCGCGAGATGGGCGACGTCGTCGTCGTGGACCCCGTCCCCGACAAGAGTTGATGCGACCACCACATCTGCGCCCACTGAATTGACAAGAGCTGCCGAGACGGTGCCGTTAGCGTTCACGCGAATGTACCAGCGGAACGGCTGCGAAATCAGGAGACGAGACGCGAGTAGGTCCGGGGTTTTGAACCACACCGCAGCACCGAACACGGAGTCGTCTGCGAGGTTGGCTGCCGACTCAATTTTCGCTACACCACCCGCAGCTGATATGCGAAAGGCGGAACCAGTATCGCCGGGAACCAACGCGTCGCCCTCAACGAGCTGGGTGTTCGGGGCCCCGACAAACCGGAACTGTGAAGTATCAGTTCCCTTGTTCCAGATTATGGCCCCGGCGTTCGGTTCGGCGGGGATCAGGGACGCCTCACCCGTGACCCAAACATCAGGTGCTGATTCTGCGACAGCAATACCCCAGCGCGTATGAGGAAGATCAACCGACGACGCCCAACCCATCAGGTCAGTGCATTCCACCTCGTACAGACGTTCCCGGGACCGGCCGTCAGTGATGGGGCGGGGACCGTCCACCATGAACCCGTAGAACACCGTGTACGCGACTCCACCCCACGTGATCCGCAGACGGACCGGTGTGTACGGCGGCGCGAGCGCCAACGTGAACAAGCTCGACGACTCCAACGGGTCGAGAAGCCCATCCGACCCGTCAAGGATGAACGTCGCGGAACCCGCCTCGAACTTCGCTGTCTCATCCTGCCGGCCACGTTTCATCGTGAACGACCGCAGCCGGGCCGACAAGTCCACGAACGCACCAGGAAGCGCGATCGGCGAAAACCCTGGCGCGTACGACAACAAGACAGTCGGGAGTTCCCACTCGATTGCAGCCGCCGCATAATGCGCCGCGACTCTCGCCGCCGACAGGACAGTCGGATAGATCGCGACTTCGTCCACGGAACCGTTGAACAAGCTCGTGCCGTCCGGTCGCCGGCCGATGTTCACTGGCGACGTACCGTTAGCCAAAATCTGCGTGTTCGTGTTCGTGTCGACCTGAACACCATTGATGTAAAGGATCATGGCGTTCGTTGATGCGTTGACCGTTGCAACAACGTGATACCAGGTGTTCGCTACAACTGAAGCAGGCCCCTGCAACGAGTTGCTACCCCCACCAGCAGCGTTGTAGACAAGGAAGTTGATTGCCGGTGCCCCGTTGATGAACATGGACCACTCAAAGTTGGCGGCGGTCACCTTCGACACGATGTTCCGCACTGCGCCGGTCGCTGTAGTCCTGAACCACGCCTCAACCGAAAACAGGTTGGTGGTCGGGATAGAAAACGCAGCGGCATCTGAGATCGCCACGTACTGCGTAGTACCGTTGAACGTCGTCGCCTTGTTCGTACTGATCGCAAGAGCTCCGGGTACACCCAACGTCGGGCTCCCGGTATACGTACCGTCTCGGGCGTTGCCGGAACTGTCTGCCGCGGTTGCTCCCGTGGTTTCCTCGAGCCGCCAGTACCCGACAGGTGAATCTGCGAGAACTTCGCTCGAGTAACTCATCCCGTCGAGACCGGCAGGTACGTGCCCGGTGTCGTCCGTGCCGCTTTGATCATCCCTGAACGGACCATCTCCACGAACCCGGCCTCGGAGATCACCTCACCCGACTGCACGATCACAGTCAGGTTCGTTGTACCACCACCACCGAGCGCGGACATCTGATCCGGGGTGAACACCCCTTCGCCCGACTTCAACATGGCGAGCCCTTCGCCGCCCTTCGCGTCGAAGATCCCACCGGAGTGCAGGTACGGGACGTTCGGAGTGTTGATGTCCGGGGTCTTGAACGGGCCGACCCCGAACCCGGGGATCTGGAAGTCGTTGTACAGGCGGATGATTTCGTTTAGCCCATTCTTGAACGGCGCGAGGATCGCACCGGTGACACCACTCAGCGCGTCAGCGATACGGCCGGGAATGCTAGCGAACGTCGAAACGATGCCGTTCCACGCCCCCGACAGGGTCTCCTTCAACGACAACCACACTAGATCCCAGTTGGTTTTCAACCAACGCAACGCGCCGATAACCCAATCCACCGCCCCGGTAATCGCCGTAGTTATCGTCGTCGCCAACTGCAACGTGCTCACGATCGTCATCGTAAACAACGGCGTGAGCTCGGCGATGGCCTTCGCCAACAGCGGCAACACCGCCACTACAAGCGGTGTAATCGCCACAGCCATCTCCGTAAACGACTCCGCCAGCGCGGGCAACGTCGGGGCGATTGCCTCCAAGTTCTGAATGAACGACTCGCCAAGAATCTGGGCTACCTCCACCAACGCCGGAGTCAACTGCACCAACGCCGCGCCCAGCTTGTCGCCAACGGACGCAGCGACCTGCGAGATGATCGGGCCGAGAATGTTCAACGCTTCCGTCAATGGCGGCAACAGCGCGTCAATGATCGGCTTCAACACTGCCGCCAACGCGTCCAACACGGGGACCAACAACGCCGATGCCGCTTTGGCGACGACCCCCAACACCCGGGCGAGAGGCGCGAGAAGCGGCGCGAGTGTCGCGACAAGGTTCCCGAACGACGCGAGCACCGGGGCCAGCGCTCCACCGAGTGTGGAAAGCAGGTCGGCCAGGATTGGCCCAACCGTCGAAGCAAAAGTTGTGAGCACCGGAGTTAGCGCAGCGAAGATCGTCGCAAGCCCGCTACCCAACGCGACGAACACCGGAGCCAACGCCGACACGATCGGCGACAAAGCGGCGACCAGCCCACCGACAGTCGTACCCAATGCCGGACCGATCGCCGCAAGCGCGATCTGCAACTGCGGCACAACTTGACTTACCGCCGGCAACAACCCGAGGCCGACCGACTCCTGCAAGTTCGAGAACGCAACTTTCAGCCGGTCGATTGGGCTCGCTGCCGCCTCGGCCGCACCGCCGAACTGGGTTTGCAACTCGCCGAGAATGATTTTTTGTGCACCGAGCAGATCACCGGAATCCACCAGTGATTGGATCATGGCTTTCTGATCTTCGCTGAACTGCACACCCGCCTTCCCCAACATGGCGACACCCTTGACGGGATCGTTGAGGGCCTTACCGACGCGGATGATGTTGGGTTGCAAGTCCTCACCCAGAGCCGCGGCCATGTCTAGGGCAACGGTCGCGCCCTGATTGAAAATGTCGTTACCGGCTCCGAGCTCGTTGCGGACCTTCGTGAACGTAAGCAGCACATTCGCGCCAGACTGAATGACTTCGTCATCAATACCGGACTTCAACGACAACGCCGACGAAAGCTCCCCGATCTGACCGGCCGACACCTTCGCGACCTCACCAGTCGATTTCAACACTGCATCCGTTAGGCGGCCCACCTTGGCGGCCTCTGCCGCTTCCGTGAAGATCCCACGGACCGCCATGCCGATACCTGCTGCGGCCAGACCGCCGAGCACAGCACCGCCGAGCAGCGCCCCAGCGGACGAAAACTTGGACTTCAACGTACCCGTGAACCGGTCGGCGTCGCCTTCAACATTCTTGAACGCACGGCGCGCCCCAGAACTGTCGCCGTTGATGTCGATGTTCAGGGTCTTAGTTGCCATGCCGGTTCACCGCCCTTTAGAAGCCCGGTTGATATCTGCAAGCGCGGCGACGTACTGCTCGAGCTCAACAACGGATAGGCGGCCCACATCCCACGGATGCAAACCGAAATGATACGACAGGGCCGGCCAACTGGAACTAAGCGCGGCCCTTACGCTTCCGGGTTTTCACCCACCCCATCGTCGATCTTCACGTCGATTTCATCACCGATGAGATCGACGGGCCAGTCCGCCGCGACCTGAGCGAGCGTCAGTCCCTTTTCGCCGTCAGCGCGCCGAGCGAGGCACCACAAGACTTGGATTGAATCCAACCCAATCGCGAGTTCACCAGCCCAGAACGCTTCTAACGGAAGCCCGCCAGTCTGTTTCCGCAACCACATCCGTTCCTCAAGGGACAGATTGTTCGGCGCGAACGAATGCGACTCATCACGTATCGTCAACGTCATAGACGTTCGGGCCGCCGTCGCGTTCTCAGCACGTTGACCGACACCAGGGGTAGGGGCCGTTGCCATCTAGTTCGCTCCTTCGGGGAAAGCCTTACGGGACAACTTGGTGAGCATCTCGACATACCGGTCGAGTATCTCGGGCAAGTAACGCGCCAACGCAGGATTGATCGAGTACGGCCCCTCCCCGTACTGGGCGACCTCCCAACCGTTTCCGACCCACTTCGGGAACTGTGGCGTCTCCGAGTTCCGGTAACGCCGCCAGCCGTACCAACCGGAATGCCGTTTCGCACCGAAGAAAGCAGCCCGGGCACCGCCCTTGCCTCCCACCGATATGCGAATACGCCGCTCAGTACCGCGACCCTTGATCGAGTCTGCATACTTGGCTTGCTGACCGCCCGCCCCGCGCGCCTCGGACCTAGCCCTAGACGCAGCGTCGTTCGCTATCGCCCGGTGAACAGCCGCCAGTTCCTTCGGGAACGCAGCGTTAGCGGACTTGAGGGCACTCCGAAACTCTCTAAGCCCGCGGACATCGATACCGCCCGCCACCGCTACGCTGTAGCGTCGTTGTTGCGGATTTGGATTTGGATGGCATGCGAGTCCAACGAACCAGATGCCACAGCCTTGAACGGAATCGAATGCTCAACGACACCACGGCCCGACACCTGCGGGGTGGAACCGTCATACCGGACGTTCGCCTGGATCGTCCCGAACAGCGTCCCTGACGTGAGAGTCGCGATCAACGTCGACTCGGTACCACGCAAGAACCGGTCGTAGTTCATCGTCCCCATCGTCGATGGGGTACCCCACTCCGCGGTGAGTTCACCTGACACGTTCACGAGATCGCCTCGCAACGGCTCACTCAGCAACGTCGACCCCAAGAACCGGCGGTCGTCGGTCAGGTTGTTTTCACCTGAGATCGTGTACGACTTCACCGGGCATGCAGTTCCATCCACAGTGATCGACGCGGAACGGAACACCCACGGACGGATGTTCGTAGCGTACGACACGGCCGCCAACGCCGTACCCAGGAAGTTCTCTTGACCTAGGACCGTCATCCCCCACGTTGCGATAGCGCCGGCTTCCATCGCGATTTCCCACGACTGGATCTTCACACCCGTGTACGTCATCGGGATGATCGAACCGTACGTCGTCGGCCGGCCGATCTGCGTCGTGAGAGAAACCGACGGCGTCGCCGGAAAGAACGTATGGACAGCGGTACCACCACCCGCGGCGGTCGTGACGACCGTACCGAACGCGGCACGCAACAGCAGACCGAGCGACTGGTCGTACAGTTCGTGTTGGATGTCACCAGCGACAGTCTTGTTGCCCTGCGCCCACTGCTGCGACGTCAGCACATGACGACCAGCGATGATGCCCGCGGACTCCACCGGTTCGATCTCAACCGACAGGGACTCAGACACCAACGGAATGAACCGGGTGACGACCGCACCCGTTCCGTGCGCCGACTCTGCGACGTACCCGATCTGAGCGTTGATACCTGTAGACATTTACTTCCCCTTCGCGAGTTCGAACACGTCTTGCTCCAACAGAGACGCCGCCAGGGCGGCGGGAACTTCGAACGGCACACCACGTTCGGCACGGATGCAGCCACCACGGACACTGATATCCCGGCCCGACGACTCACCCACGTACACGACCTTCTTCGTCGTGGCACGGGTTTCGGGTACAGCCTTCTCGAGCTCGGTCACGAAGCCTCCAACATCAGACGGGCAGATACCGCGACAGTGAGTTCGAAGCGGGCGTTACGGATCTCGGAACCATCGACGCTGCCGGACTCGTACCGCCACGTATCGGGTAGCACGGTCCGCAACTGGTAATCAGCAGTATCAGTGATACCGATAGCTGGGGTGGAGGCGAGGATCCCGATTGCTTCACCGAGCAGCGTTGCCGCCCGAGTGTCAACAGTTGCTTGTGTGGCATCAGTGTCCTGGCCGAGCGACTGGCAGACCAGCGTGAGGGTGTAGTCCTCGTCGAACCAGTGCGGCCCGCCTGTCATCACCACAACCTCGGCGGTGCCGTCCGCGCCGTCTTCCCACCAGATCGCATCACCCGTACCGTCTTCGCCAATCATGTCTTTCGACTGCGACGGCGACGGGTAGATGACGTTCGGGAGCCGGTCCTGCAACTCTGAGATCAGTGCGGCTTTCACAAGCGACAACGTCGAACCGAGCATCAGAAACCCACCGAGCGCCATTCGTCGGCAAGCAGATCCTTGACTGCGTTAGGGACCGCGAACCGGGGGAAGTTCTGGCGGGGCACATCAAACTCGTTGACGTTCTGCGCCGAGTTCTCAAACGTCCGCCACAAGTTCTTGAGCATCAACTCTGCGCCCGCCTTGAATCGGGCCTCAACTGCAGCCGTGTTCGCGTACCGGCCCGCGACGTACGTCACGTAGATGTTGTCGAGTCCGTACGGGAAGATCCGGTTGGCGTTCCCATCCCGGCGGACAATCTTCCCAGCTGTGGTGTCGACCAGGAAACCGGCCGTGGGTTGCGAGACGTTCGTTGAAGCGGTCAGGGTGCCCGCCGCGATCGAGTCGTACTCGACAACCGACACAACAGACGCCACCGGCGACTTCTTCAAGTACAGGTGCGAGGCGCCACCCGAATGCAGTTCACCCGTGATCGTTGAGTACACGACCGGACCGACCAAGCTGTCGAGCTTGGTAGACACCGCCGTTATCCAGATCGGTAGCAGCGTCTCGTACTTCGCATCGCCGGCGCCGATACCAAGCGCGGTGCGGGCCTCAGTTGGGGTAAGAACATCGTTCGTTGCCACTTACCCCTCCATCACAGGCTGATGATCCCTAGGCCGTAACAGTTCTCGTGGTTGACCCACTCGAGCCCTTCGGCTTCACACCACTCGGTTACGGCACGCTTCACCGGGAACGGCTTCCCGATCACACCTTCGGGATACGGAAGTTCCGTGTCATGCAAAACGATTTTTCCGCCGGGGCGTACCAGCCAGCGGTACAACGTCAACTCTTGCAACGTGTGCTCGTAGGCGTGCGACGTGTCGATGAACACGATGTCGACATCGCCGGGTAGCTGCGAGTACGTCTCTTGCGTGCAGTCATCTCCCTGGACAAACGTCCAGTTTTCGTGCTGCCCGATCGGGGGTTGCACGTCGATGTCCACGGACCACAGGTGGCCGCCCGTGTCGGCCAGGCCGTACAACCATGCGATGGTGCTGACACCCGTCCGGGTGCCGAGCTCCACAACCTCCTTCGCTTGCAGGTCATCGCACATAGCAACGAACGTGTCCAAGTGCTCGTAGATGTCTGACGGAGTCGACCGGCAATGCTCGAACATCTGCTCGAGATTCATTCGGGCACCTGCCAATACCAAAGGTTCGCCAAGGTAGGGACACCCTCCGGACCGAACGTGTCGACCAACGCCTCACGAATCGGAGGGTGATGTACGTCATCACCGACGATCATCCCGCCTGGGACCATCAACGGCAACGCCGTCGCCAGCAGGTCGAACACCTCGCGGTACGAATGTTCAGCATCAATAAACAGGAACCGGATCGGGCCACGTTCCTTCGCGAAGAACTCGCGCCAATCCATGCGTGAAATCCAAGTGTTGCAAACACCAGCACAGTTGAGGTTGTCGACAAACGTCTGCCAGACATCCCGTTCAGCGGCAAGCGTCTCCGACGGTTCCCCCGGCGACCCAGCCCAAGTGTCGACACAATCAACGATCGAAGGGTCAACAGCCTTCGCGAGTGCGATAGTCGACTTGCCTTCCCAGCACCCAACCTCGATGACACGACCGTCCAGGCCGTTTGTCTGCGTGGCGAACGCAGCGAGGTTTTCGCATGCCGCACCAGGGAACCAATCCTCAGTGAACGTCGGTGTCGTCATCGCGGCCGGAACCAACTGGCCGGTGCGTGACCCTCACGAATCCACCGGGGAAACGACTCGTCAACATCCACGGGGATCAGCTGCGTCCCATGCCGGCCGTTGTCCAAATGCCGGCCCGTCTCGTAACACTCCTCGAGCCGTTCCCGCCAACCCAGGTCCGCTACCTCAGGATGACAGAACGCATCGAGTTTCTGTTCGGTTGCTTCCTTGCCGCCGAGCCAACTGAAATGCCAGCCAGCGTCAGGGAGCTCAGGGAGGAACGCATTGCGGGCATCTCGCAGATTAGAGAACGACGTAACATCTTTGACACGTGCGGCGACGGTCCCCCACCACGGGTCGGGATGCTGCCAATCCACCGCGAACGAGTAGAGCGTCTGATTGAACCTGACGACACCACGCGGTTTCACATGCCGTGCAGCGAGCGCCGTGGGGATCTCATCTAGATCGCCGTGCAACACAACATCGTTCGGGTTGGGGTTCAGCTTCTCGAGCCCAACCCAGCACCACTCACGCTGCGCATGCTCCCGCGACCAGGCGTCGACATCGTCGGGAAGTCCGGACGCTTGTACGTACACGATCCGATCGGACCAACGAAGGAACCGTTCCCGGTGATCCGGGTACACGTACTCGCGGGGCTTGTTGCCTCCGTGAGTTACGTCCGCTTCAACGATGACGTGGTACAGCTCGGGGACACCCTCAAGCTCCGTGAGCCTGCACTCCAACAGGTCCACTTCATCTCTGAACATGAACGTATCGATGATCACGACTCGGTCGGCTTGTGCGGTCGGATGACTTGGCCGACCAGGTAAATCGCCTGATCAGCCGTGAACCCAGCGCGCAGCCACTCCTCGTGCAGTTCGTGCAGCTGGACTGCCGCTGCACGAAGTTCTGAGATTGGGTCGACTGGGGTTGACGAATCGTCGGAACTCATGATTTGCAGAACCAGATAAGCAAGCCCACCAGCACGGCAGAGACAAGGAAGAACGGCCAGAACTCAACCGGCGGGTGTGGGGAAGACCAGTTCCAATTCACGCCGACCGCACCTTGCGCCGGCTAGTGGACTGCATTGCCACCAAGGGCGCACGTTTCCGCCATTCTTTCTCGTCGGACTCCCGGGCCGACCAGCCTTTCTGATACGTCTCATCCACGTCGGCCTTACCGAGATCCGGGTGCATGTGTTCCACCACCGACTCGAGGCACGGCGTGAACACCCCCCGGGCCTTCGCGAGTTCGACGATCTCGACATCCGTGTAGAAATGCCGGTAACCCTCATGGGCGACAAGCCCGTCGAGGCTGGCACCATGTTCGGCAACATACGAACGCCGAACGAAGAAGTGGTCGGCGTGCGCGCCGGCCTTCACCCGTGGGTTACCAACCTCCGGGTTATCAGAATCGTTCGTTCCGATAACGTCGAAGGTACCGGACAGCCGCCGGGCCTCATCAATCCAGCCGGCATGGAACCGGACGTCGTCACCGCAGATGAACACCCACGGCGCCTCAGTCTGCTCGAACCCCGAGTTGACTTTCTGGGCGAACGACCCACCACGATCCGAGTACAGGTACTCGCCACCCGCCGCCTTGATCGCTTCAATCTCTTCGCGGTCGTCCTTGTCGACAATGAACCACAGAGACGCCACACCCTTCTGGGATGCGTTGAACGACTCGACGAGAGGGGCGACATTGCCCGGCCGGTTCAGGACCGGGACCAGAACGTCCACACCGTTGATCGAAGGAATAGGTTCACGCTTCAACTCGATTGAGGGTTGCCCGTCGAGCTCAGCGAGGATCGGCACCCAACACTCATCGAACACCTTCGCGGTGTCGTACTCTGCGGCCTTCGCTATCGCCGCCGCACGATTCTCTACGGAACCCCGCTCGGTGTACGACTGCTCGAGCGCATCAATCAGCGCCGGGATATCCGCCTTGATAGTCGTCGCGGTCTGCGCTGCATCCCACTCAGGGAACCCGAACACTTTCCAACCCGCACCCACCAGCTCAGGCTGCGCAGAAAAGTCCGTGACGATCACTGGCGTCCCACACGCCTGAGCTTCGATCAGAGGGATACCGAACCCCTCACCACGGGAAGGGGCGAGAAGAACGTCGGCGGCGCTGTACGTGGCAACCAGATGCTCCTGCGGGATGAACCCGCACCGGTAGGCATACTGATCGCAGAACTTGAGCTGATGTTCAGGGATGCCCGCGTGGACAGCCAGGTCAATGAGGTTGATACCACCGGCATGCCCGCCAAGCTGTTCGGCATGGACGTACAAGAGGGCATCGGGGTGGTCTTTCGCGAACTGCCCGAACGCCCAGAACGCCTCCGGGTAGCCCTTCCGGTGGAAATGCCAGCCCTTGTTCATGCCGTTGATCATCACAACGAACCGGTCGTCGTCGAGACCACACGCATTCTTCGCATCATCAAGCGGGCGGAACACTTGCGTGTCGACCGTCAACGGTGCGTAAAGCGGGTCGAGACCAGACTTGCGGAGCAGGTCTTCACCCCACCGGGACATTGCGATCGGTACCGCACCCGACTTCTTGAAGAACTCCAAACAGCCGGACGGCAACGGGAAATGATCGACCGGCGTCCACGCAGCGACGTTGAACTGCGACAACATCTCAGCCGATGGGATCAGGCCGAACACATCCATGATCGGGATGATCCAACCCCCGAGAGGGTCGCCGTTGAACCAACGGATCGCATGCTCATGCAGGATGTCGTTTCCGTACGACTCACCCGCAGCGGGAAGGACAGGGATGCCCTCCCACTCACCCAGCCCGGTGGGCTGGCCGTAGTACGCGGAGATCGCAACTTCATGCCCCGCGGCTTTCAACGACCGTGCGAGATGAGCAGTTGCGACACCGTACCCAGTCGGCGAGTTCGGACTGTTGCTGTGCAAGAGGACGCGCAAGGGGAAAGCCTCCGGGGGAGAAGGAATGGGGGCCTATAACGGTTCTCGGCTCGGAGCCGAGAACCGTTATAGGGAAGTGCCCGGGCGCGCGGTACGGAGCCCGCACGCCCGGGCTGACTCACGTCGCTTCCCCTGGGGCGACGTGAGTGACTCACTCAGGTGCTAGAGGAGCTGCTGAAGCACCTTGATCGCGTTCGTGTCGACCAGGTCCGAGTCCGTCCGGATGATACCGCGAAATCCCAGTTCATCGGTGTCAAAGTATCGCTCGTCCGACCGCTCGAATCGGAAGTTGCCGACGTCACGGATGTAGTACGCCGAGAAGTCACCGAACGCCACGGTCTTCACCGCGGAGCCCTGCGTTCCGAAGTTCACATCAGTGAAAACGGGCGAACCGAGGATCTGGCCGGCCGGTCCGAGTGCCCTAAGGCCTTCGAACGTGGACGTCGGAGTCCACATGTACGCACCGAGCGTGCCGGAGCTTCCGTCACGCAGCTGCGCGAGCGAACCGGCGGTCTGCCGGTTCATCACGAAGACTCCACGGTTCGCGTATTCCTCAGCAACCGAGTACTTCAGTTGGATGAGCGGGTTCGCCGAGTTCGTGAACGACGCCGCCGCACCGCCACCAAGAGCGATGAGCGAACCACCGGTCTTCGCACCGACGTTCGCTGCGGTAAGAACCCCGTTCGGCTGACCCGAACCACTACCCACCGCGTACGCGGTGTCAGTGATACGGCCGACAGCACGACCGATGTTCTCAGCAACGAAGCCGAGAAGATCGAAGCCAGTGTCGACAGCCATCGTGTTCGACACCTGAACGATCTGACCGTACCGGAAGTCGTCGAGACGGATCGTCCCGAACACCGGGTCAGTTCCACCGATCACGGTGCCCTGGGCGATGACCTGCGTACCGACACCATGAGTGACGACACGCGGGATCGTCCACGCGCCACCCGCATCAGAGGTCAGCACACGGCTGATCTGACGGATAGCGGACGACTCCTCGATGAACTGGTACAGCTGGTTCAGGAACTGGACCGGAACCTCGAGGGAACCACCGGACGCACCACCATCGGTGTACAAGGCGCGGGCCTCGTTGACGTCCATGCCGTTACGGACCTGCCGCATGAAGTTCGCGGACGGCTTCAGGTCAACATCGAAGGACTTACGTCCCTCGGTGCCGGCGACGCTGCCACGGAACCAGTCTTCGACAGCGTTCTGCTTGCGCTGACCGGTGGCCTTGTCTTCGGGAGAAACGATCGCGTCGAGGATCGCACGGGACTTACCGGCGTCCTGCTCACGTTCCTGCGTCTTCATCCAATGGTCGATGACCGTGGAGAGGCCTTCGTAGTCCGCGTCCATGCGGGCGAGCTTCTCGTTCTCTTCGCCGGACGGGAGCATGCCGGTCTCTGCGATCCGGTCGAGCTCATTGCGCTGCTGCGAGACGACGTTCGCGCGCTGGGCGAGAAGGTCGTTGATGTACTTGGTATCCACTTGGATACTCCTTCTATGAAATCGGATTTTTGGATACGCGCGAGGTGGCCCGTCAGGGCCGGCGTCGTGCGGTTGAGTGGTGCCCCCCGTGGAGGGACCGGCTCAGATTTCGCGTTCCAGGTCACGCACCCTTTGGACACGTGCAAGGAATCGGGAAACTTCGGCCGGGTCGAGCGCAGGCGTCACAGCCGCAGCACGAACCTCGGCAAACAGACCATCAAGGGAACGATGAGCGCGGACAGCCAGATCGAACTGGTCGTCCGACGCCCCACCGTTACGGATCGCTTCGAGCGCCACGTCGAGCTCGACGTAATCCACACCACCAAGCGAACGGATCGACGCGGACGTCGCAGGGTTCGCCCCGTACGTCACGACCGACACATCGCCACGAGCGAGAGACACCTCAGTGATGTCACGTTCCGTGTAATCCTCGTTCCATTCTTGGCGCACAACCCGGAACGCGAACGACATTTCGTTCAAGTCGCCGCGCTGCATCTTCTTCTCGATGCGCGCAACATCCGGGTCAGACGGCTCCAGGGACGCCTCAACCAGCAGACTGGGGTTAGTGGACAGCTTCAACGTCCCCGACGTTGTACGAGCCAACGGGAGGCCCTCATGGTTCACCAGGAGCACAACGTCCGGCTTCTCTTTCAGGGTCTTGTCGAACGCACCCTTACGGATCGTTTCGGAGAACTCCCCGAACATGTCCCGCACCTCGTACGGGTTCTCCACCACCGACGCCTCACCACGAAGGGTGAGCGTGTCGCTGTCATCGTCAGCGCGGAGCTCGAGCTCGTCGAACTCCCACCGTCGAACCTCGCGCGCAACGGACTCAGCCCGCTTCGAAATGTCATTCACCGGTCATATCTCCCGCGTTCGGATCGGCCACCGGGAGGGGATCCGGCATCTGGACTTCGTTAGCGATCGCCGTGTCGATCATGTTCAACGGCTGCAAGTACGTGCCGCCCTCATCACCCGGGATCGGCTGCAAATCTTCCCAAGCACGGATCTCATCGGCGGACAACCAGCCGTTCTGCCGGCCGATCGCGTACGACTCGTAACGGGTTTTGATATCCGCCCGGAGGAACGAGTTCATGTTGAACCGGATGAACTGGCCGCGAGGAAGGAGCCGGGTGTCGGCCTGCTCGAGCCTGACCGTCCACGGCGTCAACGTCCGCTTCGCGAGGTTCAACGACTGCGCTTCGATACCCTGCCCGCCGCCCTGCGACGCGTTGTTCGTGATGTGCTGAACCTCATGTGGGGGGACACGAAACCACCGGCAGATTTCCTCGACCTGGAACATCCGGGTCTCAAGGAACTGTGCGTCAGACGGGTTGATCATCGTCTGATTCCACTTGGTGCCACCGACAAGCACGACCGGCTTCCCGGCGTTTTGCGTACCGGCATGCCGGGCCATGAACTGCTCACGGAGCCGTTCGATCACGTCACCGTTCGTCTCGGGCGGCATGTCGGGAACCTCGAGCACACCGCTGGGGGCGATGCCGTTCTCGTACAAGGCGTTCCCGGTCTGCTCTGCGGACAGTGAAAGACCCAACGACTGCCGTGCATAGCCGATAACTGATAGTCCGAGCACGCAACCAGGGAGCCGATAGCCGGGGATGTGTTGCAGGTTGCCGGCCGGAAGGGGCTGCCCATCGTAGAAAAACTGTCCGAATTGCGTCCCATTCGAACGCCATTCGACCCGATCCGGGTTCAAAGGCCACCGTTCAACAACCGGAGCCGAAGGATCCGACGAATTTGACTGCCGGATCAGCATCGAATAGGCGTTACCCCACCCGATGAGCGACATGACGCGTTGCGTCTCGAAATCAATGCGACTATCACGCGGATTCGGGGCATCCACCCACCCCGGAGCCGTAGTAGGCGTCCGAATGTCGCCCTGTTTGCGGTACGTGTCTGCCGGCATCGACGCAATCGAATCCGCGATCAACGTCTCACAAGCCCACACCGTCGACAGCCGCAACGCCGACGACTCAGTGACGTTCGTGCCCGTACCAGCCGGGGAGAACCACGAACCCGAACCCCAGTCGCTGAACGCGCGTTCTTCCTGCTTGCGGCGCAGCGCCGGAAACAGTTTCACCCGTCACTCAGATACAAACCGACCACAAACCCTGCCATCGACACACAAACCACACCCGCAGCGACAGACACCAGGAACCCGCCGGCCACGAGACCGACAAGGCCCACCACCTGAAGCACCGAAGCGACAAGATTCCGCACCCGCACTCCTCAAAGAAAGACAACACCCGGAGGTGTACGAGCCGGCTCGGGGGCCTGATCATGCGCCCACTTGGCGAGCGTCACCGCGACCAGCGGTGAGATATCCACGTTCGAAAGGCGACGGGACCACAACCAGGAGTCGCCGTGGAACTTGCGGTCCGCGCCATCAACCGCGACAGTCAGATTGGGTTGGCCGAGATGCCGCAACGTGCCTTGCATGACAGCGTCATAGAACGCGCCGCACGCCTGGGCATGGTCGCTGTTCGATACCTCAAGCACCCGGACACCTGCCGCCTCGAGCTCCACGAGCAACGACGCTGCAGGGGAACCCGCCGACACGGCGAGGACGCCACCCCACTTGTCTTGCAGATCCTTGGCCCTGGCGACCAGCCAATCGGTGCCCGGCTCATGGTCAGTGATCTCAACGTGTGTCCCACCGGCACCAGCAGCACCAGCAACAGCGAACGCACCACGATCACGTGACGGTGTGACATCAAGACCGAACGCGACTGGCCCGACCGGACCAGATTTCAGGTCCACACACTCGGACCACTTCACCGCGGGGATCACCCGATCCCCCGCGTTCTCATCGGGGTTCCAATGCCCGAGACGTTCCCGGGCGAACTCGTCGCCCAGCGCCCCACGTTCCATCTCAACGAACTCTTCGGAGATGCGGATACCCAGCGCCGGGTTCGCAGCCGACCACGACACCGGATCAGCCTGATCGCAATCCATGTCAGCGCAGAACTCGAAATATGCGAGCGACCCGGCCCCATCCGCCCGGCCACGCCGGCAGAACTTCCGCAACACCGCCGAAACCTGCGTCTGCAACGGAGCCGACGACGTATACCAAATCTGCGGGTTCCTGCGGGCCGACATCGTCGGCAACAGGGCCGCCATCGCCTCCGGACTGAGGTTGTACGCCTCATCCAAAATGATCGTGTCGCCCGAAAATCCACGACCAGACCCAGTCGACCGGGCCACGAACCGCAGGCGTTGCCCCGTCCGCAGCTCGATTCCTTCCTCACCATGCGACGTACGGACCCGATGAATCCGCTTCTCAAGGTCAGGATTCGACTGGAACAGATGCAAAACCCGCCGGAAAGCCTCCGCGGCGGTCTTGAACTCGTGTGCCGAATGAAGGATCAACTCCTCACCGAACAACACCAGGCCAGCGAGCTCCCGGGCCTCGAGGATCGAACCTTTCCCGTTCTGGCGGGGCACAACCAGCCCCACCTCGAACGCCGACCACCGGCCATCCGGCCGCTCGCCGAGCGCACCCTCAAGCACTGACGCCTGCCACTCGTCGAGCACCAGGCCCGACATTGCGGCTAGCTCAACTGCTTCCAGACCCGCCGACGACACCGCCTCCGGCACCCTCCGGTACCGAGGCCCGACGGTTCGCGCGTCGATCAGCGAGGTCATCCGTCTCCGACTTCGACAAGGCCGGCAGGCCATCCAACTTCACGAGGACATCCGCCAACTGCTTCGCCAACGGGGCCGACTCACCCGGCACCGCGGCACGCAACCTCTCCACCAGCACCACCCGCAGGGCACCAAGAGACGCCCTCAGATCCCCAGCCAGCAACTCGTCCTCAGGCACGCTCACACCTCATGGAGAGAGAAAT
>Ga0163150_10002936_pt1 | contig 24958 bp, 19 predicted proteins | sample OliLakLV19P2IB_FD_148628 | JGI IMG/M metagenome (GOLD analysis project Ga0163150, IMG submission 148628) | Freshwater microbial mat bacterial communities from Lake Vanda, McMurdo Dry Valleys, Antarctica - Oligotrophic Lake LV.19.P2.IB | ecosystem: Environmental > Aquatic > Freshwater > Lake >...
ACGATGAAACCCCTACAAGGTATTCGCATCCTCGACTTGAGCCGTGTTGTATCGGGTCCTTTTTGTACGATGTTACTGGGCGATCTTGGCGCGGAGGTTATCAAGATCGAAGAGCCCATCGCCGGCGACGAAAGCCGTACATATGGACCACCGTTCATCGCAGGGGAAAGTGCGTACTACCTTTCGGTCAACCGCAACAAGAAGAGTTGCACGCTCGACCTCAAATCACCCGACGGCAAGCGAATTCTCACCGAACTCGCGCGACAGTCGGATGTCCTCGTCGAGAATTTTCGAACCGGTACGCTTGCGCGCCTAGGCTTCGACGATGAGTGGATCGAAAAGACCAATCCACGGCTGGTGCGCTGCTCGATCTCGGGGTTCGGCACAGGCGGTCCTGACGCACAACGCCCCGGATACGACCTGATCGTGCAGGGCGAATCTGGAATCATGGATATCACTGGTACCCCGGATGGCCCACCGATGAAGGTCGGCACCTCAGTGGCCGATCTGGTCACTGGCCTTTATGCGGTGCAAGGCATTCTTGCTGCCCTGCTTGAGCGTGACCGAACCGGAAACGGCTCGCGTGTGGAAATCGCAATGCTCGACGCTTTGGCTTCTCTGCTAACTTTCAACGCCGGCATCTACTTCGCCACTGGCAATAGCCCCACTCGCCGCGGAAATGCCCATCCGACAATCTACCCGTACGAGCCCTTCAAGGCCGCCGACGGCTGGTTCAATGTCGGCGTCGCGAACGACAAGTTCTGGGCAATATTTTGCTCGGCTATCGACGCACCGCAACTGCGGGACGATTCGCGTTATAAATCAGCACCTTCCCGTGTTGAAAATCGCACCTCGCTCCAGCTAATTCTTTCGAACATTTTCATGCGGAAGTCGCGGGCGCATTGGATCGACATCCTGGGTGCCGCCGGTGTGCCCTGTGGCGCCATACGAACAGTGGCGGAAGTATGCGAAGCGGAACAACTGATTGGCCGCGGGATGATCGTGGATCTCACGCACCCGACCGCGGGGAAGGTGCGCAATATTCTCTCGCCGCTGCGCTTCAACGATCAGGCTGTCGGCGGCAATGTGGCCCCCCCACTGCATGGGCAGCACACCGATGACATCCTGCGCGATCTCGCTCGCCTCAGTCCCGAAGAAATTGCCCGTCTGCGCACAAACGGCGTGATCGACTCACATCGTTATGATTTGTCGGCGCCAAATGCCGTCCCATCTGCCGATTCCGCTAACCCTACAGCGCCGTGAAGAAGATCGACACAGCGATCGCTCGCCAGGCATTCGACCATGCGTTGCTTACGCATGATCAAGCATTTGGAGAGTTTTTCCTTGCGAAGCTTCTTGGATTTACGATCAGCTATCCCACAGACATGTGTCGAGTTGAGTTTCCGGTCCTCGATTTCATGTTCAATCCGCAGGGGTCGCTTCATGGCGGCATTGTGGCACTCGCGATGGATGTTTCCATGGGACACCTCCTAAATCGGTTGCACGGCCCGGGGGCGACACTCGAAATGAAGGTGCAATACTTGGGTCCGATTCGAAGTGGAAACGTAGTGGCGATCGGATCTGTGCTGCGCCGTGGACGTTCAATCGCGTTTCTAGAATCTCGCCTCACTGACGCGGATGGCGCATTGGCCGCGATAGCCACCGCAACCTGGAAAGTCCTGCCAATTTCTCCTCGCTCAGCGGGGGCGCCAACTACTTGAGTGCTTTGGCCAGATCAAGTGAACTCAGTGCCAGCGATGGGATATAAGTGAACATCAGCAGCGCCACCAGCATGATTAACATGAACGGAAGCGTCCCACGCAATACGTCCGCGGCGGGCGTTCGACTGATCGCACTAATCGCGTAGAGATTCATTCCGACTGGGGGCGTGATCACCGCCAATTCCATGTTGATCGTAACGATGATGGCGAAATGGATCAAGTTGATGTCAAGTTCCTTCAGCACGGGCAGGAAAATGGGCACCGCGATCAGCATCACCGAGATGATTTCCAGGAAGCAGCCTAGAAACAGCAGCAGAAGATTAATAGCGATCAGTAACTCAAACGGAGACAGTCCCATCCCTCCTACGTAATTCTTGAAGTGCAACGGTACCTGATTCAAGGTAATGACGTAGGAGAGCAAAGAAGTCGCGGTCATGATCAGCAGAATCGATGAACCGACGCTTGCGGAGTCGGCTGAGATCCGCAGCAGACTTCCAGAATCCGGCTTTCGATAGATCGTGAAGGCAAGTACTGCCGCGTAGACGGTCGAAACCGCTGCGGATTCTGTTGGAGTGAACCATCCCGAGTAGATTCCTCCGAGTATGAAAACCGGAAGCAGAAGCACCGGAAGCGCGTTACGGATCGCGCGCATGCGCTCAGCACTGGAAGGCATTTTGGTGTCCTTTGCCGCCCGGTCGCGAACGCTATCACCAGCCCAGATAACATAGGCACAAAACATCCCGGCAAGGATGAGTCCCGGTCCGAATGCCGCCACAAACACTTCCGCCACCGACACCTCGGCGATCGTCGCATAGATTATCAATGGCACGCTAGGCGGGATCAGAATGCCGAGTCCTCCCGCAGCTGCAATCATGCCGACCGCGAACCGGCGCTGATATCCCGCATCAACCATCCTTGGAATCATCACCCGCCCGACGGCAACAGCTGTGGCGACGCTAGAGCCGCAGATCGCCGAAAAAATTATAGTGGTCAGCATGGCCACCAACGCCAGTCCGCCGCGCATCCGTCCAACTGTTGCTTCGGCGGCCGCGACCAGCGCGTCGGTGGCGCGGCTCTTGCCGAGCAGATCGGCGGTCAGGATGAAAAAAGGAATTGCGACCAGCTCCGATTTGTTGAGAAACCAGAACATCGTACTGCCTACGCTACCGATGTCGGCGTGCGTGAGGACGAGATAGACAAGGCTGACCAGAACAACCGAAAACGCGATCGGCGTCCCGGTGAGTAGGACTGGAAACAACGCGATCAGAACGAATCCGAGTACGAGTCCGTTGCTCATAGATGCGCATCACCTTCGCGGTGCTCGACGTCTTCGAGAATCCCGAATGTGCGCGCGAAGCTGCGTAGCGCTAGGACCAAGAAGCAGAGCGGCATCACGGACATAAGAAGCCAGACAGGCGCTTGCAGCGTGGAAAGGGAGACCTCACCGATGCGCCAGGTAAACACAACGGTCTTCATGGTGAGCGCCGCAAGACCGAGGCAAACGAGCGCCTGCAACGCGTCCGCGATACGCCGCAGACGCCGCCTGGCTACCGCCGAGACGAAATGATATAGCAGGTCGACATTGATGTGGCTTCCCCGCCGATCGGCCAGTACCGTGCCCAGAAAGACCATCCAGATCACCGCGTATACGGAGAGTTCCTCCACCGAGTTTGCCGAATAGTTGAAGAGGTAACGTCCGACGACCAGCGCGACATTTAGGAGTACGGCGGCGAGCAGGCAAACACCAACCAGCGGCACATCGACGCGCGCGATCGCGCGATCGATGCGTGCCGCCGTGCGGCGAATGCGGGACTGGTGCATCAGTTGATCTTGCGCACTTCTACTATGAGTTCCTTCATGGCATCCGGTTGAACGTCAAGTACCGGTTCGGCCGCCTTGAACCATTTCGCGCGCTCCGCGGGTGACACATCGATGATCTTGACACCCGCCTTGCGCATTGCGTCTTCGGTAGCCGCGACCTCATCCCGGATCGCCGTCTTGTTGTATGCGGTCGCAGCGGCGGCGGCGGCATTCACGTTTGCACGTAGGTCGGGGGGCAGTCCATCATAGAAGGACTTGTTGACCGCTACAATGTATCCACCCAGAATCAGCGGCACCTTGACCATGTACTTGAGCGTGTCCGTCAGTTTGAGTGATTGCGCGAATGACGGTGTCGTCACCGCGCCGTCGACTGTGCCGTTCTGCAAAGCGAGATAGACTTCGCTACCCGGAACTACCGTCGGGTTGGCACCAAATCGGCGAATTGTGTTTTCGAGTGCGGCTGATGGGTAAATGCGAATTTTGAGACCCTTCAGGTCTTCCAGCGTCGCAATATCCTTCTTTGACGTGAACACGTAGGTCGGCGTCTCGTGCCAATACGCGATTGGCTTCAGTCCTTTCGCCTCGAGATCAGAGTAGACCGCCTTGCCGACCGCACCCGCAACCGTCTTGTCCAGATGGTCATAGTCGCGAAATAGCGTAGGCATCGTGAATATCCCGGCGCGCGGCACGATTGATTCGTAAAAACTGACGAACGGGAGCACCATCTGTACTTGGCCCTGGATCGCGCCACTGATCTCCTGCCGCGATGGCATCAGCGAGGCGTTCGGAAACACCTGAGCTTCGACACGACCTTTGCTCAGTTTCTCCAGTTCGTCCTTGAACACCTTGGCCGTGCGCGCTTTGATGTGGGTATCGGAGGTTTCGTACGCAATTTTCAACGTATATTCGGCTGCGGTCGTAGTTCCAATCGATCCAACTGCGATCCCCGTGATGACGAGCATGCCTTTGAGCCACCGTTTCATGATCATATTTCCTCCGCAGCGTTTTACTCCGATTGCCAAATTCGCGTCACGTCACCCATCGGGTGATCACGCGCTCCCAAATGCCATTGCCCCAGATCAGCCTGGCATGATTAATACGACTGGTACGCTCATTTCACTCTCGTGCGCCGCGCCTGAAGCTCCCCGATCGATCCCATGCGTATCTGCCAATCGGGGGGGAGGTACGTCGTCGCGGACATCTCCTCGATGATGGCCGGCCCGTCAATGCAGCTCGCCTGCGAAATGTCTTCGCGGCGCCAAACCGGGCATTCGTGAGAAGCGTTGCCTATCACAACCGGTCGATAAGATGGCGTGGCGTTCTCGCCGTCCTTTCGGCCCACGGTAAACTTCGGCACGTCAATCGGCACGCGACCCAGGACGCGGACGTTTACCAGCTGAAGTCCCCGGCCCTTGTCACGTCTTCCATACTCGCGCTCGAAATCGCGTTCAAACGCTTCTGCCACTTCCGCGAGTTCCGAGTGTGCGGGAACCTGAATCGTCAATTCGTGAGCTTGGCCGATGTAGCGCATATCGAATTGCCACTCGGTGGTGAACTTGTCGACCGCAACTCCTTCACGGATGAATTCGTCACGCATCGCCTGCTCGAAGCTCTCTGCAGCGCTACTTGCGCGGCTGATCGCCTGCGAATCCAGGGGTGCCAGGATCGTCGCAACCCTATCTTTGGTGAGCGTCGAACAAAGTGCGCCGAAGGCCGAGAAAGCGCCGGGCATTGGCGGGACGATGACCTGAGGAATGCCCACTTCATCGGCAACAAGGCAGGCGTGTAACGGTCCCGCACCACCATAACAAAGCAGCGCGAAGTCCCGGGGATCATATCCACGCGCCACCGATATTTCGTAAACGGCAGACGCCATCTTGGCCACTGCGAGTCGGACCACGCCTTCTGCCATCGCTTCTACCGAAATTCCCGCCGCAGCGGCTATGGGACCCATCGCACGCACCGCCGATTCCCGATCAATGCGCAATGACCCTCCAAGCTCTTGTGCGTCTCCAAGGCGGCCGAGGACGACGTTCGCGTCGGTGACCGTGGGGGCTGTGCCGCCCCGCCCGTAGCAGGCGGGGCCGGGGACGGCACCCGCGCTTGTCGGGCCAACATGCAGGCCACCACCAGCATCCAGGCTGGCGATGCTTCCACCGCCAGCGCCGATGGTTTCAATATCGAGTTGGGGCAATCGAATGACCATTCCGTCCAGCAACGTCTCCCGTCTGAGCGGGAAACGCCCGGCCGATACCATAGCAACGTCCGTGCTGGTACCACCCATGTCATAGGTGATGATGTCGGCAACGCCCGTCGCGCGCGACAAATGCAGCGACGCAGCGACGCCAGCGGCCGGACCTGAAAGAATCGTTCGAACCGGGTGGTCGCAAACGAGTTCCGACGACATCAGGCCCCCGTGCGAGGCCATCGTATAAAACGATGTGGCCTTGTTTCGCGAGCGAATTGCTTCGGTCAGGCGGCTGACGTAACTCGCCATAACCGGCATCACGTAGGCATTGATGGCCGCCGCCGAGAACCGCTCGAACTCCCGCATTTCATTTAGCACAACGCTCGACACTGACACGTACTCGAACAACTCCCGCAGTATGGCTGCAGCCTGTCGCTCATGCTCACCATTGCTATAGCTATTGACGAACGCGACCGCGACCGAATCGACGCCCTCTTCCTTCAATTCATTCGCGACTCGAACCAATTCCTCGGTATCTAGTGCTGCCGATATCGATCCATCAGCTTCAATGCGCTCGGCGACCACCTTGCGATGACGTCGCGAAATCAACACGGCGGCCCGCCGAAAGTAAGGATCGTAAAGGCTATTGGGAACGAGTCGGGTCGTCCGTCCAAGCTCGATCACGTCGCGAAATCCGCTCGTCGTAATCATCCCGGTACGTGCTCCGCGACGCTCGAGCAATGCGTTTGTGGCTACCGTAGTCCCATGAACGATAAGGGCGACGTCCTCATGCTGGACTCCGCTCTTATTTAGCGCGGCGATCACCGCCGAATCCGGTGAACTCCTGTTCGACGGTACCTTGAATGCCAGAGTTTCTCCGCTCACCCGGTCATAGAGCGTGAGATCCGTGAACGTTCCACCCACGTCAAGTCCGGCAAGGAAGCGGGATGCGTTCGCGCGTGCCATGATTTACGCCTTGAAGGCCAGACAAGCACGATCGAAAGCCTCGAAGGTCTCGGACAGGTCATCCTTGGTATGAGTGCTCGATACAAAGCGGCGATTCGCCGGGAGCACGAATATCCCCTGCCGAATCAACTCCACGTCGAAGCGCACGAGCTTCTTCATGTCGCTCGCGAGTATGTCACGGTAGTTCTCCGGCACGCGGTTTGCGAATAGGAAGTGCCACATCGGGCCATCACCGAAAACCGTCACCCCCATTTTGTGTCGATCGAAGACCTCTTTTAGCCCTGCGCGCAAATCATCCGCAATCGCGAATAGTCGATCGTAGAAACCGGGCTCTTCGAGCACAGCGATCGTCGCCAGCGCAGCCGCGCAACCAAGCGGGTTTCCTTGCAGCGTCCCGTTCTGGTAGACGTACGCTGATTGCCCTTTCTGTCCGGGGTCTGCCTGATCGAGAATGTCGGCGCGTCCAGCAACGGCGCCAACCGGAAGTCCCCCACCAAGGATCTTTCCGTAGGTCGCAAGATCCGGCTTGATGTCGAAATAGGCCTGCGCGCCCCCGAGGCCATATCTGAAACCCGTCACGACTTCGTCAAGTATCAATAGCACACCATGTCTGGCGGTGATCTCGCGGACATTCTTGAGGAAACCTGGCTTGGGCGAGAGGATGCGCTGAATCGGCTCGATGATCACCGCGGCAAGTTCATGTGCGTGTTCAGCCACGATTCGCTCGAGAGCATCTACGTCGTTGAATGGCGCGACAAGCGTCAAGTCCGTAACAAGTGGCGGAATTCCCGCTGTATCCGGTACCGGAATTGGAAATTCCGCTACTACCTTGGGCGAAGTGCTGTGCTGAGCATAGTCGTGATTGCCGTGGTACGCACCCTCGAACTTGAGCAGCCGCGTCTTTCCGGAGAAAGCGCGCGCCAGTCGGATTGCGTGAAATGTCGACTCTGATCCCGACGTCGTGAAACGAATACGTTCGGCGCACCGAATGTACGGGGTGACCTTACGCGCAAGGTCGACGGCACGCGCGTTGAGGTAAGCGAAGAAATGTGTGCCCTGCCCAGCCTGTTCCGCCACGGCTTGCTGGATCGCGGGATGGGCATGCCCGAGAACAAGCGCTCCGGAACCAAGCACGTAGTCGATGTACTCGTTACCGGATGTATCCCAGAATCTGGGGCCACGCCCATGACTGACAACGAAACGCACATCGTTCGGCAACGCGTTTCCACCGAGGACGCCACCGGGAAACAATCGCTCGGCGTCGCGAAACTGCGCTGCCTCGATCTCGGACATGCGTCCATGTCTACCAAGCGACCTGGACCCGACAACTGCGCCGGAAATAGTGTTCGTCACCTTCTCTCTCCTGTGAGTTGAGCAAGCGGCGTGTGCTCAGCCAGAAGCCGAACGGCCATACGTTCGGCAATTGCTGGGGAGGCCAACGCCGCAGTACCAGGCGCGAGTTCCGCGCCGATCGTCGCCACCCAATAGCGGTAGGCAGGGCCACGCGTTCGGTAGATTTCGATAAGCGAGCCTTCCCGAGCGCTGATTGCCATAGCCACGTCGGTGGCTAGTCGGCAAAGATGTGGAGCACCTAACGATGTGTCCACGACGAGGGAGATCTCAAGGGGCGCCTCTTGATACTTCATGCGGCCCTGTGAGCTCACGAGTTCATCGACGCAATCATCGTCAAGCGCCTCATTCGAGCGTTCGCGCGCATCACCCCAACCTCCCCCGCCTGAACTCTCCATTCGCACAACATCGCCTCGAGCCAGCGGAAATCCTGCGACCTTGCCGGGAAATGTGGTGAAATCGATTTCACTGCCCCGACGGTACACGCGATAGCGATTCGGCGCGCCTGGACCGCCACCATTCACACCGGCAGGAGGAACGACGTTGCGGTCGGAGAGAAGTGAAAACAGCGCATCGTCGCAGCCAACCTCCACTTCGCGGACCAGACCACAGCCGCCGCGATATTTGCCGATCCCGGCACTATCCAACCGAATTTCATTGCGCAAAATGCGCAAAGGATAAGTTGCTTCGACGACTTCAGTCGATTGAATCGAAACGTTCTCGCCTTCGTTGAAGGCGCGCACGGCGTGACTGCCATCACCTTTGTGTGAACCACCAGTACCTCCCGATGGGTACTCATAAAAGATGAAGTGGCGATTCCCGATATAGGTGTGATTTGAAGTTCCGCGAACGTCACCGGTTATTCGCTCCGGAATGACCTGACCAAGCGCACCCATGGCGGCAGCATCGCATGCAAAACGAACCTCGTTCATTCCGCCGCAGGGTGCCGGCGGTCGCGCACACACAATCGTTCCTTCCGGGGTCGTCACCGTCAACACTCGTAGCGTCCCGGAATTGATCGCGCCACGCGGATCGAGAAACGACTTGATCACCGTAAGAACTGCAGTCGGTGCGATTGCCGGCCCCGCGTTCAGCGGCGCGCGCACCTGTGTCGATGTACCAGTGAAATCTGCGTGGACGGAGTCGCCATCTATCGTGAGTGCCATCTCTACGTGCAACGGATGTGATGTCGACGCGTTCCCGTCGAGGTAGGCGCGATGCCTCCATGTTCCGGAGGGTAACGACGCTATCGCTGCGCGAAGCCTTCGTTCGCTGGCATCGAGAATCGCATCGGTTGATGCATTCAGGGTGCTGAGTCCGTACTTGCGCATCAATTCACGCAACCGGAGTTCCGCGACCCGGCAAATCCCCAACACGGAATGGAAATCGGAGACCGCCTCCCGCGTCGCGCGCACGTTATCGAAGATGAGCCGGAGGACTTCCGACTCCCCGCTGCGAGGAATCTTGAGATAGTCGAGGCGCAATCCTTCCTGAAAAACATCGACGGCATTGCCGTTCAATGAACCCGGAGTCATGCCACCAACGTCGCCCCAGTGCGAGCGAATCACGACGAAGAACACAGGCCGACCGTCTTCGAATACCGGCCAGATCACCGCAACGTCATTGAGGTGCGTGCCTCCTGTATAGGGGTCGTTGTGCAGAAAAATATCGTCAGGTCCGATCTCCCTATGCTGCTTCAGCACTCCTGGCACCGCGGTCCCGACCGGGATGATATGGAATGGGTGATCTTCCCCGGATTCGGCGACCAGGCGACCCTGCCCGTCGACCAGTACGCAGGAGAAATCGTATCCCTCGTAGATGATCGAGCTATAGGACGACCGCACCATCGATCGTCGCATCTCCCGCACTATTGATCCGAATGACTCGCGGACGACAGCGCTGGTCATCAAATCTGCCGCGGAGTTCATTGCCATTGATCTTGCCGCGTCATTCATCGGGGATAATCTCTCGAATTGTCTGCCAGGAGCGCTTGATTAGCTCGCCTGTGATGCGCCGTGCCTTTGCACCTTTGCGTGCAAGGATCAAGTCCAGAATCTCGCGGTTACCCTCGATGGACATGTCCATCAACGTAGGGGCGGAACAGTAGGCGAGGTAGCGATAACGCAGTGCCTGCTTGCCTATCGATTTCAATAGTCGTTCAAGCGTGGCGTTGCCGCTGGCGCGATGTACGGCATCGGTAAAGGCTACATTCGCCACGAAGTAGGTCCTGATGTCGTTCGCGTCAAGTGCGGCGCGCATCGCTTTCAACTGCCGCGCAAACGATTCGTCCGCCGGTGGCCTCCAGTGCTTCGACGCCTGCTCGGCGGCGAGACTTTCCAGTTCGATGCGGCACAGGTATACCTCATCCAAATCGGTTCTGCTTACCGAGGTGACTCGCGCACCACGATGATCGATACGCACGACAAGGCCGTCTGCTTCGAGCCTTCGCAGTGCGTCGCGCACTGGCGAGCGACTTACTTCATAGCGCTCCGCGATCTCCTCTTCAATGATGCGGGCGCCCGAGGCCATTTCCCCGAAAACGATGGCGGACTCGAGGGCTTCCGCGAGCAATTCCGGCATGATTCTTGCGCGAATCGGCCCTTCACTAGTCAGTTGCATGCGGTCACTTCGACTGCGGCCATACGCTGCATTTGGTTGGGAATTTCATTTTGGATACAGAGTACAGTATCCATATTTAACCCGCAAGGGTGGGCACTTGCCTCGCGCCCGGACCGCTGATTTCAGCCTGCGAGCACCTTGCCCGGGTTCATCAAGCCACTGGGATCGAGAGCATTTTTTACCGTGCGCATCAATGCGAGTTCCACTGATGATTTGTAACGCGTGATCTCGTCGCGTCTTGACTGGCCGAGTCCGTGTTCGGCGGATATCGAGCCTCCGAAACGGGCCACACAGTCGTGCACGCACAGGGCTATCGCGGCGGTGAGCTGTTCTACATCTCCCCGGTCGTCCCCTGCTCGAGCGATCAGGTTGTAATGAAGGTTGCCATCACCAAGATGCCCGAAGGGTTGGATTTCGATGCCAGGAAACGCATGGGCGAGTACGCCATCAGCTTTCTGGACGAATTCTGCGAGTCTGGCGATTGGCAATGCCACGTCGTGCTTGAAGTTGTGCCCGGCCTTGGCCTGTGCTTCCGGAATATCCTCCCGCAAGCTCCAAAGGCTGGTTCGTTGACCTTCACTTGCCGCCAGAACGGCGTCTCGCACGAGGCCATTATCGATGGCGATGCCGAGCACTCGTTCTACCAACGCGTTCAGTGGCGTGTCGGCACACGAATCCGTAAGTTCGAACAGTACATAATATGGGTGTAGATCCGCGAATGGAGAGGCGCGTCGCTGGAAATCGGCAACGAGGCGAAGACACGCGCCCGCCATCGCTTCGAATGCGGAGAGCCGGCCGGCGCAAGCCGATTGCACTAGGCGATACAGTTCGACGGCGTCCTCAAGGGAGGCGACCGCGGCAAGAGTAGTGGCGCGCAATAGTGGTTTGGGATGGAGCTTCAGTACGGCTGCGGTGATGACGCCAAGTGTTCCTTCAGCGCCAATGAACAGATGCTTTAGATCGTAACCGGTGTTGTCCTTGCGCAATCCGCGCAGACCGTCCCAGATCTGACCGGACGGAAGTACAACCTCCAGACCAAGGACCTGGTCGCGCATGGTTCCGTACCGCAGAACCTGGATGCCACCGGCATTGGTCGCGATATTGCCCCCGATCATGCAACTGCCCTCCGCTGCCAAGGAAACGCCGAAAAGTCGGCCATTTTCTTCGGCGACGCTTTGAACGGAGGCAAGCACACAACCTGCCTCGGCCGTTAGCGTTTCGTTCGCCAGATCGATTTCCCTGATCCTGTTGAGCCGCCCCAGCGAAAGCACGACTTCGGTACCGCTGCTGTCCGGTGTGGCACCGCCGCACAGTCCGGTGTTGCCGCCCTGGGGGACGATCGGCGTGCCGGAGATGGCGCAGGCATTGACAATCTCTGACACTTCTTCGGTTGTGCCGGGTCGCAGTACAGCCAAGGGATGGCCTCGATACCGACCGCGCCAGTCAACACCGTACTTCGCAACATCGGTCTCGCCGACGAGAACCTGAGCATGACCGACGATAGCCGCGAACCGGGTCAGCAAGGTTGCTGCAATGGAATCATCCACACGTTTTCCGGCATTTCCGCTCATCGCATGATGAACGGGTTGTCGACGTTCGACTCGGTACAGATCCACACGGATTTGGTTTGCAGGTACTCCCGAATTGCTTCGATTCCACCCTCTCGCCCAAGACCACTGCGCTTGTAGCCGCCAAACGGCGACGTATAACTGAGCGCGCGATAGGTGTTGACCCAAACTGTTCCGGCTTCCAGTCGCTCCGATACCCGGATGGCCCGACCGATATCACGCGTCCAGACGCCAGCCCCCAATCCATAGCACGAGTCATTGGCAATCGCGATGGCCTCTTCTTCGGTGTCGAACGGGATGATCGCCAGGACCGGGCCGAAGACCTCTTCCCTCGCGATACGCATGGAGTTCGACACGCCGGCAAAGATCGTCGGCGCGACGAATTGCTCGCCCTTGGCGCCACTCCCTGTGTATGCGCCACCGCCAAGTACACAGCGCGCGCCTTCGGCCTTTGCAATTTCTATATAGTCGATCACCTTCTTGTACTGGGGTCGCGTCGCGACCGGACCAACGTGCGTATTCCGATCCATGGGGTCGCCGACGCGGGCTTTACCCGCCACCCGCACCAACTCTTCCACGAATCGGTCGTGAATCGAACGTTGCAGCAACAGCCGCGATCCGGCGATGCAGGTTTGCCCGGTGGCCGCGAAAATGCCGGAAATCACTCCTAAGACCGCGGCATCGAACTCGGCATCGTCGAAAACGATGTTGGGCGACTTGCCGCCAAGTTCGAGGGACACATGCTTCAGACCCCGCGCCGCAGCTTCGTAGATCCTCTGCCCGGAAATATCCGAACCAGTGAAGGCAACCTTGGCGACATCCGGATGCGCCACAAGCGCTGCGCCGGCCTCAGCCCCGAATCCAGTCACCACGTTCACAACACCGGGAGGAAACCCGGCTTCCTCAAAGAGCGCCATGAACTCCACGGTCGATGCGGAGGTGAACTCGGAAGGCTTTATGACCGCGACGTTGCCAGCCGCAAGCGCTGGCGCGAGCTTCCAAGTTAGTAGCAGCAATGGTGAATTCCATGGCGTGATCATTGCGACCACGCCAAGCGGTTCTAGTCGGGTGAAGTTGAGGATATTGTCCTTGTCCGTCGGGATCACCGAACCCTCAATCTTGTCAGCCATCCCCCCGTAGTATCGGTACCACTCGGCGATATAGCGAGTCTGCGCCGACATCTCGGTGATGAGCTTGCCGTTGTCCCGCACTTCGATTTCCGCCAGCCGGGCCGCATGAAATTCGATTCGGTCGGCCAGCTTGATCAGTAGTTTGCCCCGCACCGAGGGCTTCATCTGCGCCCAGATGGGAAAGGCTGCCCGGGCAGCGGCTACAGCCCGATCAACGTCGGCCGCCGCCCCCCGAGCAATTTCGGCCCACGCCTTGCCGTCGTATGGATTCTCCGTTGGGAAATATTCGCCGGAGGCCGGCGGAGCATGGTTCCCGCCGATGTAATGGTCGTAACGAATGAGCGCCTCAGGAGCGGCGGCCGACGGAATCTGGATCATTTCCAATGTGCCTTTATCGAATCCCTACGAGCCGACCAAACGTCTGTCGACATGAGCCTGGGCCGACGGTTGCCCACCGAACAGTCCAGTCAGCGCTTGCTTGTCTTCGCTATTTTGGATACAGTGTACAAAATAGCAGGCTCAGTCGGAGCCGTCAATTGCGGCTCAAACTATCCGAAGTTTTCTTGGAGTCATCCATGCCGCAAGCAAAAGTGTTTGGAATTCGCGAACATCTCGTGCCAATCCGTCAGGTACTGTCGGACGCAATCAACGAGTCGATTTCCGATGCCTTCAAGTTCCCGGCGGAACGGCGCCTGCAGCGGTTTTTCCCGATGGATCGTGAGGATTTCATCTATCCGGCAAGCGAGAGGTCGGAGCGCTACCTGATCATCGAAATCGACACTTTTGAAGGTCGCTCGGTCGAGACCAAGAAGCAACTCGTCCGGCAAATCACCAACCGAGTGACCGCGGCAACCGGTATCGAACCCCGCGACATCGATGTGATTATCACCGAACAGCCGCGTCACAACTGGGGACTTATGGGCCAGTCGGGTGACGAAATCGTTCTCGCGTACAAGGTCGCCGTGTAAACGTAGCTTGCAGATTCTGTTTCGCGCGCCTACCGCTTCGCAACTCCTACCCATCCCAGAAGGCTCCAAGATGATCAGCAAGATGAACCGCATTTTCCCGCTGATGGTTGCGTTGGTTGTGTTGACTTTTTCCGCGCCCAGTCTTGCCCAGTCCGCGTTCGAAAAGGCCAAGAAAGATGGTTATGTTCGCGTGGGATTCCCGAACCAGGTTCCCTACGCTTATGCCGACGAAAAGGGGAAGCTCACCGGCGCAGATGCAGTCATCGCGCGCATGGTCATCCAAAAAATGGGGATCAAAGAAATGGATGGCGTGCTCACGGAGTTTGCTTCGCTCATCCCTGGATTGAAAGCGGGGCGTTTCGATATCGTCCTGGCAATGTTCGTCAATCCCCAGCGGTGCGCACAGGTCGCGTTCTCGGAACCGATCTATCGCGTCGGCCAAGGCATTGTCGTGCGCAGCGGAAATCCCATGAAAATCCAGAACTATGACGACCTCGTCAAGCGAGGTGACATCAAGATCGCGGTCATGGCGGGCGCGGTACAGTCTTCAAACCTGAAGAAGCTTGGCGTTCCCGATTCCCGCATATCTAGCTTCCCTGATGGCCCGAGTGCTGTCGCGGCAGTATCCAGCGGACGTGTCGACGCGTTCACCATCAGCGATCTACCTGCGCGCCGGCTTTTGGCCACCTCCGGACCTTCGGCGGGGCTCGAAATGGTCCCGGCCTTCGCACCGCCGATCGTCGACGGCAAGCCAGCGCAGGGTCACAGCGCATTCGCGTTTCGTCCGGAGGATGCGGAATTGAGGCGCGAGTTCGACAAGGCGCTGGCCGAACTGATCACCACGCCGGCATTTCTTGAGGCCATGGCGCCGTTCGGACTTACCCGCGACAACCTTCCGGACAGCAAGACCGCGGATCTTTGCCGCTGACGCGCCAAATTGCTCCCCGGCCGAGGTTGGACGCCTCGTTGACGACTCGGCCGAGGTCACGCCAGATGGAAAAGGTGGTTCGCTACTAGGACCGCCGTCTGCCTCCCGACCATCGATATCCTCGCACTTCTTTGGAGCGGCTCGGCGGTCACCGCGAAAATCGCCGCGGCTGCGGCAATTGCGGCCCTGCTGCTCGCGGTACCTCTCGGCCTGGGCCGCTTGAGTTCGCACGTGCTAGTCCGCCTTCCCTGCGTCATCTTCATCGAATTTTTCCGCGGGACGTCGCTTGTAGTCCAACTGTTCTGGTTGTACTTCGTTCTCCCCCCTTTGGGCGTGCGTCTCGACGCAATGACGGTCGCGATTCTCGGCATAGCCCTCAACTATGGCGCATACGGCGCCGAGGTTGTGCGCGCCGCCATTCGCTCCGTTCCGGTAGGCCAAGTGCTGGCTGCCCGCGCGCTCGGACTCTCGGCGTCACAACTCCTAAGGTATATCGTGGCGCCACAGGCAATGACGATTTTCGTCCGGCCCTGGGGCAATTTGATGATTCAGCTTCTGAAGGCGACATCGCTAGTGTCCCTGATCACCATCGCCGACCTTACTTATCGTGCCTACCAAATGCATCAGCTAACGATGCGGACCGTACCGATTTTTGGCGCCGTATTGCTCATCTACTTCGCGATGGCGCAATGCATAGCGGTTGCGACCTCGTACGCTGATCGGCATTTCGGTCAATGGCGCCGTGCCGGAGCAAGGCCGTGATTGCCACAGGCGCCTGGGATTGGGGATTTGCGTTGTCGATTCTGCCGCAACTACTCGTGGCGACCGTCTATTCGGTGTTTGCGACAGTGCTTTCTTTCGGTGGAGCACTCATACTCGGTCTTCCCCTCGCGCTAGCCCGAGGTGCCGCGAGCCGGCTGTTGCGGACGGCCTCAGGAGTGTTTGTCGAATTCGTCCGAAGTACACCGATTCTGATCCAGGTCTACTTCTTGTATTTCGTCCTGCCGACGCTAGGCATTGTCCTTCCGGCGCTGGTGGTTGGCGTACTCGCACTTTCTGTCCACTACGGCACCTATGTTTCCGAGGCCTATCGCGCTGGAATCTCCAACGTGCGTCAAGGACAGCGCGACGCTGCCGCGGCGCTCGGCCTCGCGCCCCACGCCGCCTTCTTTTCGGTTATTCTGCCGCAGGCTATTCCTCCGATCGTTCCGGTGCTGGGTAACCACCTGATCGCGTTGTTCAAGGAGACACCGCTCCTCTCAGCGATTGCGATCGTCGAGTTGCTCCAGACTGCGAAGATCATCGGCGCAGAAACCTTCCGCTACAACGAGCCGATTACCATGGCCGGGTTCATTCTGCTTGCCCTTAGCCTTCTGTCGGCCGGAGCAGTTCGGCGTTTCGAGCGATGGGCCAATCGCTGGCGCTGACTAACCGGCAATGGCGTATGGAACCATCCGTGATTTAGAGCTCTTGGCAGACTTCATGTACTAGCCCGCGCATCCAGCGGTGTGCGGCGCCGTGGTCATCGCGCCGATGCCAGTAGAGCGTCCAGTCGAACGAAGGGGATTCAAAGGGAAGTTCTCGAATCACAATCCCATCGCCTTCGAAGAGTTCTGCGAAACGCCGCGATACGACCGCGACGAGTTCACCATCCTTGAGCATCGGCGGTATCAACATCCAGTGCGGTACCGTCATGACGACGTTTCGACGAAGTCCGCGAGTAGCCAGCCAATCATCAACGAAGCGACGGTCCGTTGGACTCATCGCAACGCGGAGATGGCTCGCCGCGAGAAACCGCTTCAGGGTGAGTCGCGAGCGTGCAAGCGGATTCGTGGCACCAATTGCTACGCACATGCGATCAGGCATCAATGCTTCAGCCCGTATGTATTCAGGGTGTGCCAATTTCATGCTGATGGCAAAATCGAGTTGATTGGTCTCAAGTGCTTTGATCGCGCGTTCGGGCACCATGTGCAGGATCTGCAGGGTCAGGGACGGTGCGCATTCACGCAGTTTCGATGCGATTCCAGGCAAAATCAGGCAGCCGACGAGATCGGAGACGCGCCCCGTGAATGCCCGAATCGTGGTTGCCGGATTGAAGTCGATGTCGGTAGAGAGCAGCCGTTCTGCAAGACGGAGCGTTTGTCGAACTCCGTCCGCCAATTCAAGTGCACGGGCCGTGGGTTCCATTCCGCCTGGTCCGCGCAGAAACAGATCGTCGCCAAACAAAATGCGAAGTCGCCGAAGCGCGTTGCTCATTGCGGGTTGGGTTATACCGATGCGTGACGCCGCACGAGTAACATGCCGTTCTGCGGCTAACGCATCAAATACCACAAGCAGGTTGAGGTCCATCGAGTGGAGTGCTGGCCGGGGTTTCGGTGACGATCGTCGACTCGACTCCGTTGATAACGGACCACTCGGGCCTGGCAATTTGTCACTCAACCGGCGTCCTCCGAGCTCGCTCGGGGCCTTTAGGCATGCTTTGGTCGGACTCAAACGCCGACTCGATTCTCTTGGCGCGCTCGATTACGGGACGGTCGACGAGTTCGCCGTTGAGTTCAAATGCATGCGTATTCTCGGCCGCTTCGAGAACGTGGCGAGCCCATACGCGTTCGGCCTCCGTCGGCGCGAACGCCCGAGCAACCGTCTCCAGTTGATCCGGGTGTATGCAGAATTTCGCTCCGAATCCCTGGTCACGCTCCCACGCCGAATCGGCGGCCAATCTTCCGGATTCGCGAAACGCGGCCGTCACTCCGGCAACTGGCGGCGGCAGATTCGCCGCGCGCGAGGCGAGCACAAGCATGGCTGACGGAAAGTTCTTGCTGTCCCGCCCCCGCGTCCAAGTGTCAGTCTCGTAGTCCATGTTGCCGAATGCAAGACGCGACACGCCTGGAACGCGGGCTATGCCAACTGAGTCGAGCATGCCCGCTGCGGTTTCGATCAAGACGATGGTTGGAAGGCCCAAAGGCAGGCGTTTAATTGCGGCCTCAACCGAATCAGCCGTTTGTGCCAATGGCAGGACGACGCCCGCGATCCCTGTGCCCGCAACGGCGTCGACGTCCGCCGAGAACCAAGGGCTGTCGACCGGATTCAGCCTGACCAATACCCGCTTCGCCGATGCACGCGCCGCCAGCCACTCGGCGAGCGCTTGACGCGCCGTCGACTTGGCGTCGGGACGCACCGTCGCCTCAAGGTCGATGACCACAAAGTCTGCGGGCGTCCCGATCGCTCTGTCGAATCGATCAGGACGCGCGCCAGGCACGAACAGAAAGGTTCGCGCGCGCCCTATGGACTCGTAGCGATTGACCATCCACAAGCTCGATGGCGTTCAGGTGATCAGATCAGCCAGCGATTTCATGTCGGCCAGCCAAAGATCCGGTTGGTGCGGCGTACGTCCGAACGGGCGCTTGCGCCGGTCAATGAACGCCGTAGGCATGCCAGCAGCTTTGGCACCAATGCAATCGAACGCGTGATTGGCGACGAAAAGCACCTGGTCCAATTCCACGCTCATAATTTCCGCCGCCTTGCGGTAGGTGCCGACATGGGGCTTGAACGAATTGGCAGTGGCCACGGATATCACAGCATCAAACGGCACTTTATGGTAACCCTTTGCGGTCTCCAGCATGTCCGGATCGCCATTGGAAAGGACGACAATCTTGTATTTTTTCTGGAGGCGGGCAAGTGCTTCCGGGACGTCGGGAAACGTAGGCAGTCTCTCGATAGCAGAAACCAAATTTCTGACATCTTCCTCGGTGTGCGCGATTCCTGCTCGTTCCATCGTGTACTCAACGGCACCGTGCCCGATTTCACGATAGGACGTGTGCTCACGATGCAATAGTGCGTCAATCATGGAGTTCTCGAAATGAGTTCGCCGCCACCAGGTGACAAACGATCCCGGATTGCCCTTCCAGCCCTTCTCTTTGAGGAACGGCGTCACGAATTCGGTAAGCCCGCCTTGCATGTCAACAACCGTACCGTACTGGTCGAACATCACCACCTTGATCTTGCCTTTGAGTTCTTCAGCTTGATTCACGGTTTCCACTCCTTCGTAGACGATCAGGTACGTTAACCGTTGCGCGGTAATTCAGCAAATACATTATCATTATCTGGTGATTCATGTGGTGAATAATTGTGCCCGCCCTTAGCGCGTCTCCTTCTTGCGCTTGCCTGTCCCCGCAGAGGTGGCGCGGTTAGTTAGTGGTTGACGAAAAACCGCGCAAAGCCAGGACCCATGCGCGTTTCGAAGCATTTGTCCGAGGCGAAGATTAGCGGAATGATACGGTCGAGCGGGTGTTTTCTAACGTGGCAACGGGCTGAGAGCCGGAATTACGAGGAATCTTCGCAAGCAAAGTGTGATCGATCTGGGGTGAGAAAATTTCTTCGTTTTGGTGGGCAGTGCGTAAACGGAATGCTGATGAAAGCGTTGTTCCCTGTGCGGTGTGATTTTAAAGGGGACGATGGCGATGCGCTCGATTCGGAATCCGCAGATGCAAATCGGCGAGGTCGACATTTCTCAAATCAAATTCGACCTGAAATCGCGCGATGACATTCCGCGGATCTTGCGCGGGCTGCAGCACCTGTACATGAACGTCGCGCTGCGTGAAGAAATATTTCGATTGCTGGAAGAGAAGATTGCACCGAAGGTCGACAAGCGCAACGGCCGGCCGGGCATGACGCTGTGGCGGATTTTGGTGTGTGGCGTAGTGCGATTGGATCTAAACGAGGATTTCGACCGGCTGCATGAACTGGTGAATCATCATGACACGCTGCGGCAGATGCTGGGACACGCGGAGTTCGATGCAACGTCATACCACTACCAGACGTTGAAGGACAACGTCGCTTTGCTCACGCCGGAGCTGTTGGACCAGATCAATCAGGTGGTGGTGAGCGGCGGCCATGCGCTGGTAAAAAAAAAGGGCGACGAAGCGCTGCGTGGACGGTGCGACTCCTTTGTGGTCGAGACGGATGTCCACTATCCAACCGATATCAACCTGTTGTATGACGCGATGCGCAAGGTGGTGGCATTGACGGCACGCCTGTGCGAAAGCCAAGGGCTGAGCGACTGGCGGCAGCACGCCTACAATGTGCGGCATCTCAAGCGGCTGATGCGCGCGGCACAGAACAGGAAGCGCAGCAAAGCCCGCTCGGAACAGCAGCAGGACAAGACCACCGCTCGCATCATCGAAGCGCATCAAGAATATCTGGACGTTGCGCAGTGCTATTTGCGCAAAGCGCAGGACACGCTGGCGATGCTTGAAAAGCGTGGTTTCACCAGTGCGCTTGATGTGCTGTGCCAGCTTGAGATTGAAGGCTTCATGCAGCACGCGGTGCGACAAATCGAGCAGACGAAGCGGCGCGTCATTCTGGGCGAAACCATTCCGCACGCCGAGAAGGTGTTCTCGATCTTTGAGCCGCACACGGAATGGATCAGCAAAGGCAAGGCTGGCGTTCCCGTGGAGCTGGGCCTCAAGGTCTGTATCCTGGAAGACCAGCATCGATTCATCCTGCATCATCAGGTGATGGAGAAAAAGACCGATGATCAGGTGACCGTGTCCATGGTCGCGGAGGCGAAGAAGCGCTTTGCGAACCTGAGTGTCTGCAGCTTCGACAAGGGCTTTCATTCAACCGAGAATCAAGGTGCCTTGAAAGAGCTATTGGAGCTGGTGGTACTGCCGAGGAAAGGCAAGCTCTCAGCACCGGCACAAGCGGCGGAGCAAGCGCAACCTTTCGTCAAGGCAAGGCAGCAGCACTCGGCCGTGGAGTCGGCGATCAATGCGCTTGAAGTGCATGGACTCGACCGCTGCCTGGATCACGGAATCCATGGATTCCGACGCTACGTTGCGATGGCGGTAGTAGCACGGAACATCCACCGCATCGGTGCCATCCTGTGGCAGCAGGAGCAAAAGCGGGCGCAGAGGAAGCGCCGATATTCTGATCGCGACACGACCTACAAGCTATCGGCTTGAGCAACACGACAACGCCTGCTTCAAGCGCTCGGAATGTGGAAATCCAAGGACAGTCGCGTCCAAAAAACGGGAACCGCTGTCTGCCAATCGCACGTTCGATAAAATATGACCCAAAAGCGCTTTTGCAACGACAAATCCTGCGCCGCGCTCAAAATTCAGGTATCGGTTTTTTCAAAAAAACAGGGGTTTTCTGGCAGGCACTAGTTAAGACAGATTTCCGCGTTTTGTAAGTGAGTTTCCTGCAGTCGCCGGTCACCTCGCGCTCGACCTCGACCGACGACAGGCGCGATTACGGCTGCGGATCCGGTGCGACGGGTGTCGATCGGCGTCGGCGAAAGGCGTTCCGGAACGCCTCGATCGCGTCGTCGACATAGGTGTACACCACCGGCACGACGAGGAGGCTCAAGAAGGTCGACGTGATCAGGCCGCCGATTACGACGATCGCCATCGGCGCGCGGAAGCTGGGGTCGGTACCCAACCCGATCGCGATCGGCATCATGCCGGCGCCCATCGCGACCGTGGTCATCACGATCGGCCGCGCGCGCTTGCGACAGGCGTCGATCAGCGCATGCCAGCGGTCGAGGCCGTGCTCGCGGCGCGCGAGGACCACGTAGTCGATGAGCAGGATCGAGTTCTTGGTCGCGATGCCCATCAGCATGATGAGGCCGATCATCGACGGCATCGACAGCGCGGTGTTAGTCAGGAAGAGCGCGAGGAACGCGCCGGGCACCGACAGAATGAGCGCCACCAGCACCGTCGCCGGCTGGACGAAATCCCGGAACAGCAGCACCAGGACGATGTAGATGCACAGCACACCCGTCGCCATGGCGAGGGCGAAACTGCCGAAGAGCTCGGCCATCGCCTCGGCGTCGCCGACCGTGGTCTGGGTCACACCAGGCGGCAGGTTGCGCAGGCCAGGCAGCGCGAGCGCCGCGGCCGCGATGTCGCCCAGCGGCTGCCCGTTGAGTTCGATGTCGAAGTTGATGTTGCGCAGCCGGTCGTAGCGGTCGATCTGCGCCGGACCGCTGTCGATCGTGACCGTAGCCACGTTGGCGATCAGAACCGGCCCGTTCTTGCCGGGCACGGTGATCCGCTCGAGCAGTGCGAGATCCTGCCGCGCAGAGGCGGGGAGCTTGACGACGATGGGCACCTGCCGCTGCGCGAGGTTGAGCTTCGGCAGACTCAGGTCGTAGTCGCCCGCGGTCGCGATGCGCAGGGTGTCAGCGATCGCCGCGGAGGTCACGCCGAGGTCAGCGGCCCGCGCGAAGTCGGGCCGTACCACCAGTTCGGGCCGTACCAGGCTCGCGGTCGAGGTCACGCTGCCGATGCCCGGCAGCGTGCGCAGTTCGCGCTCGACGACGCGCGCGTGGTCCGCCAGCAGGGCACCGTTTTCGCTCGCCAGCACCAGCACGTATTTTTCGGCGGAACCGCCGAAGCCGACGCTGACGCGGGCACCCGGCAGCTCGGCGAGCGCCTCGCGCAGCTGACGCTCGACAGCCTGCTTCTTCACGCCGCCGCGCTCCCCGCGTGGCGTCATATTGATCGTCAGCGTGGCCTTGCGCACTTCGGCGGCCCCGCGCGGGGCGAACGGATCGGAGCCCGCCGCGCCGCCGCCGATCGCCGTGTAGACGAGCTTCACGTAAGGGCTCTTCTGCACGATGGCGCGCGCCTGTTCGGCCGCGTCGAAGGTCTGGCGGAACGTGCTGCCCGGCGGCAGCGACACGTAGACCTGCGTCTGCGACAGGTCGTCTGGCGGCAGAAACCCAGTGCCGAGAAACGGTACCAGCGCAAACGAGCCAAAGAAGAAGGTCGCGGCCCCGAGCATGGTCAGCACGCGGTGCTTGAGGCACCACGTAACCCAGCCCAGGTAGATTGTCACCCAGCCCGGCTCAGGATGCGCTCCCGTCGGCGGCCGCAGCAGGTACGCTGCCATCATCGGCGTCAGCATCCGCGCGACGACCAGCGAGAAGAACACCGCGATCGCGGCGGTCCAGCCGAACTGTACGAAGAACTTGCCGGGTACGCCGCTCATGAACGCCGTCGGGAGGAACACCGCGATCAGCGTGAACGTGGTGGCGATCACCGCGAGGCCGATTTCGTCCGCCGCCTCCATCGCCGCCTGGAACGGCGTCTTGCCCATGCGCAGGTGGCGCATGGTGTTCTCGATCTCCACGATCGCGTCGTCGACGAGGATGCCGACCACCAGCGACAGCGACAGGAGCGTGACGACGTTGAGCGTGAAGCCCATCAGATACATCGCGCCAAACGCCGGGATGATCGACAGAGGCAGCGCGGTGGCCGAGATGAGCGTGGCGCGCCAGTCGCGAAGGAACAGCCAGACGACCAGCACGGCCAGCAGCGCGCCCTCGATCAGCAGCCACATGGAGCCGATGAAGTTTTCCTCGACCGGGTCGACGAAATTGAACGCCTCCACGATCGCGATGTCGGGGTGATCGGCCTTCAGCTTCGCCAGCTCGGCGCGCACGCCGGCGGCCACCTCGACGTCGCCGGCGCCGCGGCTCCTGAGGATCTCGAAGCCGACCACCGGCTGGCCGTTGAGCAGCGCCGCGGACCGCTGCTCGGCCACCGTGTCGACCACCAGCGCGAGCTGGTCGAGCCGCACGCGCCGGCCATCGGAAAGAGCGATGTCCATGCGCGCCAGCTCTTCGGCCGACTTCACCGTGGCGATCATGCGCACCGACTGCTCGACGCCGCCGATGTCGGCACGGCCGCCGGAAGCCTCCTGCTGCATCTGTCGCAGCTGGCGCGAGATGTCCGCGGCGGTGACGTTCATCGCCAGCATCCGCGCCGGGTCGAGTTCGACGCGCACCTCGCGGTCGACGCCGCCGACGCGCGCCACCGCGCCGACGCCGCGCACGCTCAGGAGGCGCTTCGCCACCGTGTTGTCGACGAACCAGGATAGCTCCTCGTCGTCCATCCGGCCGGAGGCGACCGTGTAGGTAAGGATCGGCGAGCCGGCGATATTGACCTTGGCGACCGTCGGATCGCGCAGGTCGCCGGGTAGCGACGAGCGGACGCGCGACACGGCGTCGCGGACGCTGTCGACGGCTTCCTGCGTGGGCACTTCCAGCCGGAACTCGACCGTCACGGTGACGGTGCCCGACTGCACCATCGTGTAGATGTGCTTGACGCCCTGCACGGTGGCGATCGAATCCTCGAGCTTGCGCGCCACGTCGGTTTCCATCTGCGCGGGACTCGCTCCCGGCAGCGACGCGTTCACCGTCACCGTCGGCAGGTCGATATCCGGAAACTGCTGGATCTTCATCGCCCGGAAGCCCATCACGCCGACGAGCGTCAGGAGCAGGAACAGCAGGATCGACGGCGTCGGATTGCGAATGGACCAGGCGGAGACGTTCATGCGTGCACCGCTTCAGCGCGCCGCGGGCGGCACGACCTTCACCGTGTCGCCGTCGGCCAGGAACCCGCCGCCCGACATGACCACCTGCGCGTCGAGCGCGAGGCCACCGGTGACCTCGATGCGATCGCCGGCGCGCCGACCTATGCCGATCTTCGTCTCGGCCACGCGGTTGTCGCCCTCGAGCCGGAACGTATAGGCAAAGCCGTCGCGCTGCAGCACCGCGGTTTGCGGCAGCGACAGCGCCGTCGCCCGGCCGAGGTCGAACTCGCCGCGCGCGAACATGCCGGCGCGCGCCGGGTTGGAGTCGGCGACCGGCAGGTCGACATAGACGATCGCATTGCGTGTCTGCGGATCGAC
>Ga0163150_10002938_pt1 | contig 24947 bp, 19 predicted proteins | sample OliLakLV19P2IB_FD_148628 | JGI IMG/M metagenome (GOLD analysis project Ga0163150, IMG submission 148628) | Freshwater microbial mat bacterial communities from Lake Vanda, McMurdo Dry Valleys, Antarctica - Oligotrophic Lake LV.19.P2.IB | ecosystem: Environmental > Aquatic > Freshwater > Lake >...
ACCGCGAAGCGGAAAAAGAAATGGAAAGGAAATTTTTGGTTTTGCTTCGCCGTAGACATATCTATATTGTACTATAGTTCAATATTGTTTGGAAATGCAATATTTATTATGCTATAATTATGTCGATAAGTCAGAAATTAGGAGAGAACATAAAGAAGATACGGACTCGTAAGGGAATGTCGCAAGGCGACATTTGCCGAGCACTTGATATGGATAGAGGGTATATGAGCGCTATTGAAAATGGTAAGAAAAATATCACGATTCAGCAGTTGGCACGATTGGCGCAGGCACTCGGAGTGAGTGTGGATAAACTTTTGAAATAGAGCTTGACACGCAACCGTATGGTTGCGTATACTTAGAGTATGTATGGACAAAGACAAGATATTCAAAGCCCTAGCCGATCCGACACGGCGACTCATGCTTGACGAGCTTTCGGAGCGCAAAACCCAATCGCTCTACGAACTTTGCGCGCGCCTCGTTATGAAGCACAAAGCTGTCATGTCGCGTCAGGCAATCACCAAACATCTCTCGATTTTGGAAGATGCCGGATTGGTGAAATCGGAACGTCAAGGTCGATACAAGCTCATCGTTTTCAACGATGAGCCGATTAAGAAAATAGTCGAGCGATGGATTAAAAGAAATTATTAAATTAATAACTAATTAAAGGAATATTATGAAAATCATAGTTGCTAGTGTATCAATCAAGGATCAAGACAAGGCATTGAAATTCTATACCGAAGTCTTGGGCTTCGTTAAAAAAGAAGATGTACCACTCGGAGGTGGTGCCCGTTGGGTGACAGTTGTATCACCAGATAGTCAAAATGGGACTGAACTCTTGCTTGAGCCAAATGCTGACTATCCAGCCATGAAAGCTCTTAAAGAGTCTTTAGTCACAGACGGCGTACCATTCACAATGTTCGGGGTGGATGACGTACAAAAGGAGTACGAACGCTTGAAGGAGCTTGGTGTCAAATTCAAGATGGAGCCAACCAAAATGGGGCCGGTTACGATAGCAATATTCGATGACACCTGCGGTAATTTGATACAAATTATTCAAAAGTAAGGGAGCAACCCCTACCGTTTTATAATATCTCCTAAAAAAGGCGTGGATTGTTGTGCTCGCACAGGGTGGATGGGGCAAGCACATATAGATTTGCTTGTGCCTCTGCACAATCCGCTTTTTAGAGTTACTACTGACTCAAACGAAGCCACAAAACGAACACACACAACGCCAAAGCAGCGTCATCGACAATCTCCTGTGGCATGGGCGACTCATCGACCCGGCGTTTTCAGGATCCCGACACGGTGGCCGTACGGGCGTTCAACGAAGCCCTGACGGGCCGATGAGCGATTCTCCATCAGTCTGCTTCCGGTTGGGGACGGGATCACCCTTGCGCTGAAGTTGCCCTGAAATGCAAAGCGGCGTCGGCCACCAGCCGCCGGAGTTCGGCCGCCTGAAACGGCTTGTCGAGAAAGGCGGCATGCAGTTCCTCAATGCCGCGCTGCACGATGTCGCCCTCGACATAGCCGGTCACCATGATGATTCGCAAAGCTGGAAACATCGCCCGCAATGCCACAGCGAGGTCATAGCCGCTCAGTTCGGGAAGCAGCATGTCGGTGAGTAGAATATCGATGGGGACCGCGGACTGCTGGGCGATGCGCAGACCCTCGGCGCCTGTCGAGGCCTCGAGGATGGTCACGTCCTCTCCGGCGAGTACAGATCGAATCAGGCTTCGTATCTGGTCCTCGTCTTCAACCAGCAGGAGCACCGCCCTGCCCTCGTCCGAACTTTGAGTCATCGTACTTTCGACGCGCGGGAATTGAAACGATTTCACTCATTACAGCTTCGTACATTCTTGATACTTAAAATGCAGCAGACACCTTCCGGAGTTCGACGAAAAGTGCCCATTGGGGCTGAAGTGGTTGACGGGGGCGTCAGCTTCCGCGTTTGGGCACCGTTGCGGGAATCGATGGAAGTGGTCAGTTCCGGTAAGCGATATCCGCTGCATGGTGAGTCGGACGGTTACTTTTCAGGCACGGTCTCTGGCCTGAGCGCGGGTTCGCGCTACAAGTACCGGCTGCCCAGCGGGGAGGAGTTCCCCGATCCGGCCTCGCGGTATCAGCCCGAAGGCGCGCACGGTCCCTCCGAAGTCGTCGACTCTTCCGTATTTGCGTGGACTGACAGCGCGTGGCGGGGTGTGCCGCTGGAGCGCGCCGTCATATATGAGATGCACGTCGGCACGTTCACGGACGAAGGCACATTCGCAGGGGCCGCAAAACGGCTGCCCCATCTGCGCGACCTCGGGATCACGGTCATCGAAGTGATGCCGCTGGCCGAGTTCACGGGCCGGTTTGGCTGGGGATACGACGGTGTCTCTCTGTTCGCGCCGAGCCATCTCTACGGGAGTCCCGACGACGTGAGGCGGTTCGTTAATGAGGCGCACTCCCACGGAATGGCGGTGATTCTCGACGTGGTGTACAACCATTTCGGGCCGGATGGCAATTACGCCGGACAATATTCACGAGATTATTTCAGCACAAAGCATAAAACCGACTGGGGCGAGGCGATTAATTTCGACGGAAAAAATGCCGGCCCGGTGCGGGAATTCTTCATCGCCAACGCGGGCTACTGGGTGGATGAATTCCACATGGACGGTCTCAGGCTGGATGCGACACAAAACATTTATGACGATTCCGAGCCGCACATCCTGGCCGAAGTCACGACTCGGGTTCGTGAAGCGGGTGGCGAGCGCACCACGCTGGTAGTGGCCGAAAATGAGCCGCAGCATACGCGACTGGTCCGGCCGAGGGCCGCGGGCGGTTTTGGGGCAGACGCGTTGTGGAACGACGACTTCCACCACAGTGCGGTTGTCGCCCTGACCTCCCACAACGACGCGTACTACACCGATTATCTGGGCGCGCCGCAGGAGTTCATATCCGCGATGAAGTACGGATATCTGTACCAGGGTCAGTGGTACAAGTGGCAAAAACAGCGCCGCGGATCACCGGCGTTCGATCTGGAACCCACGGCGTTCATTACGTTCCTTGAGAATCACGACCAGGTGGCGAACTCGGCGCGCGGGCTCCGCATGATTCAGCAGGCCACGCCCGGAATGCTGAAGGCGATGACTGCGCTGGTGCTGCTGGGGCCCGGTACGCCGATGTTGTTTCAGGGGCAGGAGTTCGGCTCTGCCCGCCCATTCCTTTATTTCGCCGATATGCCGGGGAATTTGTGCGAGCTGGTGCGAAATGGCCGGCAGGAATTCATGCGGCAATGGCGCAGCGTCGGTGAATCGGAGATGCTGAAGTGCCTGAGCGATCCCTGCACGTCGCAGGTTTTTGAAGACAGCCGGCTGGACTGGACGGAGGCCGAACGCAATACTTCGGTCCTGAAACTGCATACCGATTTGCTTCGATTGCGGCATACGGACCCGGTGCTGGGATGCTGGCGCCGGGGGATGTTCGATGGTGCGGTGATCGGCCGCGATGCCTTCGTGCTGCGAGCGTTTTCTCCCACCCATGGAGACAGGCTGATGGTGGTGAACATGGGTCGCGACCTTCACCTGGATCCGGCGCCGGAACCGCTGCTGGCGCCGCCGGAAGACTGCCGCTGGGAAGTACTGTTCAGCACCGAAGACCCGGAATATGGAGGCTGCGGATCGCCGGTGCCGGAAGGGGATGACAACTGGCGCTTTAGTGGACACGCGGCACTGGTGCTTCGTGCCGTCGCTGGGCCTGCGAGGGTTAAAGCATGAATTCGCTGATCCGCCGTGTAGCCTGGCCGGGCAAGGCCGGCGCAGAGATGATTCTCGACCGGGAATGGATCGTGACCAATGGCCTCGGGGGATACGCATCGGGCACAGTGGCAGGCGTGATTACGCGCCGATTCCACGGGCTCCTGATTGCCGCCCTGCCCTCGCCATTCGGCCGGCGCATGTACCTCAACGATGTGGCGGAGCAGCTTCGATTCAGCGACGGCCGCGTGGTGCAGCTTGGCGGCGAGCATCGCGCGCACAGCGAGGTGGTCGTCTACGGCGCTGAGTATCTGCGAGAGTTCCGCATGGAGCAGGGGCTGCCCGTCTGGATCTATGAGGTGGAGGGCATCGAACTGGAGAAGCGGCTGGTGATGCCTTCGCGCCAGAACACCGTGTTCATTCACTACAAGGTGAAGTGCGGCGACTGCAACGTGCGGCTGGAGCTTCGGCCTGCGATGCATTTCCGGCCTCATGAGGGCGTGCTGAGCGCCCTCCAGGAAGAGCCGTACGAACTGCACGTAGTCAGCGACCGCTACGAGTTCGCCAGTGCCAACTCCGCCACGCCCAGGCTGCGCATGCGAGTGGACGGCTCGGGGCAGTGCTTCACCTTCGACCGCCGATACATCGGTGAGCAGGTGTATCACACCGAAGAAGTGCGAGGCTACGAATCGCGCGGCCACATGTGGAGCCCGGGGTACTTCCAGGTCGACTTCGCCGGCCGGAATGAGGCTACGCTGGTTGCCTCCACGGAGAGCTGGGAGAGCATGGGTGCGATGCCCGTGCAGGAGGTCTTCGCCACCGAACTGGGTCGCAGGGCGAGGCTGATCGGGGCGGCGAATCCCGCCGTTCGGGAGGGTCTGGGTGCCGAACTGGTGCTGGCGGCGGATCAGTTCCTGATCACTCCGGTGGGCCGGCAACAGGACGTAGCGCGCGCGTTCGCGGCGGGCGACGAAGTGCGGACCGTCATCGCGGGCTACCACTGGTTCACGGACTGGGGCCGCGACACCATGATCAGCCTGGAGGGACTCACTCTGAGTACGGGTCGCTATCTGGAAGCTGCGTGGATACTGAGCACGTTTGCTTACTACGTGCGCGACGGGCTGATCCCGAACATGTTCCCGGAAGGCGAGAATTCCGGGCTTTATCACACCGCCGACGCGACGCTGTGGTTCTTTCACGCGCTCGACCGATATGTGGAGACCACCGGAGACCGGGCGACGCTGGAGCGGATTCTGCCGAAGCTGTATGAGGTGGTGGCGAAACATTTGGAAGGCACGCGGTTCGGCATTGGCGTCGACCCCGCCGACGGTCTGCTTCGCCAGGGGGTGGAAGGTTACCAGCTCACGTGGATGGATGCCAAGGTAGACGGCTGGGTAGTAACGCCGCGGCGCGGCAAGGCCGTGGAGATCAACGCCCTCTGGTATAACGCGCTGTGCCTGATGCGGGGCTGGGCGGAAACCACCGGAAACGAGCACGAAACCATTACGATTTCCCGGCTGGACGAGGCTGCGGCGCAGGCGGCCGAGTCGTTTAACCGCCGTTTCTGGTACGAGGAAGGGAACTACTGCTACGACGTGATCGACACCGAGCAGGGTGGTAACGACACGTCGCTGCGGCCAAACCAGTTATTTGCCATCTCGCTGAAGAATCCGGTGCTGGCGCGGGAGCGTTGGGAACCGGTTCTTCAAATCTGCAGGGACCGGCTGCTTACCCCGGTTGGTCTGCGATCGCTGGGACCGGGGTCGAAAGAGTACAAAGCGCAGTATTACGGCGATTTGCGGTCGCGCGACGCGGCGTATCATCAGGGCACTGTCTGGGGATGGCTGATTGGGCCGTTCATCGACGCCTGGCTAAAGGCGCGTCCGGACGACCTGGCCGTGGCCAGAGAGATGCTGTCCGGGTTCGCAAAGACCATGGAAGAGGGCGCGGTGGGCAGCATCAGTGAGATATTCGACGCCGAGGCTCCGTTTACCCAGCGCGGCTGCGTGGCTCAGGCCTGGAGCGTGGCCGAAGTGCTGCGCTGCCTCGTGAAGACAGCCGGGTAATCCCACCTATTACGAAACTCTTACGTCCCAAAGGGGCCTGCGGACCACTGCCTGTGTCAGGCTGGAAGCAGGCCTACTCGTAAGGAGCGCCACCCACCGGTTCGCGCCAGCCCGGCATCTTTTTCGCACACAACGGAAACAATGCAGGTTCACCCTAAAGGCTCCACTGCCCGAGTACTCCTGTCGGCTGTTTTTGGACCCTACGCCCAGGACGACGAGTACGGCAGCCGTGCCATCAATCCGATGGAGCTCTATCACAACCAGGTCACGCGCGTTCAGGGTCCATTTTCTCTGCGCATGTTTCACCGGTCGTGGGGCATTCTGTTCATTCAGAAAAACATCAGGGCGCCCTGTACGGTTCTGGATTTTCCGACCCTTCCCGATTTCGAGAAAGAAATCACCGAGAATCACTACGACATCATCGGCATTTCGTCGATTATTGTGAATGTTGGCAAGGTGAAAGAGATGTGCCGACGCGCGCGGCTGCTTTCACCGCACTCGGAAATCATTGTCGGCGGCCACGTCACCGCGATCCCGGGCATTGAGCAGATGGTCGACGCCGACCACTTCGTTCGCGGGGAAGGTGTCCGCTGGATGCGGGAGCATCTGGGTGAGGATCCGAACGCGAAACTGGAGCACCCGGCGATCATCTCGGGTTACGATCACCAGGCCCTCGGCTTCCGTCCGAAACGGTCGAAGAACACCATGGCCGCGACGGTAATTCCGTCGGCTGGCTGTCCCATGGGCTGCAACTTCTGCACCACGTCGTCCTTTTTTGGCGGTAAGGGGAAATTCGTCAATTTCTTCGATTCCGGCCAGGAATTGTTTGACATCATGTGCAAGCTGGAAGTGGACACCGGAGCCCAGGCGTTCTTCGTCATGGATGAGAACTTCCTGCTTCAGAAGCCGCGCGCAATGGATCTGCTGGCGTTGATGCGGGAGGCCGGAAAGTCGTGGCAGCTGTACGTGTTCTCCTCAGCGAACGCGATTCGCAAGTACACGATGGACGAACTGGTCGCGCTCGGCGTGTCCTGGATCTGGCTGGGGCTGGAATCGCCAAACTCGACGTATTCCAAACTGGATGGCACCGATACCGTGGAGCTAATCAAAGAACTGCGGAAGAACGGCATCAAGACCCTGGGCTCGACGATTGTGGGGCTGGAGCATCACACGCCGGAAAACCTGCCCGACGAGATTCGGCACGCCATCAGCCATGACACCGACTTCCACCAGTTCATGCTCTACACCCCGGTTCCGGGTACGCCGCTGTACACGCAGATGCGCGATGAAGGCCGGCTGATCGATGTCGATCTCGCCGATATTCACGGACAGTGGAAGTTCAACTTCCACCACGCCGCCATCTCGCGAGAGCAGTCGAAGCAGATGCTGGACAACGCGTTCCAGATGGACTACGAATTGAACGGACCCAGCCTGTACCGCCTGTGTCACACAACATTCAAAGGCTGGCTGCGACACAAGAACCATCCGGAGCCCCGGGTGCGGGAACGCTTCACCCGCGAAGTGCAATCCCTGTATGTCTACGGCGCCATGCTGTGGGCCATGGAGCACTACCTGCGCCGCGCCAACGTCGAGGTGGGGGAGCGCATCCGCAAACTGCGCAAGGAAATTTACCGCGAATTTGGGTGGTTCGCGCGTATGACCGGAACCCTACTGGGACCCGTGCTGTTATGGACCAGCCGGCGGGAGCAGCGCCGTCTCAACGAAGGCATCACCTACGAGCCGGCCGTAGTCATCGAACGCACCAACTGGGCCTGATATCGGATTTGAAACAGTAGTTGTTTCACCAGCGGTCACCGGACGTTCATTCCACATTTACGTTGAACCGCTACCCTCAGGGCATGTTCAGAGTATTGGGTATATGTCTCGCTCTCCTGCTTTCTGCGTCGGCGCAGAATTTCGAACGTGTGGAAGGGTTTGTGGAAGATCAGACTGGCGCCCGGATCGCTGGCGCCACCGTTAGTCTCCGCTCTGCCGCTACCAGTCAGATTGCTAAGGGAACTTCGGCCAGCGACGGAACGTTTCGGTTTCCGCGGCCGGCTGCGGGCAAACTGGAGTTGCGCGTGGAGAGCCCTGGATTCCAGGCTGCGACTCGCATGCTGGACCCGGAAACCGCCACGGCCACTGGCATCAAGGTCACGCTGAGCGCAGGCACTGTGGTGGAGCGCGTGGATGTGAGCGCGTCCTCCGTGATGCTGCAGACTACCAGCGCCGCGCAGACGGCCACCATTACCACCAAACAGCTGGAGAGCCTGCCCACCGCATCCCGCAACTACACGCACCTCATCGTCGGCGAGGCAGGCGTCGCGGCGCCGCTGCCCGACCGCACGGGCAAGGGTATGAACCTCGCCACCTCGCCGGGTTCGCAGAGCGATGACGGCACGCAGTCTCTGAATCCTTCGGTAAATGGTGCCCGGCCCACCAACAATTCACTGATGATTAACGGTGTGGATGCCACCAATATGATGAATGGCGGAGGCAGTCTGGGCAACAACATCACGGTTCCCCTGGACGCTCTGGAAGCGGTGGAGATGCAGACGGCATTGTACTCGGCCACCGGCGGCCGCAATGGCGGCGCGAATATCCAGATGATCACGCGCGGCGGAACAAACCAGTTCCACGGCAGCGTTTCGCATTTCTTCCAGAATGAGATCTTTAATGCGAATGAATTCTTTTTGAATCGATCCGGGAGGGCGAGGCCGCGGTTCCGCAGGAATGAGAGCTATGCGGGCCTCGGCGGTCCGATCGTAAAGAACAAGACCTTCTTCTACGCGGCTGTGCAGCGGACCGATTTCCTCTCCGGTTACGCGAGCCGCGCGATTGTCACCACATCGAGCCCCGACGGACTGGGTGAAGTGCGCACACCGCAGTCGATTGCCGATGTCGCGAACCGCTGGCTGACGGCCGGTGCTCAGGACAATCCGCAGTTCGCCACGAATTTTCTCACGGCGATACGCCGGTTCCCTGCCGGCCAGATTCCGGGTCTGGAGCGCCAGTTCTTCCTGAGCACGGAGAATCCGCCGGTGTTTCGGCAGCTTACCGCGAGCGATATTCATCCTGTGGCCCTCAATATCCTGAATGTCAGGCGCAACGGGCAGCGGTTGCTGCCGTCGGTGACCGATGCCAACCGCCTGCTGCCGGGCAATGCCACCTACGGCCCTGAGCGCGAGCAGGTGAACGCGTTCCCCACGTTCTTCAATTCGTGGTCGGGTTCGCTTTCGCTGGAGCATAACTTCTCCGGCAATGACCGGCTGCGCCTCAGCTACGTGAAGTCGCAGCAGTTCGTTGAGGAGGCGTTTCCGTGGGCCAACTCATCCGTGTCGCCGACGCTTGGACTGACACCTGGCTATGTGGCCTCCCTGTCGCACCAGCACACGTTCGGCCCGTCGTTTGTGAATGAATTGCGCGGCGGTTTCTTCGAACTGTTCAACACGCGCATTTCAAAGTACCGCGACATTTTTAACTCGACGCTTGGCATTTACAATCCGCTTGAGGTGTCACTGGGCGGCCTCGCTTCGCTGATGCCCACGGTCGACATTGTGACGCAGAGGTCCTCGGCCGGGATCGGCAATGCGTGGGATTTCTACGACCGTCAGCGCAACGCCTATGCGACCAACATCATGACCTGGGTGCATGGCAGACACACCATGCAGTTCGGCGGCGAGTTTCGGCGCACGAACCTCAAGGGTGAGTACATGGCGCGCACGAACGGCGATCTCGACTACGACAACTGGGTGCTGTTCTTCACCGGGCACGGCGCGGCGGGCGGTGGATCGGATCTGGACCAGGGCGACACCCGCCGCGACTACAAAATGTTCGACGTGGCGTTATTCGCTCAGGAAGACTTCAAGGTTCGGCGCGACCTGACACTCAACGCGGGCGTGCGCTGGGATTACTACGGCTGGCCGGTGGAGACGGAGGGCCGCATCGGCACGTACTTCACAAAGACGGACGCCGCGCGCGCGGGAGTCGAGCCCGGTTATGCGATCGCGTCGAACCACGCGATCTTCAAAAAGGATTTCAATCCGCTGCAGATGGGCCTCGTGGTGTCGGACTATGTGCCGCTGAATCTCGGACAGGTTCACAAGGCTCAGCGCGATTCCATCTTCCAGCCCGACTACAACAACATTGCTCCTCGCGTGGGATTCGCGTGGCGACCGTGGTTTACGGACCGCCTTGTGGTTCGCGGCGGCTACGGCATGTTCTACGAGCGGCCCTCGGGTTCGTTCAAGACGGACCTGCAACTGTCAGCGCCGTTCTTCGTCTATCAGAACGTGCCAGCGCCCGTCGACATGGCCAACCCTTATCCAAGGCTCAACGTCAATCCGTTCACGATTCCGCTGGAAGTGCAGATGGTGCGCGATGCCAACGGGACGCCGTCATGGCGCCGCTTCGACGGCACGCCGTTCCCGGCAACGGAGCCGTTCGCTGCGAAGAACTTCACCTTCATCGATCCGTTTATCAAGACACCCTACGTGCAGCAGTGGACGTTCAACCTGCAGTTTGAACCGTTCCGCGGCAATATGCTCGACATTCGTTACGTCGGCACCAGCGGCACGGCGCTGATGGCGAAATCGAATCTGACACAGGCCGTCGATCCGCGCGTCACGCCAATAAACGGCTTCACCGATATTCGCAATCGCACCGGCGCGTTAATTAACCCGGATTTCTTTGTGCCCTCCGAGTTCCTCGGTCTGGGGCGGCAAAGTGGGTTCCGCATGCGCTCGAACTACGGGCACTCCACGTATCACGGGCTGCAGGTCAACTACCGGCGGAGGTTCCAGAATCGGTTGCTGATGAATGCGGCGTACACGTGGGCCAAAACCATCGACAACATTTCCTCCGACGGTGGTGTCATTGAGCACGATGCGCGCAACCAGCGCAACAACCGGGGGCCGGCGGACTTCGACCGCACGCACCGCTTTACCACCGCCTTTGTGTATGAGATGCCGGCGCCGTTCCGCGATAACCGCCTCAGCAAAGCGGTGCTCGGCGGCTGGGCGCTGAACGGGATGATGACATTGCAGAGCGGTACGCGCTTCTCCATCATCGGCGCTGCGACCGCGAATGCCTACTGGGCGCAGGTGGCGCGCGCGCGCGTCGATCTGGCGCCGGGGCGTACTGTCGAGAGCGCTCGAAAGAGCGGCCCTGTACAGGACCGTCTGTCGGCCTTCTTCGACCCGACTGCGTTTGCGAACTCCGAGGACCGCTGGGGCAACTCGGGCCGCAACATTCTGCGTGGGCCGGTGCAGAGCCAGATGGATTTCGCGCTCGGCAAGACCATCAAGTTGCACGAGCGCTACTCGCTGGAGTCGCGCTGGGAAGTTTTCAACGCGCTCAACATGCCAACGTTCTCCAACCCCAGCAACTCGCTGCCTGCGGCTGGTGTCGGGACCATGGGCACCATCGCATCCACCATTGGCGGACCGCGCACCATGCAGGTTGCGCTCCGTCTGAAGTTCTGATCTACAGCCTGACTTGAGGAAGCGCCTGTTCGAGTGCCTTGCCGCACGCGAACAGGCGCTTTTCGCTCCACGCCGAGCCGATGAGTTGCAGACCCGCCGGCATGCGCTCCCGCGTGAGCCCGCAAGGCAACGCCAGGGCCGGCAAGCCGATCACATTCACGCCTCGCACGAACTTCGTCGAGAGCAACCGCGTATCTTCCTCCTGCCCGCCGACAGTGACGGTCTGCTGCCCGATTTGCGGCGCAGGCACGGGCGCCGACGGCGTCACCAGCACATCGATCTTGTCGAACATAGCGTGCCAGTCGGCCATCATGGCCCGCCGCACACGCTGCGCATTGATGTAATCCGACGCGCTGAGCAACGTCCCCTGATCGAGCAGCGTTCTCACGTCGGCTCCGATCTCGTCCCGGCGGTGCAGGAAGGGGCGCATCACGGCAGCCGCCTCGCCCAGAAGCGTCGTGCGTCCGATGAGATTGAGGCCCTCCGGGTCGGGCACATCGACGTGTATGATCTCCGCGCCCAGCCGTTCGGCTTCGCGCATGGCGCTGTTGTAGAGCGCTTCCACGTCGGGATGCAGTCGCTCCAGATAGAAGTTGTTCGGCACGCCGAGACGCACGCCTTTCAGCGACACGTTGTCGGCTGGCACAAAATGCTCCTCAGGCCTTAACACCGTGGCGTCGTCCTGCGGGTCGAACCCTGTGATCGCGTTCATCACGATGGCAGCGTCTTCCACCGTGCGAGTCAGCGGTCCCATGGTGTCGAGCGTGAGGCCAAGTTGAAAACACCCGCAACGGCTGACCCGGCCGAACGTAGGTTTCATCCCCACGGTGCCGCAGAATGCCGAAGGGTTCCGAATGGATCCGCCCGTGTCGCTGCCCATCCCCACAAAGATCGACCCCGTAGCTACCGCTGCACCCGACCCACCGCTGGAGCCGCCGGGAATGCACTCGGGGTCCCAGGGATTGCGCACGGGTCCGAACCATGGGTTGCTCGACGAGATGCCGTAAGCCAGCTCGTGCTGGTTCAGCTTGCCCACCGAGATGGCGCCAGCCGTCTGAAGCCTCTGGACGACGGTGGCATCGTCTTCAGGAACGAAATCGGCGAACAGCTGCGAGCCGTTTGTGGAACGTACGCCACGCGTGTAGTAAAGATCCTTGAACGCGATTGGAATACCGTGCAGCGGACCGCGGTCCTTGCCTTCCTGCAGCTCCTGGTCTAGCTCGTGGGCCGACCGCAGCGCCTGGTCCCCTGTGACCGTGATGAACGCGTTCAGCGCCGCGTCACGCTCCACTGCCTGAAGCGAATCGCGAACCAGTTCGACGGCGGAGATCTCGCGGTCGCGCAGCCGGCGACCCGCTTCCCGAATTGTCATCGCTGTTCCTCTCCGGGCTCGAACCGGACGGCGCTGTTGGGGCCGCTCGGGATCGTGTCAAAAAGGCGCGCCAGTTGATCGCGCAGTGCGTCGATGACGGACTGCGCTTTTGCCAGCTCTTCCGCGGGCGGTTTCTGCATATCGTCATGCTACCGTCAAAGCGATGAGTACTGAAGAGCGCCGGCATGTTCGGGTAAAACGTGTAGATGAATGCGGTTCCATGCACGAGCTGTTTACGCATTGTTTACCCGCATTCGGCGGAGCATTTCTACGCCGCATTTATTCGATTCTGGACACTGCGATCGGCATGGGCTGTCCGTTGACTGTTTCCATCGCCGGTCCGATCACGGTGTCCGGCCAGCATCTGACATGGCTGATTCCGCTGCTGGAAACGGGCTGGGTCGCGTATCTGAGCACCACGGATGCGGTCTGCTATCACGATGGCCATCGGAGCCTCGATAAGCACAGCGCGGGCGATGGCCCCATCCATGAAGTGCCAATCTGGACCGACGACGCGCGGCTGCGCGACGAGGGCACGATTCGCGTCACGGATATGGCGTTTGACGAGGCCGTGCTGCTGGACCAGGATCGATTTCTCAGCGCGGTACTGAGCCAAAGCGAGTTCCAGCACAAGATGACGGGCACCGAGCTTCGCTACAAGCTGGGCAAGTATTATGCGGCGCAGGAGCGGCGCAACGGCGTGCCTTCAGGGCTGCTGTCGACATGCACGCGGCTCGGCATTCCGGTGTTTGTGGGCGCGCCCGCCGATGGCAGCGTGTTCCTCAATTCGATGAAGCTGTGGGCTCTGAATCAGACCGGGCTGGGTGGGAAGTACGACTTTGAGCTCGACCTGCATGCCGAAGTGTTCGAGGCTTGCGCGTACCACCACTGGGGCTTGTTTGGCACCGATGCCAAATCACTGGCCACGCTCATTCTGGGCGGCGGGGTGCCGAAGAACTACAACCTGCAGCCCGAGCCCGCGCTTGGCCAGGTGCTAGGGCTGCCAAATGTCCGCGGCTACCACTTCGATGTGCAGATTGTGACTGCTCCGGTTACCGATGGGTCGCTCTCCTCGTGCCCTCCGTCCGAGGCTGTGACGTGGGGCAAGGTCGACAAGGATGTCTATATGAAGACGACCGAGTCGATGCAGGCGGACTACTCCATCGTGATGCCGTTCCTCATCAAGGCGCTGCTGGAGAATCGAGGGCGATATGCGGCGATGTCGCCGGAAGAGGCTGGTGCTGACCCGAAGGCAGCGGGCTACCTGCGCGACCGCGACGGCTACCGGCTGTATGAAAAGCGCGACGCCCTGGTGAAGAACCTCCTCGACCACGTCACAATGAATCGCGACTGGCTGCTGGAGAGCCTTGAGTACCCGCTGGCGCTGTAGAGAATTGCCCGCGCTACACTGAGTGCGCAATGGCCGCACCCGCCTCTGAAGCAGTCATCCGACCTCTCACCCAACTTACCGAAGAAGAGCAGATGTTTCGCGATGTGGTCCGACGGTTTGCCAAGGCCGAGATCGGACCGCACGTACGGGAGATGGACGATTCGGCCCACCTGCGCACCGACATCCTGAAGAAGCTGTTCGACCTCGGCCTGATGAGCGTCGAGATTCCCGAGGAGTTCGGCGGGCAGGGCGGCTCATTCTTCCAGGCGGTGCTGGCGGTGGAGGAACTCGCGGCCGTCGACCCCGCGGTGTCCGTCGTAGTCGACGTGCACAATACGCTGGTGATCAACGCCTTCCTGCGCTGGGCCACCGAGGAGCAGAAGGCCCGATGGTTCCCTCGACTGGCGACGGACACGCTCGGAGCCTACGCGCTGTCGGAAGCGCAGTCGGGGTCCGACGCCTTCGCTCTCCAGACCCGCGCTGTACCAGCAGACAACGGCGCGTATCTGTTAACAGGCCGCAAGCTGTGGATCACCAACGCGGCTGAGGCTGGGCTGTTCCTCGTGTTCGCGAACATCAATCCGGAGCTCGGCTACAAGGGCATTACGTGCTTTCTGGTCGAGCGCGGGACGCCAGGATTTCAGGTGGGCCGCAAAGAAGACAAGCTCGGGATCCGGGCGTCGTCCACCTGCGAGCTGATCATGGACAACTGCCGCGTCGAGCCGGAGAACATTCTGGGGGAACCCGGCAAGGGCTACAAGATCGCCATCGAGACGCTGAACGAGGGCCGCATCGCGATTGGCGGGCAGATGCTGGGACTGGCGCGCGGAGCGTTCGACCACGCCGTCGCGTTCGCGAAGCAGCGGAAGCAGTTCGGCAAAGCGATCGGCGAGTTCCAGGGCGTGCAGTTCGATATCGCCAACATGGCGGTGGATCTGGAGGCTGCCCGGCTGCTGGTGTACAACGCGGCTCGGCTGCGGGATGCGGGAATGCCGTTTGTCACCGAAGCGGCGATGGCCAAGTACTTCGCCTCTCAGATCGCCGAGACCGTGGCGTCGCGCGCGGTGGAGATCTTCGGCGGCGTCGGCTTTACAAAAGATTACCCGGTGGAGAAGCTGTACCGCGACGCCAAAATTGGGCGCATTTACGAGGGTACAAGCAACATGCAGCGAGTCCTGATCGCTCGGCGGTATCTTGATAAGTAACGGGTGGGCCGTCTGGTCCGTCCCTCGTATGGAGATTCAGATGCTCGTACGTGCCCTCTCCGCGTTTGCGGTGCTACTTTTGTCGTCGTCCCTCGTGTGCGCCGCACCACCGGCCAAGGCGGATCCGAGCCAGGACGAAATAGAAAAAATCATTCGGAGTTTTGCGTCCAATGAAGCTGCGTTCGCCAAGGCTCGGGAAAACTACACCTACCGTCAGACGGCGAAAATTCAGGAATACGACGAAGGCGGTACGCCGGGCGGCAAGTTCGAGCGTGTGGATGAAGTAGTATTCAGCGGAGCCGGCAAGCGCACAGAGCGCGCGGTTCGCACTCCGGTTCCGACGCTGCGCCTAATCATCATGTCGCAGGAAGACGAAGAGGATCTGCGGCACGTGATGCCGTTTGTTCTGACGTCGGCCGAGATCGACAACTACAACGTCCGGTACCTGGGACGGCAGAGCGCCGACGAGATTCCCTGCTACGTTTTCGCAGTGAAGCCGAAGAAGCTGGAAGCGGGCAAGCGCTATTTCAACGGGCAGATCTGGGTGGACGACCGTGACCTGCAAATCGTGAAGACATACGGCCGCTCGACGGGCCTGCAGAAGAAGGGCACGGATCAGCGCTTCCCGAAGTTCGAAACCTATCGCGAGCAGATCGACGGCAAGTACTGGTTCCCGACCTATACGACCGCGAACAGCACGTTGTACTTCAAGGATTCCATCGTGCGCATCCGGCAGAATGTGCGCTACGAGGACTACAAACAGTTCGGCGCCGAGTCGAAGATCACGGTCGGCGGCGAAGTGGATCCCAACAACCCGGGCGCTGCACAGGAAGCTAAACCCGAACTGGCGCCGCCGTATGCGCCAAAGAAGCCGAAGCCACAGCCGCAAAAGTGAACCTGGTCCAGATCAGTGACGGAGTTCGGCGGCGGGTCGCCCTGGTGGACGAGCCGCACCTGATCCCCCTGGCTCGGTTCGATTCCGTCTACGCACTGGTGTCCGAGGCGCTGCGGTCCGGCAAGCCGGTGGCGTCCCTGGCAGAGCGGGGTCGAGACCGGCTGGATTACGAAGAGGTGTGGGCGGGGCGGTCGACATGGCGTCTGCTCTCGCCCGCCGACGTGCCCGCCAATCCCCACTGCGTACTCATTTCGGGCACGGGGCTGACGCATCTGGCCAGCGTCCAGCGGCGCGACGCCATGCACACCGCGGCTTCGGCGGGCTCCGAGACCGACAGCATGCGCATGTATCGCTGGGGTGTCGAGGGCGGCAAGCCGGAGGGCGGCGGGCCCGGCACTGCGCCGGAGTGGTTTTACAAAGGCAGCGGATCAGTGCTGCGCGGGCATCGCGACCAACTGGTGGTTCCGGTGCATGGTGAGGACGGCGGCGAAGAGCCCGAGATCGCCGGCGTCTACCTGATCGCGCCCAACGGGACTCCTGTGCGAATCGGCTTCGCGCAGGGCAATGAATTTTCGGACCACAAATTCGAGCGGCGAAACTACTTGTACCTGGCGCATTCCAAGCTGCGGACCTGTTCGCTGGGACCGGAACTGGTGACTGACGGCGCGTTCGACGATGTGCGGGGACGAGTGGCGGTGGAGCGCGACGGTGTCGAACTCTGGGGCTCGGAGATCCGCACCGGTGAGGCGAACATGTGCCACAGCCTGGCGAACATGGAGCACCACCATTTCAAGTACGAGCAGCACCGCCTGCCCGGGGATCTGCACATCCATTTCTTCGGTGCCGATGCGTTCAGTTTCGGCAGTGGCGTCGAGTTGCAGGACGGCGACTGGATGCAGGTCGCGTTTGAAGGATTCGGGCGGCCCTTGCGGAACACGGTGGCGAGGCGTCAGGGCGCATGCGCGATGACGGCAGTACAATCTCTGGTATGAGCTCCACGGTTGCAGGCAGGCTCACGTTCAAGGAATTCGAGCGACTCCCCGACCCGCCTGATGGTGGCCGGTATGAACTCCTTGAAGGAGAACTGGTACTGGCGCCACCTGCGAAGCTCGACCACTCTGACATTCGGGACGCACTCTTTGACTGGCTGAATGCGCGGCTTTCCGCGGACTGGAAACGCCGCATTGAGTTCGCTTGTGTACTCGGTGATCGCAGCTATTTAATCGCTGATCTCGGCGTCACGTCCAGGCTGCGCTGGCTGGCAGCTCGGGGCGAATCGTATTTCAGCGGCGCTCCGGAACTCGCCGTCGAGATCATCTCGCCGAGCAACAGCGCTGCGGAAATCGACGAGAAAACGTCGCTGTTCTTTCGCTATGGAGCTCAGGAGTTCTGGACGGTGAATCAGCGCCGCAAATCAGTGACGGTCCACAGCGTCGACCAGCCGAGGCGAGTCTACGCCGGCAGTGACCGTGTCCTGCTGACCCGCTTCGGCATCGACGAACCGCTGCCACTTTCCGCCATATTCAGCTAGTACAATCACTGGTATGAGCTCCACGGTTGCAGGCTTGCTCACGTTCGAGGAATTCGAGCGACTCCCCGACCCGCCTAATGGTGGCCGGTATGAACTCCTTGAAGGAGAGCTCTCGCTCGTGCCACCGCCGAAAAAAGGTCATAAGAACATAGAGATGAACCTGGAGCGCTGGTTGGTCAGGAATCTCTCCGATGACTTCTTGTCCACTGGCGAGTTCGGTGTGCGTATCGGAAAGGACAGCTACATAATTCCCGACGTAGCCGTGGTGGATCGAATACGGTGGGAAGCTACTCCGGATGACGGCTACTTCGAAGGTGCCCCGGAACTCGCGGTCGAGGTCCTCTCTCCCACTAACAGCGCCCGAGGCATCGCAACCAAAATCGCTCTCTACTTCGAGCACGGTGCCCAGGAGTGCTGGATCGTCGACCCGACCCACCACCGCGTCACCGTCCACAGTATCGACCAGGGGACCCGCGTTTACTCCGACGCCTCCACCATCCCGTTGACCCGCTTCGGCATCGACCAGCCGCTGCCACTTTCCGCCATATTCAGCTAGTACAATCACTGGTATGAGCTCCACGGTTGCCGGCTTGCTCACGTTCGAAGAATTCGAGCGACTCCCCGACCCGCCTGATGGTGGCCGGTATGAACTCCTTGAAGGAGAGCTCTCGCTCGTGCCACCGCCGAAAAGAGGTCATAAGAAGATTCAGGTGAAATTGGCGCGCTGGTGCCACCGAAACCTGCCCGCAGAATGGGAGTGCTCCGAGGCGTTTGGCGTCCGCGTGGGCGGGACAAATTATCTGATCCCCGATATTGCCGTATTTGCGACAGCCCGGTGGGATGTGGAGGGCGATGACGGCTACTTCGAAGGTGCCCCGGAACTCGCGGTCGAGGTCCTCTCGCCCAGCAACAGCGCCCGGGGCATCGCAACCAAAATCGCTCTCTACTTCGAGCACGGTGCCCAGGAGTGCTGGATCGTCGACCCTCTGGATAAGCGGGTCACCGTCCACAGTATCGACCAGGGTACGCGCATCTACACCGGTACCACAGCGAGCATCACACTTGCCCGCTTCGGCATTGACGAGCCGTTGCCACTTTCCGTTATCTTCAGCTAAATCGTAAGCACGCCGCGCGCCGACAGCACGGCGCTGCCGCCCACCATCACCCCGGTCACGCGCTTCCCATCCAGACGAGCAGACACCACCATCTCGCCCTGCCGCTTCACCTCCGAGCCCTGGTGCAGAACCACGCGGTCCCCCTCCTTCACCAACCCGTGCCTCACCAGATACGCCGCCGCGCACCCGCCTGCGGACCCGGTCACCGGATCGTCCCCTGTTCGTCCTGGCTTCCGCGCAAACCAGCGATCGCCCTCACGCGTCAGCAGGTACAGGCCCCGTTCCCTGTCCCCCGAAGCGAAGTACCCATCCAGCCCACGCCAGTCGACTGCCACCCGCCGCACCGCATCGCGCGAACGCAAAACCACGATCACATTCGGTCTGCCCGTGGAAATATTCTCCAGCGGCAGGGCAGGGTCGATGTCCGAAACAGCCACACCCAGCAACGGCGCCAGCGTCGCAGGGGGATGCACCTCGGCGATCACCGGATCGGTCTGCCGCATCTCGCCTTCCCACATCCCATGGCGGTCGAAAAACCGCACCGGAATCGGCCCGATGTTCTCGTCGAGCACGATGCAATGCCCCTCCACATCCGTGCGCGTCTGCCGCTTCGTCCACAGGGAAAACGCCGTGCCGAGCGTCGGGTGTCCGGCAAACGGCATCTCCATACCAGCCTTCGAAAAGATGCGCACGCGCACGCCCTTCTCATGCTCGACGCCCTCGGCGCGAGGGATCACGAAGGTAGTCTCCGAGTGCGCCATCTCCCGAGCAATCGCGCCCATCTGAGCCTCCGGCACCGACGATGCATCGGGGAACACTGCCAGCGGATTACCCAGCAGCCGCTCGCGCGAAAACACGTCCCAAATTTCGAACGCCACGTCCATTACTTCACTCCCTCCGAAGGGATTGGCAATTCGACTCCGGCAGGGACGGGCTGGCCGAAATCGGGGAAGCCGTCGGCGCGCCAGCGAAAGGGCTGAGCTCGCGGCGACCGCTTCGCCCCGCAGCCCTGCCCGGCCTCCGAGTTTGCATGGTACAAGATCCAGTCCTGCGTTCCGTCGGGCGAGCGGAAGAAGGAGTGATGCCCGGCGGCGAAGGTCCCACTGACACCTTGCGCGCGAAAAACCGGCTCAGACCACTTCTTCCAGGATTTTGCGCTCAGCAAGTCGCTCCCGGCGTCCGCCCACACCATGCCGAGTGCATACGAATCGGTCCAGCACCCGCTGCCCGAGTACACAATGAACACCCGCCCATTACGCACCAGCGCCTCCGGCCCTTCGTTCACGTCGACATGCGGCTTGTCGTCCGGACCGGGCTTGCCGATGTCGCCGACCGTCTCCCACGCAAGCTCGGGTTTCGAGATACGCACGCGCGGCCCCATCGTGGTCCACGGATTGGTCAAGCGAGCGATGTACAGATCCTGGCGCCCGTTCTCATCGCCCTCCCATCCCGACCAGAGCAGATACCAACGGCCACCATACGGAAAGACGGAAGCATCGATGGCCCACTTGTCGTCCGGCGTCTTCACCTGCCCACGAAATACCCACTCGCCCTGCATCGGATCTCGCGACGCGTTCTCGATCACGTAAAGCCGGTGATTCCGATTGCGGCCGTCGTCGGCTGCGAAATACAAATACCATTTGCCATCGATGCGATGCAGTTCGGGAGCCCAGATCTGCTTCGACCATGCCGTGTCCGCGGGCGGTGTCCAGACGACTCGCTTCTCCGCCTCGGCCAGGCGCGCTATTGACTGCGTTCGCCACAGCGTGAGATTTCGGCCTGTGGTGTGGGTGTAGTAATACCAGCCGTCGTGGTGGATGCTCTGCGGGTCGGCGCCCGAAGGCAGGAGTGGATTTTGAAACGTGCCCTCAGCCGCGCTCAGCGTCAGCGCCGTGAGGGTAACCAGGAGGAGTCGCACGCTCCTATTCTAAAAAAAAACGGCGCTCGGGACTGGTAAGCCCATGAGCGCCGCCGGGGAGCCTGGTGCAACCAAATTGGCTAGAAGTCGAGGCGCAGCGCCATCTGCATCACGCGGGCGCCCGTGCCCGAACTGCCGTTCGACAGGCCCGAGATTCGGCCCAGCGTGGCAGGAGTGACAATGCTGACGCCAGGCAGTGCGAAGTTGGCACGGTTGAGTGCGTTGTACATCTCAACTCGGAACTGTGACCGGAGCCGCTCCGTAATGGGGATTTGCTTCACGATCGAAGCGTCCAGGTTGAAGAAGCCCGGTCCGCGGAACGAATTGCGTCCCGAGTTGCCGATCTCGCCGGCGCCAGGAAACGCGGATGGCACCGTCAGAGCCGTCACCTGCTCAGGCGTGAAGAAGTACACTCCGTTCCCGCGTTTGTCTACTTCGCCGATGGTGCGGTCGCCGGTGTAGTTAATGTACTGATTGAGAGTGGAACCAGCGGTACGCCGGCCACTTGTCAACGAAAACACCGTGCCGCTCTGCACCGCTCCAAGGGCCCCGATCTCCCATCCACCAATCACGCGGTTCACGAAGCCGTTGGTGTCTGAAAGGAAGCGCTTTCCCTTACCGAACGGCAGGCTGTAGCTGCCGAAGTACGTCACTACATGGGGACGGTCGAAGTCGGCCCGGCCACGGTTGTTGACCAGATTGAAGTTGTCGACCGGAGCCGTGAAGCCATTCCCGTCAACCGACATGTTGTCGATCGAGCGGGCGTAGGTGTAGTTCGCGTTCAGCACCAGATTCTTCGTCCGGTGCGTCACCTGTAACTGCAGCGAGTTGTAGCTGGATGACCCGGTGGAGTCGCCATAGAGAAACTGGTTGTACTGCGGGAAGTTGCGGAGGTAGAAGTTGCTCACGCCAGCACCTGCATAGCGCGTGAAATTGCTCTGGTCCAGGGTCTGAGCGGCAGAGCCGGCCAGACCGTCGCGAATGACCGTAGCGCCGAGCGCGGTAATCGCGGCCGCAGGCGTCCCGAATATCCGGGAGAGCGTGTTGCCAGGGCTGACCGCCGTTCCGCTCGCCTGGAATGCCTGCAGTTCCTTGAACGCATTAAGGAAGTCGCCCTGAATGCGCGGCTGATTCAGGTCCTGCCAGCCAAACAGCTTGGTGCCCATCGACCGGACGAACGTGGCATCCACCACGGTGTTGCGCGTGATCTGATGCTGGATCCCAAGGTTCATCTGTTGCACGTAGCCGGTCGCCAGATCGGGCCGGAACTGCACCACGCTGGTCTGGCGAGTCTGGGGCTGATTGGTGATGATGGTGCCAGGCCGTGAGGGAAGCAGTGCACCGCTCAGCGATGACGCAAACGCCGGCGCGTTCTGACTCGGGAACGTAATCACGGCCTGAGCAAAGCCAGGTGTGTTTCCGTCCACCAGGTTCGACGTTGCGCCAATCATGCGGTCGTAGAACACGCCCCAGCTGCCACGAATCGACGTCTTGCCGGTCTTGAACGGATCCCATGCGAAACCAAAGCGCGGGGCGAAGTTGTTGTAGTCCGTGTCGAACCATTTGTCCGTGCGGCTCATGACGAAGTTGTCGATCTGCGACGTAACATTCACGTCGTTGATGCGGTTCAGCACGCCCTGCAGCCGATCCTGCTCGCTCGGCGCTCCAAACATTTCCCAGCGAAGACCAATGTTAAGTGTGAGGTTCGACGTAACCTTCCAGTCATCCTGGAAGAACAGGCCGAGGTCCCGAAATACCGTGTTGCGGACACGAGGCGTTCCGGCCTCCTGATACTTCTCAAGGTCGCTGTAGAACGTCTGAGAGACCTGCCCGACACGGCCAAGGACGTCGTTAAACAGGCCCTCAAACCGCTGCCTGTCTGCCGAACTCAGTCCCGCCGGTCCGACGGTTGCAGGGGGCGTGTTGCCGGCCGACGTGCGGCTCAGATTCGCGTTGGGATAGATACCTGCCGCGTTATAGCCGTACTGCAGAACGCGCCGGAAGTTCATACCGGCCTTAAACGTGTGTTTGCCACGAAGCATGGAGACGTTGTCAGTGATGTCTACGACAGGAGAATTACGCCCCTGCGGCAGGCCGTTGTTGATCGGATCGTCGTACAGATTGGAAATAACGGCAATGCCACCTTCGCGGTAGGGACGGACGAAGTCGACAGATGCGCTCGACCGGCCGATGCGGAACTCATTGATCAGCCAGTTGGTAATCGTCCAGTCGCTGCCGACGCTGTAACTCCATCGCGGTCCCCCCTGGCTGCCGTCGGGCAGACCGGGGTAGCGCTGTTCGGCGTTGTTCAACGCATCAATCGACGACATGAACTGACGGCTGTAGCGGAAGAACACGCGGTGAGTGGGACTTTGGAGCCAGTCCACCTTGCCCGTACCCTGGTCATCCTTTGCTGGAGTCGGGATGTTGAAACGGAAGCCTTGCGTGTTGAGACCGTCACCGACGTCGGTATTGTTCGGGTTCGGCATCAACGCCATCAGGGTCCTCATCGTGGGGTCGATACCGCGGCCGGCAGGATCATTTTGCGGGATGTTATAGCTCAGCGTTTGCCCGCCGGACACGTAACGGAAAATACCCTGTTTGGCTTCCGGAGTCAGTACCGTGCGGTTACGAACCGTGGACTGCGTCGTTCTGCGGCCCTGATAATTGCCAAAGAAGAACAGCTTGTTTCGAAGGATGCGGCCACCCATGCTGCCGCCAAAGATGTTCTGGATGAAAACCGGCCTGGGAACTCCGCTCGCATTGTTGAAATACGTTCCGGCATTCAGCACCGTGTTGCGAAGGTAGTCGAATGCGTTACCGTGCCACGCGTTGGAGCCCGACCGCGTTACCAGTTCCACCTGACCGCCGGCGTTGCGCCCATACTCAGCTTTTCCGCCGTTGGTAATTACGCGAACTTCTTCCAGCGAATCGGTGTTCACAGGCGACATGGCCAGACCCAGTCGTGGCACAACCGCATCATTGGCGTCGATGCCGTCAAGCCGCGTGTTGTTCGAGCCCTGCCGCGCTCCGTTGACGCGAGTGAAGCTGGAGTCGCCCGGATCGAGCGATGCTCCGGGCACAAGCGAAACCAGCGCCATCGGATTGCGAGCCAGCTGTGGCAGCGTGTCGATGGCTTTCATGTTGATGGTGCGGGCGATGGTAGCGTCAGAGGTGTTTACCGCCACTGCGTTCGCTTCCACCTGAATCGCTTCTGTGACCGAGCCGATTTCCAGCATTACGGACTGCTTGATGGTCTGGGATGCGTTGAGCTCGAAACCGGAGACGATTGCCTTGCGAAACCCGGGCGCCTCCACGGTCAATTCGTACTCGCCGGGTGCCACTGAAGCGAAGAGTGCGGTCCCTGTGGTGTCCGTGGATATCGGGGCACCCGCGGGGGTTTGTTTGCGAAGGTCCTTAAGAGCGGCTTTCGCTCCCGCCACTACCTGTCCCGAAGGATCGGTGACCAATACCTCGATGCGCCCGTTAAGTACCTGCGCGGCAAGCGTCGAAGCCAGCAGTATGGCCAGACCGGTAAGCCTGAATATCCCCCGATACGTTTTCATCCCCTTCTCCTTCTTTGTCCTGGGCGTGTTTCGCCGAGCCTTCCGTCAGGCAAAGGTTTGCCCGTCCGGACAGACTTCTGTCAGGTCGCGGCCCGTAAGCCGCAAATTTCGACACTTCGGGAAAGGGTTGACGGACCAGGAGCGGCGATCAACCGAGCAAACAGAGCCCTGGCTGCGCCTGACCAGTCTCAATTGGAAATTTAGATTAACTAACTTCCAAGTTGATTCAGAATGTTACAGGGATAGCACTTCCGTGGCACCCAGGTCAAGCTCGGCTCGGGAGGTGGGTGCACGACACCAGAGTTACAGGTAACGTGCGGAGGCCTTTTTTATTGGCTTGTCTTACGGCGTATAGTGCCGTAAGATTGGATATGCCCGAATCCACCGCTCCCTCAGAAGCTGCTCTCCAACTGGCTGCCCGATTGGCTCAGCCCAGGCCGATGCGCCGAGGATCTTTGTCGGAACGCTTCGTCAAGTGCAGTAAGCCGGGCTGCCCCTGTGCCACCGACCGCAAGGCCCGCCATGGCCCCTACTTCAGCCTGACTCGCGCCATCAACGGCCGGACTCACTCTCGCCTCGTCAACCTACCTCAAGCCGAGGTGGTGCGGCGTCAAATCGAAGCGGGCCACGAGTTCCGTCAGCAAGTCGATGCCTACTGGAAGATCTGCGAAC
>Ga0163150_10002939_pt1 | contig 24940 bp, 29 predicted proteins | sample OliLakLV19P2IB_FD_148628 | JGI IMG/M metagenome (GOLD analysis project Ga0163150, IMG submission 148628) | Freshwater microbial mat bacterial communities from Lake Vanda, McMurdo Dry Valleys, Antarctica - Oligotrophic Lake LV.19.P2.IB | ecosystem: Environmental > Aquatic > Freshwater > Lake >...
GCGGCCGGCGCGGATAGCGCGTTGCCGCAGGCGGACTGTACTACGTGCTTCAGTTGCGGACGACGGCGTCCGGCACAAAGCAGCGCAATTGCGCCAGCAACGCCGCATCGATATGGGCGTCCGGCGACACGACAGCGGACAGCGCTGCAGACGTGCAACCGGTCTGGCGAAAAGGCTGCAATAGCCAGCGCGTGATCCCACGCTCGCCAAGCTCGTGGGCGACCTGGCGCAGGCTTTCGCGCGGAGTAAGCGCGCAATGCACGGTGGTCCGGATTTCGAACGGCACTCCCGCACCCTGCAGCAAGTCGAGGCTCACGCGGGCCGCGTGGCCGCTCCCACGCACGCGCGTAACCACGGCATAGGTCCCGGCCGCCGATTTGATGTCGAAGCCCACCCAATCCACCAGCGGCAGCACCTGCTCCAGTCGCCGCGGGTAGGCTCCACCGGTGTGCAAGCCCACGGCAAAGCCCAGATTGCGCACGGCGCGCATCGCATCGGACAATGCGGCTTGCGCCGTGGGCTCGCCGCCGGAAAAAACGACTGCGTCCAGCAGGCCGCGTCGCAGCGCCAGCCGCCCGAGTACGATCGGCCACGCAATCTCGTCGCGGCTTCGCGCTGGAAGCAGATGCGGATTGTGGCAATAGCCGCAGCGCCACGGGCAGCCCTGACAGAACACGACAGCCGCAAGGGCGCCGGGGTAGTCCGTGGTGGTGAACGGCACGAAGCCGCCCACGTGCAATTCGTCAGCGCCAACCCCGTCCTCGCCGGCGCCCTGCATCACCTGCGCCCGTCCAAACGTGTCCGAATCTACGTCGAGCATGACGACTCTCGGAAGAACTGTCGCTGCGCATGTTCACCTTTCTTGCCGATATTGAACGACGCCACCGGCCGGTGATAGCCCATCACGCGAGTCCACACCTCGCAGCGCTGGCGCTCGTCATCGCGCAACACTATCGGCAGAGCTGTCGCTCGGCTTTCGGTCATCGTGTTCATGTTGCCTCCTGTCTGGAACAATGGAAACGGCACGTCAAGCGACGAATTCGGCACACTTCTCCGCGCGCTTCTCGTCGTCGCACCTAGGACAAAATTCATGCTCACCGGCAAGGTATCCGTGCTGCGGGCAGATCGAAAAGGTCGGCGTGATCGTGATGTACGGCAATCCGAATCGGGTCAGCGCACGCCGTACCAGTGTCTTGCAAGCAGCGGCCGACGACAGCCGCTCGTTCATGTAGAGATGCAACACGGTGCCGCCTGTGTATTTCTTCTGCAGTTCCTCCTGCAGCGATAGCGCCTCGAAAGGATCGTCAGTGAAGCCGACCGGCAACTGCGACGAATTGGTGTAGTACGGCATTGCTGTGGTACCGGCCTGCAAAATATCCGGCCAGCGCTTGCGATCTTCCTTGGCAAACCGGTAGGTGGTCCCCTCCGCCGGCGTGGCTTCGAGGTTGTACATGTGACCTGTCTCCTCCTGAAACACGAGGATGCGCGCACGAATGTGATCGAGCAGCCGCACCGCCAGCGCATGGCCGGCCGGTGTGGTCAGGTCATCCGTGTCGCCGGTGAAGTTTCGCACCATCTCGTTGACCCCATTGATGCCGATCGTCGAGAAGTGGTTGCGCAATGTACCGAGATACCGTTTGGTGTAGGGAAAAAGCCCCTGTTCCAGCAAGCGTCCGATCACCTTGCGCTTGACCTCGAGACTGTCGCGCGCATAACCCATCAATACGTCGACGCGGTGCAGCAGCGCCGCTTCGTCGCCGCGATACAGATGGCCGAGCCGTGCGCAGTTGAGCGTGACCACGCCGAGCGACCCGGTCTGCTCGGCCGAGCCAAAAAGACCGTTGCCGCGCTTCATCAACTCGCGCAGGTCGAGTTGCAGGCGGCAGCACATCGACCGGATCATGTTCGGCTTCAATTCCGAGTTCACGAAATTCTGGAAGTACGGCAGGCCGTACTTGGCGGTCATCGCGAACAGCGATTCGCAATTCGGGTGATCCCAATCGAACTCGGGCGTTATGTTGTAGGTCGGGATCGGAAATGTGAACACGCGTCCCTTCGCGTCACCGGTGGTCATCACCTCAATGTACGCACGGTTGATCATGTCCATCTCCACCTGTAGGTCCCCGTAATAAAAGGGCATCTCTTCGCCGGCGATGACCGGAATCTGCTCGCGCAGGTCTTCCGGGCACACCCAGTCAAACGTCAGGTTGGTGAATGGCGTCTGCGTGCCCCACCGCGACGGGACATTGAGGTTGTAGATCAGTTCCTGGATGCATTGGCGCACGTCCGCGTAGGCCATCTGGTCGTGGCGTACGAAGGGTGCCATGTAGGTGTCGAAAGAACTGAACGCTTGTGCACCCGCCCACTCGTTTTGCAATGTTCCCAAAAAGTTGACGATCTGACCGACCGCACTCGACATGTGCTTGGGTGGCCCTGCCTCCACCTTGCCCGGCACCCCATTCAGGCCTTCGTGCAACAACACGCGCAATGACCATCCGGCGCAGTAGCCGGCCAGCATGTCGAGGTCGTGAATATGGACGTCGCCTTCGCGATGCGCGTGGCCGATTTCCGCCGCATACACGTGCGACAGCCAGTAGTTGGCGACCACCTTGCCCGACACGTTGAGGATCAATCCGCCAAGTGAGTAGCCCTGGTTGGCGTTGGCGTTGACGCGCCAGTCTTCGCGATCCAGATATTCGTTGATCGACGTACCCACGTCGACTACGGTCTTCCGATCGTGACGTAGTCGGGCATGCTGTTCGCGATATACGATGTACGCCCGCGCTGTCTTGATGAAGCCCGCATCAAGCAAGGCAAGTTCCACGGCGTCCTGCAGTTCCTCGACCTTGGGTACACGACCGGCAAGACGCACCGCCAGCTTTGCACCGAGTTCCTGTGCCAGCGCGAGTGCCTGCACCCCGTCGAATTCCCCGCTCGCGGCGCCCGCTCGCCGCATTGCGGAGGCAATCTTGGCCAAATCGAACGCCATCCGGCGACCGTCCCGCTTGATGGCGGCGGATGGCAGGTCGGCCACTTCGACGTTCGTTTCAGCTGCCCCGTACGCACGCATCGCGTTTCGCTCCTTAGCACAATAGGTTGTATGCCACCCACGTATCAGCCACCACTGGTGGTGCCTTTTACGTAGTCTCTGCCTGCCTGCCCCGCCCTTCCTTGATCCGGATCAAGGGAGCTTGAGGCATATCAAGGCCCGTGGGGTGGGCAAACGGTAAGGTGGGGCTACCTTCATTCGGTTGAGCCCATGTCCATGCCCGTTGCCTTTACCGCCGCTCCGCTGTCGCCGCTTTGCATCAACGGCAAAAAATTGCTCCCTGTCGTTCAGGGGGGTATGGGCGTTGGCATTTCCGCGCACCGGCTGGCCGGCAATGTGGCGCGCCTGGGCGCGCTTGGCACCATAGCAAGCGTCGACTTGCGTCGCAGCCATGCCGACCTGATGGACGCGACGCGGAACTGCCGCGACGCGGCCGCCATCGACCGGGCCAACCTCGTTGCGCTGGATCGTGAAATTGCCGCAGCAAAGGTCATCGCGGCAGGCAATGGCATGCTGGCCGTGAATGTGATGCGCGCCGTCACTGCCTTCAAGGAATCCGTGCGGCAGGCGTGCGCAAGCGGCGCCGACGCCATCGTCATGGGTGCCGGGTTACCCCTTGAATTGCCCGATCTCACCGTCGACCATCCCGATATGGCACTGATCCCGATTCTGTCCGACGCACGTGGCATCTCGCTCGTCGTCCGCAAATGGGCGCGCAAGCACCGGTTGCCGGACGCGATCATCATCGAGCATCCTCGCTATGCCGGAGGCCATCTGGGTGCCGCCAGTGTCGAAGACCTGCGGGATCCCCGCTTCGACTTCGAACGGGTGATTCCCGAGACCCTGGCATTTTTTCGCACCCAGGGGATTGCCGACGGTGCCATACCACTCATTGCCGCGGGCGGAATCAATTCGCATGAGCGCGTGGTCGAACTGCTGGCGATGGGCGCGGCAGGGGTGCAACTGGGCACGGCTTTCGCGGTGACCGAAGAAAGTGATGCAGCGCCATTGTTCAAGGCTACCCTTGCCGGCGCCAAACTCGAGGACATCGTCGAGTTCGTGAGCGTGGCGGGCCTGCCTGCCCGCGCCGTGCGCACGCATTGGCTCGACAACTACCTGCGCCATCTGCCAAAGCTGCAAGCGGCTGCCCGCAAAAAGCTGCGCTGCACGATGCATTTCGATTGTCTTCAACAGTGCGGGTTGCGCGACGGCATTGCACATATCGGTCAATTTTGCATCGACACCCAACTGGCGGCGGCGCTTCGCGGCGACGTCGCCAGGGGACTCTTCTTTCGCGGCGCAGCGGCGTTGCCCTTTGGCGCTGAGATTCGTCCGGTACGTGATCTTTTTGAGTATATGCTCACCGGCGTACGCCCGGGCAATGCCGGCACGTAGGAGTAGGCGCTGTGGTCTCGCTGTTCGACCCGCGGTTGCGCGTCTGGAACGGCTGAACGAATTCAGTAAACGGCTACGACGTTTTCCAGCCGTCCATTCGCATCCGCCCCCATCGACGCGAGGTACCCACGATTCATTACGGTGAACGATTCAACAGCGCGACACACTTTGCGGGAGCCTTGTTGGCTGTGGCGGGCGCTACGATTCTGATCGTCATCGCATCGAAGCTCGGCGATCCCTGGAAAGTCGTGAGCTTCAGTGTCTACAGCGCAACGCTGATCCTGCTCTATACATTTTCCACGCTCTATCACTCGCTGCGGGGCCGCGCCAAGGCCTTGTTCCGTCGTCTCGATCACAGTGCCATCTATTTGTTGATCGCCGGAACCTGGACGCCATTTGCGCTGGTCACGCTGCGCGGAGACTGGGGTTGGCCAATGTTCGGCGCCGCGTGGAGCATGGCCCTCGTCGGCGTGGTGCAGGAATTGTGGACCCGCAGTTCGCGCCGGTTACTTTCACTCGTCCTGTATGTACTGATGGGATGGATGGCGGTCGTAGTGACGCTGCCGTTGCTCACCGCCCTCGGGTGGGCGGGCTTCGCCTGGCTGCTCGCCGGCGGCGTTTTCTACACCGGTGGCATCCTGTTCTATGTCTACGACGAAGAATGGCGACATGCGCATGGCATCTGGCATCTGTTTGTCATGGCGGGTAGTGCCAGCCACTTCGGCACGATCCTGATGTTTGTGGCGTGATCAATGAAGGACAGCACTTTGCATAGTGTTGCGATGTGGGACCAGAGCTTTCGCCCTTTCTATCTGCTGGTGGCAGCAGATACTTTCGGCGCGCCATTGGCTCGTGGTCGGCGCGGGTGGATTGGCACGACGTGACAACGGCGACGCGGCGGACGCGTTCGCCGATTGACCGTCCGGGGAGCGCGCTCCTACGATGCTTGGGCGCTCTTTCACACTGGACATTCCGGACGACAGGGCCAAGGCGCGCACTTCAGGGGGACGTTGTTTGGGCAACGAGACGTGGGATTACGTAATCGTGGGCGCGGGGTCGGCCGGGGGTGTGTTGGCTAATCGCCTAAGCGCCGATCCAGCGGCACGCGTGTTGCTCCTGGAGGCCAGTCCGCCGGACCGCAATCCGTGGATTCACATCCCGGGCGGAATCTTCAAGCTGATCCACAACTTTGCAGTCGACTGGTGCTTCCGCACCGAGCCTGATGCGGGAGTTGGCGGGCGATCGATTCTATGGCCGCGCGGCAAGGTGCTGGGTGGCTCGAGCTCGATCAATGGTCTCGTCTACATCCGCGGCCAACGTGAGGATTACGACGACTGGCGCGCGCTGGGCAACGATGGCTGGTCCTACGCGGACGTGCTCCCCTATTTCCGCCGCAGCGAGCGAGCGATCCTTCGATGCACATGGTGATTGTCGATGCATTCATCGACGCCGCCGAGCAGGCAGGCGTGCCTCGCACGCGACTTCAACGGTGACAAGAAGGAGGGCGCGGGCTACTTCCAGCTCACCGTGAACCGCGGGCGCCGGTCGAGCGCGGCAACGGCTTTTCTGCGCCCGGCAAGCTCGCGCAGCAACCTCGCAGTGGTCACGGGCGCGCTCGCCGAGCGACTCGAGCTCGAGGGCGCTCGTGTCTCCGGGGTCCACTATCAGCTGGACGGCAGGTCACGGCTTGCGCGATGCCAGCGCGAGGTGATTGTCTGTGCCGGGGCGATCAACTCGCCCCACCTCCTGCAGTTGTCGGGGATTGGCGACCCCGACGATCTGCAGCGTGCGGGCATCACCGTTCGCCACGCCCTGCCGGCGGTGGGCAAGCACCTGCAGGATCACATCCAGGCTCGCGCCGTATTCAAGACGCGCCGGCCGAACACGATCAACGACCAGGTGCGCTGGCTGCCGCAGCGCGCCCTCGGCTCCCTTGCTGACTTGTCCCTGCACGCCGACCACGGCATTCAGACTCAACAACGCAAGCGTCGTTTGCGGATCATCAAGCGGTATGCTGCCATCTGTGACGCCTTTGACAACCGGCGGGAGCGCGGCGGCGTCGATTTTCAGCCCGACCGATGCAGCGGTGAGCGGATCCACCGCCGGCTCGATCATCTTGTTCATCTGCAACGTGTCGGTCCAGAACGTCTCGTCGCCAAATGTGTTCTTCACATTCTGATACTACTCAACCCAAGGGCACGCACCCAAACCGGAGAGATGAACGCACGGCTCGCCGGAATGCGTCGAGGAATACAATGATAGAAGTTTTCATGCAACGAGTGGACATCCCATTCAAGTGGCTCTGAACGCCATGTGCAAATGCACAACAACATTCGTCAAAGGAACAAGCGCATGACACGCAATGAGTAAGCGTCCTGCGACAGCTGGCTGCGCATCCCAGGGTCCGTGCTGCGTACCATTTGCTCGATAGGGAAGTCCGGATGCATCAACATTGATCCGCGCTTGTGGCGTTCTGGCAAGTGCAAACCGTGAAGTACGCTAAGGTGCATGCTGGCCTCCGTATGAATCCGCTGCTACGCGCTTCCGCTATAGGTCGCGGCCGACGCTGGTGCATGTTGGGACGCCGGACCCGACGCATACTCAATCGGGGTTTGAGCTGGCATGCCGTGCGCCCGTGAGTTCAAAGGGAGTCAACCGGCACCCGGATCAATGATGGGGTTTGCGGAGGGCGATGAAAAGTCGGCATATCGAACAACACTGTTTCTGTGCGAATACGTTTCCGGCGGAATTGTCTCTGCTACCCGCAGCACGGAGAGCGCTACTGATGTCATGAGACAATAAAAAAGCCAAAGAAAAGCCGCCCCATGCCAACATCCACGCTGACCAAGACCGAGTACGAAAAGTTGGCCCACTTTCGTTATCAGCTGCGGCGCTTTCTGCGATTCAGCGAGGACGTGACGCACAAGAAGGGCATCACCGTATTGCAGTACTCGTTGATGCTCCAGATCAAGGGGTTTCCTGGTCGTGACTGGGCGACGGTGGGGGAGCTTGCGGAACGGTTGCAAGCCAAGCAGCATGGCGTCGTGTCCCTGATTTCCCGCTGCGAAGCGGCTGACCTGGTGAGCCGGCGCACGAGCGAGAACGACAAGCGCTTCGTGGAGGTGCGGCTGACAGCGAAAGGGGTGCGTTGTCTGGAACAACTGGCGAATCTTCACCGCACGGAGTTGCAATCGCTGAGTGGTGAACTCACGGCAGCGGTATCGGCACGGGCGCAATGACGACTGGCCGGATTTGCACCGTTGCACGCTTCCACCGACGATTGACGACGCATCCGCGCGCAAGTCAGTGAGGGTTAGCGTTCCAGGCGCTTCTGGCCGACTTGAGGTCCGACTTGCACGCCTCGGCGCTGACACATCGACTGGCCGATCCGGTCCAACGTACTGGACTCCAACAGCCGCGCCGCCATCGGCAGAAGTTCCTCGTCTTCGCGCACGATATGCCGCGCGTACCGATCAACAAGCCGATCAATTTCGCCCGGCCCAAGCGCGACCACGTCGCCTTTTTCGATCCCTGCAAGCCAGACCCGGACAGCCTGCCAACACAGTTCGAGTTCGCGATGCTCCCTTGTCAATGAGTCAACGAGTTGCCTTATGCATACCGGATCGGAACCGGCCATCGATTCGATCAGTGCCGGAAAGAGGTCCTGTTCCTCATCTTCGTGGTGATGTTTGCCGGCACTGTCGAAATAACGAATGACATTGCGTGCCGCAGCGCGCGCGGCATCGTCGCTCCCAGACGATGCGACGTGGGCAGCGAGTCGTTGCAGCGTCGAGCATTGGGCCTGGATCCGCTCGTGACAGGCTGCGAGCATTTCCAAGGGTGCGTCAAAACCAGCCGCAGGCGCAGGCAACCCCGGGAAAACCGTGTTCATGGACTATCTCTCGATTGTCGGCGAGCACGCGTCGCCAAAGACCGGTTCGCCGGCTTCTAGGCGACCTACCGGTATTGGGGACTCCATGATCGCCTGATTGGACCGCGGTCTCGACGACGCCTGCGTTCATCAGCCGATTTCGATCTGGAAGTGGGGATTGAACTGCGGATTCTCGTTCACCCCGTCTTTGGCATAGCCGCGCGGATTGCACACCACCCGTGTTCCGTTCACCACGTAGTCGAAGCTGTCATGGGTATGCCCATGGATCCACAGACGAACGCGGTCGCTGTCGAGCAGGCGCTCAGCATCGGAAACGAAACATGCATTCATGAGTGACTCCGCAAACCGTGGATGGATGCTTGTCCGCGATGGCGCATGGTGGGTAATCACCACGGTCGGCTCGGCATGCGGCTCTGCCAGTTTGCTGGCGAGCCAGGCAGCGTGTACGCTGAACAGTTGCGCCGAATGTGCGGGACTGAATATCGAGTCCGAATCGTCACTTATCCGGATCCTGCTGAAATCTCGCATGAATCGCTGCGCTTTTTGCATCGCCAACGCCTGCTCCTCATCGTTGCCGAAGAGTTGGAAATCTGTCCACAGCGTGGTACCCAGAAAGCGCACGCCATTGACAATGACTTCGTCGTTGTCGAGCACGCGGACGTTCGTCCCGGCACAGAGTCGCTTCAGTTCAGCGACAGTACCGGCAATGCTGCCACCGTAAAACTCGTGGTTGCCAGGAACGTAAAGCACTGGTTTGGCGAACGCCGACGCCCAAGCAACAGCCTCTCGTGGTCGAGCGATGTCTCCGGCCAGAATCACCACATCGGCATCGTTCTCCGGGTTTGTCAACGCGTCTACGCTGAGGTGCAGGTCAGAAAGGATATTCAGTTTCATCACTGCGCGATCCTTTCTCGCAACGGCGGTGAGTCATGTTGTGAACAATCACGTCGGCTGCCCATTTCCGCAATCGGCTCAGCGATCGTTGCCGAGGGCGCCAACGCAAAAACAACGAGGTCGCGATCGTTCTGGCACAATATCACGGTGTGATATAAGATACGTGGTCGACAGGCGATGACAACTACTTTGAGCATTCCCCTAGTCTGCACCATTGGCCATTCAAATCGCCCCATCGATGTATTTGTCGAATTGCTGCAGCACAATGAAGTTGCCCGAGTACTCGATGTGAGGACTGTGCCACGGTCGCGCCACAACCCCCAATTCAATCGAGACGCGCTCCCTGCAACATTGCAAGCCGCCCACATTGGCTACACCCATCTTCCGGGCCTTGGGGGCTTGCGCCATACGCGTAAGGATTCCGTCAATTCCGGCTGGCGCAATCTATCGTTTCGAGGCTACGCGGATTACATGCAGTCAGCAGAGTTTAGCGAGAGTGTTGAATGGGTAGCTCAATTGGCCGGCAAGGAGCGTTGTGTCCTGATGTGCGCTGAAGCGGTTCCGTGGCGTTGTCATCGGTCGATGATTAGCGATGCGCTTCTTGTGCGCGGAATTCAGGTCGAAGACATTATTGGGCCGAAAGATCGTAAGCCGCACGTGCTGACTGCGTTCGCGCACGTTGAAGGGACGCATATCACCTATCCATCAGCCGCTGCCCTGCCTTGACCCTAGCCATTCAGAATGCGATAGTGTGTTGCAACATTGCGGAACCTAATGGGCGAAACGGAATGTCCTTCCCTTGGAGATCTTCTGTCCGCGGTGCGCGAGTGCCGAGCTTGCGAGAAGCATCTGCCGTTGGGTCCACGCCCCGTGTTGCGTGCCGGAGAGTCGGCTCGAATTCTTGTTGTGGGTCAAGCGCCCGGTGCGCGCGTGCACGCTTCGGGCATTCCGTGGGACGACCCAAGCGGAGACCGCTTGCGCGAGTGGATGTGCCTCGACAAGGATAGGTTCTATGATGAATCGCAGATCGCGATCATCCCGATGGGTTACTGCTACCCCGGACGCGGGAAGGGCGGCGATTTGCCGCCGCGCCGGGAATGTGCCGCGTTGTGGCTCGACCAGTTGCTTGCCCGGCTGCCCCGCATCGAGGTGACGCTGCTTATCGGCCTGCATGCGCAGCGCCACTTTCTGGGCAGCAGGCGCAAGCGGTCATTGACCGAAACGGTCAAGGCGTGGCGCGAGTTTGCCCCAGAGTATCTCCCGTTGCCGCATCCCTCGGCCCGGAACACGCCATGGTTCAGGAGTAACCCGTGGTTCGAGCACGAGCTCCTGCCTGTGTTGCGCGAACAGATCAAGTCGCGTCCAACTCGATGAGCGTCAAGATCCGCAGACCCGTGTTCTTCCATCTGACCCAGATTCAGATGCCGGTAGGTGCGTTGACTTCCATTACCCATCGCGTCACCGGCATTGTTTTGGCGCTTGGCATCCCGTTTGGCGTCTATTTGCTCGATATGTCGCTCCAAAGCCCAGAATCGTTCGCGCAGTTGAGGGGGCTTTTTCAACAATGGCCTTTCAAGGCTGTGTCGATTATTGTCATCTGGGCGTTGGCGCACCACGTTCTGGCCGGCATTCGCCACCTGTTGAGCGACATCGACATTGGGTCGCTCTTGCCAGCCGCGCGGCGTAGCGCCTGGATTGCAAATATTGGCGGGCTCGCCGTGGCGGCGCTTGCGGCTGGAACCCTGTTTTGAGAAGGCAAGTCACCGGACTGCGCGCGTGGCTGGTACAGCGTGTGAGCGCGGTGTACATGCTTTTCTTCATTGTATTTGTGCTCATCCATTTCCTTGGCAATCCTCCCAACTCATATCTGGAATGGCACGATTGGGTTTCAAGCCGCAGTGTGAGCATCGCGGGGTCGTTGTTTTGGATTGCCTTGCTGGCGCACACCTGGGTAGGGGTGCGGGACGTGGTCATGGATTACGTTCACCCGATTGCCGTGCGCCTAGTGGTGCTGGCGTTGCTTGGCATTGGTCTGACTGGGATTGGCGCATGGGTGATTCGAATTTTCTGGCTGGGGCATGCCCCATGAAGGCGTGGAATGAGGGTTCTATCTCCGATATCACGAACTTCGGGAGCTTTCGGTGAAATTCTCCATTTTTCGCTTCAACCCCGAGCACGACAAGAAGCCCTACATGCAAGATTACGAGATCGAGGTGGATGCGACCGAGCGGATGCTCCTCGATGTCATTCTTCGCATCAAGACTCAGGATGATTCGCTTACCATAAGAAAATCATGTCGTGAGGGGGTGTGTGGCTCCGACGCAATCAACATCAATGGCCGCAACGGACTTGCCTGTATCACCCAGGTCCGAGAACTCAAGGAGCCGGTCGTCCTGCGCCCCTTGCCGAGCTTTCCGGTCATTCGCGATCTGGTGGTAGACATGACCCAGTTTTTCAAACAGTATCACTCGATCAAGCCCTATCTAATCAACGATGAGCCTGCACCGGAAAGAGAGCGCCTGCAGTCGCCGGAAGATCGCGAAAAGCTGGATGGATTGTATGAGTGCATCTTGTGCGCGTGTTGCACGAGCCAATGTCCGTCTTCATGGTGGAATCCGGAAAAATTCGTGGGTCCGGCGGGCCTTTTACAGGCGGAGCGCTTTATCGTCGATAGCCGGGATCGGGCAATGCAAGACCGCCTCGACGACCTGGACGATGTGTATCGACTGTTCCGCTGTCGCACGATCATGAACTGCACCGAGGTGTGCCCCAAAGGTCTGGCCCCGTCCCGCGCGATCGAGAAAATCAGGTTGATGATGGTGAAGAACTCGATTTGACGCGCTCCGGACGGTTGAGGCCTGGGCGATGGTCAGGCCGGTCGCGACGCGGCCGGTGCCGCCGATGGCGTGAACGCGTCGAAGAAGCACTGGTCCTCGTTCAAGCCATTTTCCATGAACGCCGGCACCGCAGCCTCCACCATTTTCAACGAACCGCACACGTACACCTCGTAGCCGCTCATGTCGGGAAAATCTCCGAGCATGGCCTCATGGACGAGGCCGCGTCGCCCCGTCCAGGCGTCGCCGGGCTCGGCGTCGGACAGTACCGGTACAAAATGGAAGTTGTCGTGTTCACGCTGCCATCGTTCGACGAGGCCGGCCATATAGAGATCCTGGCTCCGACGCACGCCCCAGTACAGCCACATCGGCCGGCGCAGCCCGCGCTGAAACGCGTCTTCGACAATGCTCTTCACTGGCGCGAAGCCGGTCGCACCGGCCACGAACAGTATCGGCCGCTCGCTCTCGCGCAGGGTGAAGCTGCCTAACGGGCCTTCGAAGTGCAGCGTATCGCCGACCTTCGCTTCAGTGAACACGTGGCCCGTGAAACGGCCACCCGGGATGCGCCGAATGTGCAACTCGATGCGCTCGTTGTCGTGCGGCGCGTTCGCGAATGAGAATGCGCGTCGTTGACCATCGGCGAGCACGATGTTGATGTATTGGCCGGCGGTGAAGTCGATGCGCTCGTTGCCGGGCAGCGAGACCGTCAACCGGATCAGGTCCTCGGAGAGTCGCTCTAGCGTTTCGACGCGCCCGGCGTAAGCGTTGATCGTTGCGCGTGCGGCGCCTGTGGCGCTCACCACCTCGATCTCCACGTCGGAGAGCGGGGTGGCACAACACATCAAGGCCATGCCGCGCGCACGCAACGTGTCCGGCAATGCGCTGCGCTGGTACGCACCGTGTTCCACGCTTCCATGCAACACCATGCATCGGCAGACCCCACATCCCCCGTTGCGGCAATCGTAAGGTAGCGCCAGACCTTGGCGGAGACCTGCCTCGAGAAGCGTCTCGCCGACGCGTACGGTCACGGGTCCTGCGCTTTCGTAGACCGTCATCAGGAATTCGCCACTCTTGCCTCGCTTGAATTTCGGCGGGAGCCACGGGAGCGCAATCAAGAGCGCGGTGACCGCTCCGAGCAGCGCCCAGACGTAACTCAGCGGCCACAGGTACAGCAGCGGGAAGATCGCGAGGTAGTACCAATCGAGTTGCAGGTTGGCCGGAGATATGTTCAGTTCGGCCGCACCGCCCTGGCTCAACGCGGGCTTGACCAGCGACAGCACCAGCAGCGTCAGCAGCATGCTTAGCATGATCGGCCGCGGCGGGTTGGTCCTGGCTTTGGGCACGCGTTGCACGTGTATCCACATCAGCAGCAACACGACCAGGGGAATACCGATGTGCATGAAGGCGAGCAACGAGAAAAACCGGTCGTTGACACTGGTCGTATGGATGAAGTTGCGAATCAAGGTGCCGCCAAAACCTGGCAGCCAGTCGAGCCACTCGAAGGACGCCACGATGACGAACTGCGCCAGCTGGTCCCAGGGCAGCATGTAGCCGTTGATGCCGGATAAATAGACGCCCCAGATCAGGGCCACGCCGCTGACCCAGGCGAACCAGCGGAATCCGCGAAAGTGGTCGAAGGCGAAGTGACGCAGCATGTGCAGCAGCATCGTCACCACCATCGCGTCGGACGCGTAGCGGTGCACGCTGCGCATGATGCCGCCGGCAAACCACTGGCGTTGCGTCAGCGCCTCGACCGAAGAATAGGCTCCGCTGACGCTGGTTTCGAAGAATGCATACAGGTACAGCCCGCTGCCCGCGACCAACCAGAACAGCAGAAAGGTGATCGAGCCAAGATGGTAGAGCGGATTGAGCCGGTCGCCGAAGGCGGCGTTGAACAGTGCCTCCACGCGCATGAAGCTCCATTGCAACAGGATTTGCAGGCGCTTGATCATGCCTTTGCTCGCCGCGCGGCGTCGAACATCACGACGATGAACAGCAATCCACCGGCGATCGCCACCAGGCCGCCAAGCCCCATCAGGCCCATACCGGCGATCTCGCCGCTGCTGCGCAGCACCTGCTCGGCCCCGGCCACCTTGCGCTGAACACCATAACCGCCGGACCAGACCAGTCCCGTGATATGCATCAGCTGGCCGGCACCGTACAAGGCGGGCTGCAGCGCCGCCAGCCGGTGGTTCGGCGCGGCATAGCCCAGATGCGGCAGCAGATGATAGGCGAGGCCCATCAGGGCCAGCGTGACGCCGACGATGCAGCCGTGGTAGTGGGCCGGGATGCGGACATTGGCGCCATTGATGAAGACCCCAATGAGACCTCCTGATACGAACAGCAGCATCGACCAGATCAGCGCGGTACGCACAGGGCGCGTCTCCGGCTCGTTGCTCTGCGGCGATACCAGCGCAAGAACCACCGCAAGCGCAATCGGCGCGATCGCCACGCCGCCACCCAGACGCATGGCCCAGGTCAGCAGATTGCGGTACTCGACCGACGTGATTGGATGCGCGAAATAGGCGTATGGCGTCACGAACACGCTGACCAGGGCAAGCACAAACATCAGCAGGGTCACCCGCGGGCTCAGGCGCACGCGCGCGCCGCTGGCGTGAGCCAGCCACAGCCACGCCACGAGCATCAACAAGGTCCAGGTGAACTGCAGCGCATGACCGCCACCCCAGAACAGAACTTCGTAGTACACCTTGGCGGACAGTGTCGTTGGCACCGCGAGGTACGACCAACCGAACGCCATAAGTGCGACCGCTGCCGAGACAGCGGCGGCGTTGATCCCGAAGCGCAGCACGCCCTCTCCGTCGAATGCCAGTCCCAGTTTTGGCGCCGCGACCAGGCTGCGCAATACCAACACCGTCGCGCCTGCTGCGAAAACCACCAGGCCAGCCATGAACAACGGTCGTTCGAGCACCGGAATGTAGTTGGCCATGATCGGTTCGCCATTTCCGACGAATGCCGCCAGCGATACCAGTGCGGCGCCGACCCCGCAAAGTCCGAGGGACGCCCAACCCCAGAGGATGCCGCGCGACGAGCCGTTGAGGCTCCACAGCAGGCCGGCGAAGGCGACGAACCAGACCAGCACGGACAGGTCGACATGGACGACGAGCGCCACGCGAAAGAAATCCACTCCGGGCAGCCATTGGTTGATCCACGGCGTGCGCGCCAGCACCAGAAGCAGTGAAAACAACCCGGAGCCGATCAGCGCGAACAGTCCGAGCCAGAGCCAGCCGCGCGCGAGCTGACGCTGTGCGCCGACCGGCACTGCGAGCGCATAGCGATTGCCATCCGAGCGTACCGGCGGCAATGTGCTGGAGTGGGTGCCGCCCCGGCGTTCATCGGCTGCCTTCGCGGTCGCGCGCACCGGGGCGCCCGGCTGGTGCCAGGCGTCCCACCTGGGGCGCCGGATGACGGGGGCGTGCGGGTCGTTCACTGCAGTGTGATTCCACCGTCATTCGGATCGAAGTCGATCACCAGGATCTGTGCCGCCTTGAGTGTCACGACGGCCTCGCGCACGAAGTCGAAGCCGGTGCTGCGCACATCGTCCTTGAGCCGGATCGCCAGCCGGTGCGTGCCGGCCGGGACCTCCAGGCGCCGATAGAACGCCGACGCCCCGTCGCGCGAGAGACCCGACGGCGTCGCCACGTGGCGCAGCACCATGACTCCGTCCAGGTCGAGCTCCACCGCGATGGGCGAGCGTTCGCGCGGGCAGACCTGTGGCGCGCGCATGTTGGGCGGCAGCTTGGCCAACTCCTCTGGCGTCGCGCTGCGGCAATCCGACACCGGCTTGCCCTGATGGCTGAAGCTCAACTTGATCAGCGCCTGATCGGGCGCCAGGTGACGGTAGATTGGCCAGTTGGAGAACACGCCGATGATCAGCGCGAACAATCCGTAGAGCAACGCCTGACCAAGCCAGCCCAAAGGCGTCGATGTGGTTTTGTCAGCCATGGGCAGGCGTTCGGTCGACTGAGGCAACCGCCTCCGCTGCGGCAATCCGCTGGCGGAGGGACTGCAATGCCTGACGCACGGCGGGCTCGTCGCCGGCGCCGGCCCAGGCCATTGCCAGCCTCTCGCGCGGCACCGAGGCGCGCAGATGCGGCTCACGCGTTGCCTGCAACCGTTCCGCCGTCCAGCGCTGGCCGAGCCGGTATTCGCAAGCACCTTCGGCGCAGGCGCTGACCAGCACGCCGGCGGCACCATCGCGCAACGCGTACTCAACAAACGATGGCGGCAATTGCGCCGTACACATCAAACTGAAAGACGCCACATCGGAGGCCGCCAACCGTCCGACATCGACGCCGTGATCACAGCCGAAGACGGCGATCTTGCAGGGGTGCTCGCCGAGCGCCGCCAGGCCTTGCACGAGCCGATGCCGCAGCATGTCTATCGGAGCCGACGGCATGTCGATGCCGGTGACGAGTTTGGCCGCACTGCGAAACGGGGTCGACGACGGACACGCGCCCACGCAGATGCCGCAACTTGCGCACAGGTCGGCGTCCACCTGTGCCAGCTGGCGCAGGCTTCGCGTCGGATGCGGCACCATGGTGATCGCGGCATACGGGCAGTCATCGAAACAACGGCGGCATCCATTGCAATTGACGACGTCAACCACGGCGATCGGCGTCGGCGCGGGCTGCGGCAGGAAGGGCAGAGCGAACAGCAGCAGGAGCACGCTCGCCAAAGCCAACCAGACGAATGCGGGGGAGGTGGCATAGGTGAGCGGATGCACGAACAGCAGCAGCCAGTCGTAGTTCAATGCCGTGGGTGCCACGGCAAGATTGGCCGGCGCCTGGCTTGTTACCGGCGCGACCAGCGCCAACGCCAACAGCGTGACTGCCGCGCCAATGGCCAACCGCCGCGGCGGGAACACCGCCGCGCGAGAGACGCGCTGGATGTGAAACCACAGGCCGAATATCAGGAATAGCGGTACGCCAATATGTACGAACACGAACAGCGAAAACAACCGGTCGCTCACCGTATCCACGCCGATGAAGTTGCGCGTCAGTGGCGACGCGAATATTGGCAGCCAGTCCAGCCAGTCGGCGGTGGCCAATGCTGAGAACTGGCCAAGCTGGTCCCAGTTCAGCCAGAAGCCACCGATCGCGTTGGTATAGGCCAGCAGCAGAAGCGGAATGCCAGTCAGCCAGGAGAAAAAGCGAAAGCCACGGTAGCGACCGTAGAGTCCCTCGCGCAGTAGATGAACGAGCATCACGACGATGAACCCGTCGGCCGCATAGCGATGGAGGCTGCGTAGCACTCCACCGGGTTGCCATGGCTCGCGCGAAAGCTGGTCGATCGATCGGAAGGCACCTTCGGCTGAGGTATCGAGCATCACGTACAGGTAGATGCCGCTGACGACCAGCAGCCAGAACATCATGAAGCCCAACGCGCCGAGGTGGCGCAGCGGGTTCTGGCCCGAGCCGAACGCAGTGTCGAACACCCACTCGATCCGGCGAAAGCCGGCCAGCGCGTGAAGGCGGAAGGCGCGCAGCGGGTGGTTCACGTCAGCGCGGTACGTCGGCGAGCGGAGCCGCGACCTGCCGGGTGATGCGGCGCAATCGCCGCCGCGTGCGCCACTCGAGGAAGAAAAACCAGATCATCGCCAGTGCAAACGTCACGCCACCGGCGATTTCGAGGATCAGTCCGTAGTTATAGCGGTAGTTGCCGGTCGTCGGGTCGTACACGGTGCAAATAATGCGCACGCGCTCGACCATTTCCGACAGGGACATGCCGGGTCGCAATGGCGTGTCACTCAGCAATCGGCGCAGTGGTTCACCCAGCTGGTCGCGCGACAGGCTTTCGCCGTAGACCTGCGCGTAGATGCGACCTTGCGCATCGAGCATCGATACCGTGAGCACGTGATCGATTCCGGCCGGCGTGGCGACATATCGAAAACCGAAATCACTCAACAATGCTTCGACCGTGGCCGGTGTCGGGCTCAGGAAGTCCCAATTTGGCGCATCGATGCGCATCTGCGCGGCAAATACGCGCATCGCGGTCGGCGAATCGAAGGGCTGGTTGAAGCCGATGCTGACGACGTTGAACTTGTCGCCACCAAACACCTCCGCCAGCTGATCCACCGCTACGGCCAGCGACTGGGTCGTGGTCGGACAGATCTTGAAGCAGCCGGTGTAGATGAAGCTCACCAACAGCGGCCTTCCCCGATAGTCGGACAGCCGCACGGGCCGCCCACGGCGATCCAGCAGCGGTTGTTCGCCCACGGTGCGGCCGATCGCCGCCTGGCTGTCGCGCAGCGCGCTCGCGGGATCGAGTCCGGCAGCAGTGGCAACGCCTTCCTGCGCTACGGCAATCGGCGTGGCGAGCATGGCCCATAACAGCGCCAGCCCTGCCCTGTGGATCATCGCAGCAAACCGTCAACCGTAGCGGCTGCGAGCACCAGACTCAGTTGCACGAGCGACGCAAAGAACGCACCCATGGCCGTCGTGCGGCTCGGCGCCCGGGACAGTTTCCAGGCCTTGTAAACGAAGAGCGCGCCGCCGGCCGATGCTCCGATCAGATAAATCGGTCCCGCGCCGAAGAACGCGGGCAGCAGCGAAGCGGTGACCAAGGCCACAGTACTGCCCAGCACGATGTGCGCCGCGCGTTGCGGACCCACTACCACTGGCAGCATAGGCACGCCGGCGGCCGCATAGTCGGCCTGGTTGGCGATGGCGAGACTCCAGAAATGGGGCGGCGTCCACAGAAACAGGACGAGTGCCAACAACAGCGGCAGCGCACCGATCTGCGGATCCACCGCGGCTGCACCCGCCAGCACGGCAAAGCTGCCGGCGAGGCCGCCGACCACGATGTTGAGCCAGCTACGCCGCTTCAGCCACAGTGTGTAGACAACGCCGTAAAAGAAGGCGCCGAGAAACGTGTACAACGCCGCCATCGCATTCAATGCGAGCCAGGCGGCACCCACTGCGGTGGCCAGCAGCAGCGCGATCAACGCCAACCAGGCCGGCGAGTGCGGCAGCGCGCCGGTGACGAAGGCCCGGCCGCGCGTGCGCGCCATCAGGCGATCGGTGTCGACCTCGACATACTGGTTGAACGCGCCCGCGGCCGCAGCCGACCCCAGCACCGCCAGCGCCAGCACGACCACCTGTGCGACGCTGAGAGACGGACCCGACGCAACCGCCATGCCCACCAGCGCGGTGACCATGATCATCACGCCGATGCGCAGCTTGAACAGTCCGAGGACCGTGCGGGCGAGACCGCCGGCCGCTCGGGGCATCGTGGGTGCCGATGCCGCGCTCATGTCAGCTGAGACCCCAGAGCGTGGACAGGTACTTCCAGTTGATGAAGTAATAGAGCACGAAGGCCGTGAGGAAAACCATGGCCAGCACGAAAGTGCCTGGCGCGGCGAAGCCGATCGAGCCGTAGCCCTGGACTGCCGCTGACGGTGCCGTTGGCGGAATCGGCGTGAACGTGTTGCTCTTCACGCCGGTGTCCAGACGCTTTCCCCACAGCAGGGATCCGACCGTGACATAAATGTAGATTCCCCCGCCGACAATGGCGGCGATGCCGGCGACGCCGACCAGCCCCATCATCAGGTAGGCCGCACCGGGCCACTCGTAGGCCAGTGCCGCACCGCTGAAGGCCATGTCCCAGTGGCGGCGCGACACTCCCAGTGTCCCAGCGCCCATCATCACCAGACAGAAGAAATACATCGAGAAGCCGAAGAGATAAGGCTGCCACCTGGCCAGGCCCGGATTGATCATCTCGCGCCTGAACAGCACTGGGATGAGGAAGTAGGTCAGCGCCATGAACGACAGCGTCGTCCCCACCACAACTGTGGCGTGGAAATGCCCTGGCACATAGATCGTGTTGTGGATGATCATGTTGAGCTGCTCCGTGCCCATCATCACACCGGAAATGCCACCGAGAAAGCCGAAGCCGATGATCGAAATGAAGACTCCCGAGAAAACCGGGTTTCCCCACGGCGCCTTGCGCAGCCATTCGAACAGGCCTTTGTTGAAACCCTTCTGGCGCTGCGCCACTTCCATCGCGCCGGGGATCGTCAGGCCGTGGATCATTGAGGCCAGCACGGCGAAGTACATGAAGTAGCTGGTGTTGATGACCTTCCAGTTGGTCGACAGGCCCGGGTCGGCCAGCAGGTGGTGGGCGCTCGCGAGCTGCAGGAAAAGTATGTAGAGCAGGAACGCGCCACGACTGACGCGTTCGGACATCGGCTTGGCGCCGAAGGCGATGGCCGCCACCGCATACCAGATTGAAATGTGCGCGGCGACGTTGATCTGCTGCGACGAATGGCCGAACGCCCACCAGATCATCCGGTAGACCAGCGGGTCGACTTCCTTGACCAGTCCCACCGACATCAGAAAAGTCGGAATCAGGATGATCGCGCCCGATGTGATCGTGAACACCGCGATGATGCAGGCAGTGATCGCGCCGAACGTCACCAGGGGTACCGAGCCGGTGTAGGTCTTGTCGCGCTTGGCGATGACCAGCGTGCCGAGGAACACGAAGCAGCCGATAAGCGCGCCGACCGCGAACAGGATCAACCCGAGATAGAACGATGGCGCGGCCATCATTGGCACATACGACGTCATCATCACGCTGGAGCTGCCCTGGTAGACGGCCACGTTGTTCATGATCGCGCCGATCAGCATCAGCGCGAACGCCGCCCATGCCCATCGCGGCGTCGCCAGCCGGCACCGCAGTAAAGTCGATGCGCAAAAATAGAGGACCGCGATCTCGAAGAAGATGATCCAGAAGATCAGCATGTCGATGCCGTGCGCCGTGAGTACCTGGTAGAAGGTGTCGGCCTCGAGCCAGTGGATCGCCGGCCAGCGGGTCAGCACAATGCCGACGGCCAGGATGCCGCCGAGCAGCAGGAACACGACTCCCGCCACCGCGTTGGCGATCATCAGCTTCTCGGCATGCGCCTCGAACTGCAAGCCCGAACGGGGGCAGGTGCGATACGTTGTGGTACCGGACATGGGGGCCTCCGCCTTACTTGACATAGATGCGGCCAACCATCGTGTGGTGGTTGATGCCGCAAAATTCGTTGCACACCACCGAGTAGGTGCCGGCCCGGTTGGGCGTGACGGTCACAACGTGCTCGTAACCTGGAACGATCTGGATGTTGATGTTCGCGGGCTGCAGCGAGAAGCCGTGGTTGTAGTCCATCGACGTGAGGTGCAGCCGATAGGTCTTGTCCTTCTCGAGCTCGAGGATCGGCCAGAAGCTCCACAGGCGGGCGATCATGTAGATGTCGCTGCCCGGCGGAGGCGCGACGACAGGAGTCTTGAGGTCGGTCTCCGTGCGCACGGTGTACTTGTCGACAAAGGCCTGAGCTTTGGCGGTGAACTTCTCAGGAGTCGTCCTGTACGTTTCGGTCGAAAGGTTCTGCTTGCCGTAGATGTGCCAGCCGACCATCATGGCAAACATGATCAGGCACCAGATCAACGCGATGACAATCCAGGTGCCTTCGACACGGTCCAGCGGGTGTTTCCACCAAAGTCGTTCGGCGGGGGGCAGGATGGCGCTCATGATCCTGGTCCTTTCCCGGTTACTTCGCCAACGGCACGGTGAGGATGTCGATCACGCCCCAGAGCGTGTAGACGATCATCGGAATCATCACGCCCAGGAATAGCAGCAGGAAAGGATTGTCGAGAAGCTGCTGCATCAACGGCACCTTTTCTTCGGCTTGCGTCTTGTCGTTCATGGCATCTCCGTCGGGCAGTGGACCGAACCGTATGAGAGTCTGTGACGGGAGCGCTACTATTTACTTGAACTAAGATAAGAAAATGCAATCTCTCGGCAGCTGCGTCTGCGTGGGACTGCTACGATCCGCGCCCGATGCCCCTTCCAGATAGTCTTGAAACCGCACTTTCGCAGCGACGCCATATGTGGCTGCGCCGTCTTGCGTTGCTTACCGCTGCACTGGTGCTCGCAATCACCAGCCTCAGCGCCTTTATCCGCCTCTCGCACGCCGGCCTTGGCTGCAGCGAATGGCCGCAGTGCTATGGCAGCAGGATGCGGGCAGCACAGCAGTATCGCGGGCCCGCCGTCGCAGATAGCGCTTCGGTCACCATCGCGCGCCTCGCCCACCGGTCGATCGCGGTCCTGGCCCTACTATCGATTACCGCCATGGCAGCAGTGTGTTTCGGCAGCCGCCCGTGGTTACTGCGCGACGGCGCACTGGTACTGGCGCTGCTTGCATTGGCGATAGGCTTGGCAGTGCTCGGACGCTGGACCGCTGGGGCACGCATTCCTGCTGTTGCGATCGGAAACTTGGTGGGTGGCATGCTGATGTTGGCGCTGAGCTGGCGGCTAGCGGCCCGAGCCACCGCACCTGGCCGACCCATGTTTCGGATGTGGGCGTGGGTAGGCGTAGCGGCGCTGCTCACCCAAGTGGCGCTTGGCGCACTCGTCAGCGCGTCTTATGCCGGCCTGAGTTGTGCCGCTCCAGGAGATTGCCTGCAAGCCTCCGCGGCCGCTGGCTGGCCCTGGGAAGCGTTGAACCCGTGGCGCGAACCGGTCTTCAATGCCACGGCGACGCCACTCAACCCGAGCGGGGCGCTCGCGCAGCTCATGCATCGTGGCGGGGCGTTGCTGGCTTTCCTCGTGCTGGCGCCGCTCGGCGTGGCAGCACTTCTTGGCCAAAGGCGACGCGACGGCGCCGCGCTGCTGGTGCTCTTGGCACTTCTGCTTGGTTTGGGCTGGACCATGGTGGCGACCGAGCTGCTGCTTGGTTTGGTGTTGGCCCACAACGCCGCCGCTGGGCTACTGCTGGCAACCGCTGTTCGCCTGACCTGAATCGAAACGGGCCTTGCCGCGACTATCCCGGTACAATTCAACTGCCTAATTACAGTAGGGGCGGCGATGGAGGCTCGCGCATTCGATGTGCCGAAGTACCTCGCGATGCTGCCGCTTTTCAATGCCTTGAGCGCGGAAGATCTGCGTGACGTTGCGGCGGGTTCGACCTTGCGGCGGCTGACGCGCGGGGAGATCGTATTTCGGGCCGGTGACCCATGCAACGAGTTCTTTGTCATCGTCACCGGCCAGGTCAAGCTCTTCATGCTTGCGCCCAGCGGGCAGGAAAAGGTCGTCGAGCTGATGGGCGCCGGCCATAGTTTCGGCGAGGCGATCATGTTCACTGATCGGCCATTCTTCCTCAACTCGCAGGCAATCACCGATGCGCTGCTCCTTAGCGTTTCCAAGCAAGCCGTCATTGCGGAAATCGTGCGCGACCATCGCTTCGCCTTGCGCATGCTTGCCGGGCTTTCTCGACGTATGCACGGTCTCGTATGCGATGTCGAGGCCCACGCGCTTCAATCAGGAAGGCAGCGCGTCATCCGCTATCTATTGCGTGATCAGGTTCTCGGCTGCTCCGAGGCGTGCACGGTTTCACTGCCGGCCAGCAAGGTCACTGTTTCGTCCCGGCTTTCCCTGACACCGGAGTACTTCTCGCGCGTACTGCACGAGCTCGAAGCGGAGGGGTTGATCGCGATCGAAGGGCGTGACATCCGGATCACTGACGCAAGGCGGCTGTCGGACTATGAATTGCAGTCGTCGTGACGCCCACTTGACACGGGTCGACAGCATCCACATGAACCGGCGCGCGCGCTCCAGCCGGAACTCGAAGTACTGGCGCAGCCCGGCGAGGTACGCGTCGGCATCCATGCCGCGCTGGGCGCGAAGGCGCGCCTCGACCGCCGGGTCATACACGTTCCAGCGGTAGCGCCGCCAGGTCTCGGGCTCGAACAGGTCATCTCGCAACGGCTGCGCGGCAGCATCGATCAGCCACGGCGCGAGCGGGTGCGGAAACAGCTGGTAGCCGCTCGGCATCGTCGCGAGCACCTCGGGGAGCATCCGCTCGAGCCCGATCTTCTCGCCGACCAGGAAGGCCTGGACCGCCGAGATCGCGCCGAAGTTCGGCGTGCCGAGCAGGATCAGCTTGCGGACGCGCTCGGAGCCGTTCGTGTACCCGCCGAACCTGGCGAGCGTGTCGATGATCGGGCCGTAGAAATCGATCCCCGGCACGTGCTCGGCGATGTCGTACGCCTCGAGGTTGTCCGGCAGAACCGCAAGCGTGGCGGCGTCGAACTTCAGCGCGAGGTCGCGGTAGTCGGAAAACAGGATGCGCTTCCAGTCGCCGGGCCACACCTCCACGCCCGTCGTCTTGTCGCGCAGCTTCGAGCCGAACAGGCCCGGAACGACGATGACCGGCGTGGCGTCCGGCGACACCGCCGCGACGCGGTACATGCGCGCGAGGTCGGGGCGCAACGTCGGCTGCGCGCAGCCGGCCAGAGCTACGACCATCGCGATTGCGGCGAGCCATACTCGGCCACCTGGAAACGAGGATCCGGAGTCCATCCAGGAATGGTCGATCGGCATCGGCGCCAGCTTACGCGGTCAATCTTGCGACCGGCCGACTACGCTACAGGACGGCGTGTTCGCGTGCGCACTGGCCGCGGCGGCTGGTTGAGAACGGATCGACAGCAACCACTGTCATAGCCTGGCGCGTCGCCTTCGTGGGATAGACTGAAGAGGTGCTCATCTCGCCCTGGCCCCGTCATTCGTCGAAGTTGACCACAGCTCGGGACGAGCGGAAATCGCTCGGCAAGATTCGGCCACCTCGACTGGGCCGGTCGTTCGATCGCCACCGCGTGTTCGCGCAAATCGATGCCGCCGACTCGCTGCCGGGGCTGTGGATCTGCGGGCCCGCCGGTTTCGGCAAGTCGACACTGATCGCGACCTATCTCGAAGCGCGTGCACTGCCGACCGCATGGCTGCAACTCGACGCCGGCGATGCCGATGCATCCACGTTTGCCCACTTTCTGGGTGCCACTTCGGCGTCGATGGCGCCGCGCGGCAATTTTGCGCTGCCCGTGC
>Ga0163150_10002940_pt1 | contig 24937 bp, 21 predicted proteins | sample OliLakLV19P2IB_FD_148628 | JGI IMG/M metagenome (GOLD analysis project Ga0163150, IMG submission 148628) | Freshwater microbial mat bacterial communities from Lake Vanda, McMurdo Dry Valleys, Antarctica - Oligotrophic Lake LV.19.P2.IB | ecosystem: Environmental > Aquatic > Freshwater > Lake >...
ACAGCGTGGTAATCCCCCTCACCTCCCGGCCCCTCTCCCTCGTTGGGGCGAGGGGAGCCGACATTGTTAGAGAGGTCGGCTCAAAGCCACACATTGCAAGACTTTCCGAGTTTCGCGACAGAAACTAGTGAGGACCATTTTGCTTGATCCGCGCGGTACAGGCCAAGTAACGTTCCCCTGCGTAAAGTCGCGGCCGCGCGCGAAGCTCTGGGCGTGAGTCTGCGGCTCAATCTCTGACTCGTCTTGCGAAAACCTCTTCTACCGTAAAGCGAATCCGGTTAACCGTCAACGAATAGTCGACGCTGCAAGAAACCGAGAAGAAATAGCTGGGCGGCTGGCTGCTGCGGGATGATGCTTTTCTCACAAAAACTAATCCGATTCCTACAGAAATTCCCACCCTTGAAAGCTATCTTCGCTCCCGTCACCCGTTGAGTCAGAGTATTGTGAAGTTCTTCGCAGGAGTAGAGTCTGGATCGCTGTATGATCGCGCTTGAATAGTATCTGGCTATGAGTTTGTCGCAGCATCCGGTCACGGAGACGGTGTCATGATGATTCAACCTGGACTCAGAGTACTGGTGACCGGCGGCGCTTCGGGCATCGGCTGGGCGATTGCCATCGCACTGCAAGAGCAGGGCGCCCGAGTACATCTCTGCGACGCCTCGCAGGAGCTGCTGGCTCGGGTCCTCGGACCACAACGGCCACAACCTGCGATGAGCGGCAGTGTAGCCGACGTTTCCGACGTGCAGCATGTCGAGCGCGTGTTTGATGATGTGCGGCGGTGTCTGGCTGGTCTTGATGTTCTCGTAAACAATGCGGGTATCGCCGGTCCTACGGCTGCGGTCGAGGACATTAATCCCGACGACTGGGCACGCACGTTAGCGGTGAACATCACCGGCCAGTTCCTGTGAGCGCGGCGCGCAGTTCCCTTGCTCAAAGCGGCCGGCGGCGGCTCGATCATTAACCTATCTTCTGCCGCGGGCCGGCTAGGCTATCCGCTGCGGACGCCCTATGCGGCCTCGAAATAAGCCGTCATCGGGTTCACTTCGAGTTTGGCCATGGAACTCGGACCGCATAACATTCGGGTCAATGCCTTGCTGCCAGGGCTCGTCCATGGTGAGCGGATTCGTGGCGTGATTGCTGCGCGCGCCGAAGCCCAGGGCGTCGCCTACGACGAAATGGAACAACAGTACCTCGACCAGGTCTCGCTGCGCCGCATGGTCGCGCCCGGCGACGTGGCGGCGATGGCCCTGTTTCTTTGTTCGGAGGCCGGTCGCAGTATCAGCGGACAGTCGCTGGGGGTGTGCGGCAATGTCGAGGTCTTGCGGTAACTCTTTTGTTGTCAATTCATCGCCAACCTATTCCAACGATCGGAGTCTTCCATGCCGCCTCTGACAGGTGCCCAGTTTATCGCCGACAGTCTTCATGCCTACGGCGTCACGCATGTCTTTTTCGTGCCGGCGATCCTCAGCCATACATTGGCGGAGCTGGACAAGCGGACACCCATAAAGCGGATCTTGACGCATGGCGAGAAAGCGGCCGTGTATATGGCCGATGGCTACGCTCGGGCTTCCGGACGGGTGGGGGTCAGCTTCGCCCAGTGCATCGGCGCAGCCAATCTGGCGGCCGGTTTGCGCGATCCGTATCTTGCCTGCTCGCCACTGGTGGTATTGACCGGCGGTCCGTACCCGCAATCACGCAACCGGCACGTCTATCAAGAGATTGAAGACTTCCCGCTCTTCAAACCCGTGACCCGATACAGCGCGCGCGTCGACACGGTCACGCGCCTGCCTGACACGCTACGCCAGGCGTTCCGTGCCGCCACGACCAGCACACCGGGTCCGGCACATCTCGAACTGGCAGGTCACCTTGGCGAGCTGGAACAAGAGACGGCCGACTTGACTGTAATACCTGAACCTCAGTTCGGCCGGACAACTCCGTTTCGTCCCAGACCAGACGCCCGTGCTGTTCGGGAAGCGGCAACCCTACTCGGCGCAGCGAGCCGGCCCATCATCATTGCCGGCGGCGGCGCGAGAACTTCGGACGCTGGTGTGGAGTTGCGTGAACTGGCCGAGCGGCTGGCGATTCCCGTCGCCACTTCGCTCAACGCCAAAGAACTGCTGCCCGGCGACCACCCGCTCAACGTTGGCGTCGTCGGCACGTATGCGAGACAAAGCGCCAATCGCGCAGTGCTGGCGGCGGACCTGGTTTTCTTCGCCGGCAGTCATACCGGCAGCCAGGTCACCGCTAAGTGGCAGGTGCCACGACCTGGGACCACAGTCATTCAATTGGATATCAATCCGGCAGAACTCGGGCGGCATTATCCCAATCGTGTTTCACTCTGGAGCGACGCTAAGCTTGGACTACGCGAGTTGATCGAGGCCAGCGACGCGAGTACGGCCAGCACGCGCCGCACATGGGTCGATCAGGTCCGAACGCTGGCCCGCGAGTGGCGGGCTGAAGTGGCGCCGTACGCGGAATCGGACGCTGTTCCAATTCGCCCCGAACGCATCTGTTACGAACTCAGCCGGCATTTACCCGCCGACACATTGATGGTTTCTGAGACGGGACACTCCGGCATGTGGACGGGGGCGATGCTCGACCTGAACCGGCCCGGGCAGAGTTACATTCGCGCTGCGGGTTCGCTGGGCTGGGGTTTGCCAGCAGCGTTGGGTGCAAAACTGGCTGTTCCCCAGCGGCCCGTATTGTTATTTTCTGGAGACGGGGGCTTTTGGTATCACCTCAGCGAGTTGGAGACGGCTGTGCGGTGGAACATCAACGCCGTGCTGCTGGTCAACAATAATCGCTCGCTCAACATGGAGATCGATGTCTACAAGGACGCCTACGGCGGGCGACTCGAACGCAATCATGGCGAGCTATGGAAGTTTGGCGACGTGAGCTTCGCCGCCGTCGCCGAAACGATGGGCGCGAAGGGCATCCGGGTTGAGAAGCCCGGCGATATTGGTGTCGCACTGGAGCAGGCTTTCGAGGCCAAGCGTCCTTGCGTCGTTGAGGTGCTGAGCGATATCAATGCGATTGCCCCCTGGGGCTATGTGGGCGCATAGACGCGAATCAATGAACCTGGATGACTCTCAACACCATGAAACAGGACACCGGCATTAGCCGAGTTGCCGTACTCGGGCTGGGGACGATGGGCCACGGCATTGCCCAGACGTTTGCACTGGCTGGCTACGAGGTTGCGTGTTTCGACGAGTCGGCGAGCACACGGGGCTCGTTGACTGAGCGTGTCAGCGCAAATCTGGCAGCCTTTGTCGCCGCCGGCTTGGTTGCTTCTCAGCAGATTGAGCCCACGCTCGCTCGCTTGCACCTGGCTGAAACGGAAGCCGAGGCCGTCGCCGGCGTGCAATTCGTGACCGAAGCCGTTCCAGAAGACCTCGAGGTCAAACGGACACTATTTTTGCGACTGGAGCAGATAACGCCCGCGGAGACGATTCTGGCCAGCAACTCGTCGAGTTTGCCCATCTCACAATCGGGCAGCCTGCTGCAACATCCGGAACGTGCGCTGGTAACCCACTGGTTCAATCCGCCACACCTGACGCCCGTCGTCGAGGTCGTTCCCAGTCCGCGTACGAACGAGCGTGTTGTCGCGGCCACGCTGAGATTGCTTCAGGATATCGGCAAGCTGCCGATCCGTTTGCGGCGCGAGTTGCCCGGCTTCCTCGTCAACCGCGTGCAGGTTGCCATCCAGCGCGAGGTGTGGGATTTGGTCGACCAAGGGGTCGCGAGTCCCGAGGAAATCGACGCGGCGATTCGAGGCACAATCGGATTTCGCTTTGCCGCGCTTGGACCACTCGAGATCCATGACTTCGCGGGCCTCGACATCCAGCTCACGACGTACCGCAATCTCGTGCCTGAAATTCGGGGCGACACGATGCCTCCGGCGGTGATCGAACAGCTCGCGGCCAACGGACGATTGGGTATTAAGACTGGGCAAGGCTTCTACAACTATCCACCCGAGCGTCTTAACGCCCGGCGGACGCGCCGCGATTTGTTGTTGTTGAAGCTCTGGAAACTGCTGTACAGCGCCGATTCCGCAGACGAGACGAAGTGACCCTGAGATCACGCAGAAAGATCAAGGCGCCCATTCATCGATGGATGACCTGGAGCTGCGGTCGTGGGCAGCGGTTTTTTTTGCGGGGCGAGTGGCAAAGAGTCTTGACCGCCACCTGGGCGGTGCCAGAGCGTTCTTCCCATGCCATTCAGTCCAGATCCTGAGGCGAATTCGGGTTTTCTGTCTCGAGACTAGCCGTCTGTAGAGAAACGGCGGACCCTGTCGCTTTGTGAAAAATTGTGAGTTGATCAAATTAGTGTTGGCACTTCGCTTCGGTCCCTGACCTCGATCACCCCCTGACGAAATAATGTTTGCCAGCTGGAGGCATTCTCCGTCACCGGAAAGCACTTACCCCGCGGCCTGGTTCGCATCTTCCTCGGTCCGCGACAGGCGGTCTGCTCAAGCTTGCGTTTATCCTGAAACCGAACGAAACTGGGGGCGGTATACTGGCTGATGCCGTAGGTGATCAGTGACCGGAGGAAAGCCGCTTTGTCTCAAGGAAAACCACTCAAAAAAAAGAAATTTCGGGCAAGCGGCACGCTTGGGTTGCCGGCAAGAGCTTTGGATACCATGACCAATGAGGAACTCCTCGACACGCGTCTCTGCGACTTGCCCCTGAGCATTAAAGGGTCGCCATTGAAAAAGCGGCTTGCCCGGCTTCACGAAGAGCTGTCGGCGCGCGGCCTGCGTTTCGAGCCGCATGTCTGGTTGTCCAAAGAGTGGTTTACGCCCGACAACATTCCCGGCTTCGCGATCCCCTTCTACCTGGCCCACCCTCGCTTGTCGAAACTGGAGCGCAAGCAGATGCTCGAAGTCGAAGGCGGCACCGAGAGGGAATGCCTCCAGATCATGCGGCACGAAGCCGGACATGCCATCGACAATGCGTTTGAACTTCACCTCAGGCCGCGCTACCGCCAGTTGTTCGGTTCATTCGCACACCGGTATCCCGACTGGTACAAACCAGAACCCAACAGCCGCGACTACGTTCTGCATCTCCCGGCATGGTATGCGCAAGCGCATCCGGCCGAAGACTTTGCTGAGACCTTTGCGGTGTGGCTGGCAACCGGGTCGAGATGGAGACGGCAGTACCAGGGATGGCCCGCGCTCAGGAAGCTGGAGTACGTCGACCGAATCATGAGAGCCATCGCGGGAAAGACTCCGGTCAACCGGTCGCGACAGCGTCTTGAGGAATTGCCTGAAATTGTGATGACTCTGCGCGAGCACTATCGCAAGAAGCGGCGGCACTATGCGTTTCACTGGCCGCCCGACTACGATCGCGCTTTGATGCGTGTCTTTTCCTCCGAACCCCGCCACAAACACCGCCCAAGCGCTGCCGCTTTCCTGCAACGCCACCGCCGCGAACTCTGCCCAGAGGTGGCAGAAGGGGCAGGCGTCCACGGTTACGCGATTCATCAGATGTTCATCCCGATGATCAACCGCTGCCGGCAACTAAAGCTGCGCCTTCATCTGACCGAAGCCAATACCAGGCAGAAACTGCTAATACTGTTGACGGTGCAGACCATGAACGGAATTCATTCGGGCTATCATCGCATTGCACTATGAGTCCTCGGCGCTTCAGAAAGCTGCGGGTCATTGTGCTCATGCAGGAAGAATTGATGCCTCCCGAGACACTCGATGGGGTGGAGGACAAGCGGAGCCAGCCCTGGAGGACCGAGTACGACGTGGTATCGACCTTGCGCGGCATGGGGCATGAAGCCTGGCCCATTGGCGTTGGCAGTGAACTCGGCGCGATCCGCCAGGCGATTCACGATCACAAACCGCACGTCGCTTTCAATCTGCTGGAAGAATTTGATGGCTACCCACTATTTGACCAGCACGTAGTCAGCTATCTCGAGTTGATGAAGCAGAAGTATACGGGCTGCAATCCTCGGGGACTGACTCTGGCCCGCGACAAGGCTTTGACCAAAAAAGTCATGGCCTACCACCGCATCCACGTGCCGCGCTTCGCGGTCTTCCCGATGAGCCGCAATGGACTGCGGCCGCGCCGGTTAAGGTTTCCGCTGTTCGTGAAGTCCGTGAGCGACGAAGGTTCAGCCGGCATTGCCCAGGCGTCGGTCGTGCGCGATGACGAAAAACTGAAAGAACGTGTGGATTTCATTCACCGTCAGAACCAGACACCGGCGATCGCCGAAGAATACATTGAAGGGCGGGAGATCTATGTTGGAGTGGTCGGAAATCAAAGGCTTCAAGCCTACACTCCCTGGGAGCTGGTGATGACGAACCTGTCCGCCGGCGCTCTCAACATCGCAACGGGCAAGGCCAAATGGGATGTGAACTATCAAAAGAAGATCGGTTTGATCACCCGCCCGGCGGAGCTTGAGCCTCCCGCAAAAAAGCAGTTCGAGCGGCTTTCAAAACGCATCTATCGGGTCCTGGGTCTCAGCGGATACGCGAGGGTGGATTACCGCATGGCTGAGGATGGCCGCATTTACTTCCTCGAAGTGAACCCAAACCCCCAGATCGCGCACAACGAGGACTTTGCTGACTCGGCAGAACACTGTGGTTTGAACTATGAGTGTTTACTGCAAAAGATCATGACGTTGGGGATGAATTGTTATCCGAACAGGTGATGGTAGGATCCCGAAAACGTGTTCCAAAGGCTGCAGCTTGCTGCCAGGCCAGGCAGCAGCGCCGGCACAAGACTATGAGAAGCCTTGCCTGAAACCGAAAATTTCTTTCGCCCGCTCCGGGGCTAAGATCTGCTCGTGCCTCTTCCCACGGCTTACGCCGTGGGCCTGGAGATTGGACGTTTGTGAAGCGGCAGGAGGCCGCTTCATCCGTGCGCCTGAAAGCGCATTTGGTCAGAGAGGTGGAAGTCCTCTTCAGGCACGCCCTCTCCGGCCTGTAACCGACTGCAACTGCATCCGTGCGTGAGGCGGGGTGGGGAGCAGCAGGAGGTGAACGATCAGTCCGTAGGATAACGAACGCGATTCGGCCTGAAAGCTGGCGAGCCTGCGGAGAAAAGGCGAAGCCCGGACTCACGCGAGTGAGAAGCCCGACACGCTGAGGGGTAGGGTGAGAAAGCGATGGCGGGAGCCCAAGGGTGGTTGGCGACAGAATGATCAGACGGCCAGATGCGTGAATCAGGGAGACCTGCCCCATGGTCGGAGAGTGACCGGCAGGAGTCAGAGCGCCCATAGTAGCGAGGAAGTCCCTTAACGGGGATGGAGCGAAGGGAGCGCAGGAAGGTGGACGAGAAGCGGAGCCAGAGATCGAACTCCCCTCGCGTGAGTGCCACCCGGCTAAACAAGCGGGGAACCGGTGGAGTGGAAGGCAGAACCGGCGACGATTTCTGAGGAAGCGACTCATGTTGGCGATCCTCCTTCGGGAGGGTGAGACGAACGGGTCTGTTCGTTTGCTGAATCCGGCTGGTGTCAGCTGACCCACCGGGAGAGGCCAGTCAATCCTCGATGAGGTAAAACCACCGACTGGAGAGCCGTATGCGGGAGATCCGCCTGTACGGTTCGGAGGGAGGGGGAGCTGCGGCTCTCCCTCCCCCTATCCCAGGCACAAATTTCCTGAAAAGTGACGTGTGGCATAATGACGACATGGCGCCGTCTAACCCGCTGGAGGAAAAACTTGCGAACATTCCAATTGAGCCCGGAGTCTACCTTTACAAAGACTCCAAGGGCCGGATCATCTACGTCGGCAAGGCGAAATCGCTGCGCAACCGTGTCCGCACCTACTTTCAGGAATCGCGCAACACCGATTTCAAGCTCGATCACCTGCTGGCGGAAATCGCCGACCTTGAGTTCATCGTGGTTGGCAACGAGATGGAAGCACTGGCGCTGGAAAACAATCTCATCAAGCGTCACAAACCGAAGTTCAACATCCTGTTGCGAGACGACAAGACCTATCCCTACATCAAGCTCACGTTGAACGAAGCGTATCCGAGAATCTATGTGACGCGGCGGGTCAAGAAGGATGGAGCGCTTTACTTCGGTCCCTACTTCCCCGCCAGCCTGGCCCATCGTACCTTCAAACTAATGAGCCGGTACTTCCAAATCCGCACCTGTACGATTGACATCGATGGAACGCGCCCGCGCGTCTGTCTCGATTACCACATCAAGCGCTGCATGGGCCCGTGCGTGGCGTCCGTCTGCAGCCGGGAGGAGTATGCCAGCCGGGTGCAGGATTTGAAACTCTTCATGGAGGGAAAGCGTACCGATCTGGTCAAGCGCTTAAGAGAGAAAATGGAGGCAGCCGCTGTGGAAGAACACTTTGAGCTGGCGGCTCATCTCCGGGATACGATTCGCACCATCGGCCAACTCACCGAGCCACAACGGATTTCTTCCAGCCAGGTTTCAAACGCCGATGTTTTTGCGCTGCACCGGGAGGACGCGAAAGCCGCGGCCCAACTCTTCCACCTGCGTGGCGGCAAAGTGGTGGACCGCCGCGAATTCTTCTGGGAAGACCTGATGGAGAGTACAACCGACGGCGAGATTCTTTCGTCTCTTTTGAAGCAGTACTACTTCAATTCTGATTTCACGCCGGATGAGGCCTTTGTACCTGCTGACTTCGAAGACCGGGAACTGCTCGAAGGCTTTCTGTCCGAACGCAAAGGCAAGCGCGTCGAGATAAAGATCCCGCAACGCGGCGTGAAGCGCGCTTTCGTCGACCTGGTCAATCAGAATGCGAAGCTTTCGTTCGACCAGCGGTTTCGGGTGCTGAATCCATCCGGCAGCGCCATCAGCGAAGGATTGGCCAGCGCATTGGGACTGGAAACGGCGCCCCGGCGCATCGAGTGTTTCGACATCTCCAACATCCAGGGCACGGACTCGGTGGCTTCCATGGTGGTCTGGGAAGACGGCAGGATGAAGAAGAGCGACTATCGCAAATTCATCATCAAGACCGTGGAGGGCTCCGATGATTTTCGGAGCATTCGTGAGGTTGTCTTTCGGCGCTACAAACGGCTTCAGGATGAGGGGAAACCCATGCCCGACCTGGTGCTGATCGACGGAGGGATCGGGCAACTCCATGCCGCCGCCTCGGCGTTGGAGGAACTCGACCTGCCCACGCAGCCCCTGGCGAGCATTGCCAAGAAAGAGGAGATCCTCTACGTATTCGGCAGCGAGGACGAGCCCGTGGTCCTCGACAAGCATTCGCCCGTGCTGCATCTGATTCAAATGATTCGCGACGAAACCCACCGCTTTGCCGTGACGTTTCACCGCCAGCGCCGTTCACAACGGACGTTGATTTCTGCCATGACTGCAATTCCAGGCGTCGGCGAAAAAACCAGCAAGCTCCTTCTAAGAAAGTTTGGCAGCGTGCAGTCCATCGAACAACTGACTCTTGAAGCACTCTCCCAGGAGATCGCTCCTCGTCTGGCCCGGCGTGTCTATGGCCATTTTCATCCAGGTGAGAGTGAAGGGCCTCGAAGCATTGTCATTGGGCGGAAGTGAAGGGGTGAGGCCCAAAGTTGCGGTGGCAGGGAGTCACCATTGTAAAGATTTGTGAACCATCGAGTTTTTTGTGGGTGGGTTTGCCAGCGGGTGCTCTAGCATGGCGTGGCAGCATTTCCGGAACCGCCTTCCGAGGTTCGACGAGCAGAGGATTGACGGCTTCAGAAGCCTCCTCCCACCGGGTTGTCTATCGGATTCCCCATATCATGACAACCCCCTGAAGTCTCTGTGACAGCGTGAAATCTTCTCAAGATTTCGCCTTCTTTTCCACTTTGGGGGGGGAGATTTTCGAGAGATGAATCCGATGAAGCCAAAATCCGAGGGCGGTTCAGCCGAGTCCACTCGTACTCTCTTGCTCGTTGATGACGATGCCGAACTCTGTGGGCTCATGGTTGATTTTTTCTCACAGAATGGCTTTCGCGTCGAATCTGTCTATGATGGGCGGCGCGGACTGGCGCGAGCGTTGGAGGGGGGCATTGATCTGGTCATGCTCGACGTTATGCTGCCCGGGCTGGACGGCTTCGAAGTCCTGCATCAACTGCGCCAGCAAAGCAGCCTGCCGGTGATTATGCTCACGGCGCGGACTGAGCAGGCCGACCGCATCAGCGGACTGAATGCCGGTGCGGATGACTATCTGCCCAAGCCTTTCGGCCTGGAGGAATTGCTGGCCCGCATCCGAGCTGTTTTGCGCCGCGCCTCTCAATCGGGCTCGCAGGCGCAGAAAGCCGCGCTGCAGGCAGGTGGCCTCAGGCTCGACTCTGCCAGGCGCACAGTGTGGCGTGATACGACGCGGCTGGAGCTCACCTCGATCGAGTTTGACATTCTGAGTCTGCTGATGCGTTCTGCCGGCCGCTCCGTGTCGCGGGATGAGATTGCAGGCATTCTCTATCACCGCGAAGCCCTGCCGTACGAACGAGCCATTGATGTGCATGTCAGCCACTTGAGAAAGAAGTGGAACACCAGGGGCACTCGATGATCCGAACCGTGCGCGGCGCAGGGTATTTGTTCTGCTCAGAGCCATATCCGGAATCATGAGATCAATATTCACCAAGATACTGCTCTGGTCGTTTGGAACGCTGGTGGTTTCTCTAATTGCTTTCGCAGGAATCTCCAGGTTTCTCGCCGACCGCGCTTTCCGCCGGGTTGAGCCTTTGCGCAATCTGCTGTCAATGCAGGCGGAGCATGCCCGGCAGGCGTTCGAGAGCGGAGGCCGCGAACAGCTCGCGCTCTATCTGGAACAGCTCTACACGTTTTTTCCCGATGACCATCATTTTACCGACGCCAACGGAAAGGACGTGTTGACCGGTGAAGACCGATCGAGACTGCTCGCACAGGCAAGAACCAGGCCAGGCATGCCCGGCCTGGGCCGCGGTCGAATGGTCATGGCCACACCAACGACTGATGGGCGCTACCGCTTCATTGCCGTAGTCCGGCGCCGGCCGCTGGATCTTTGGAGTTTCGTTCCCTATTACCTGCTGGTCCTCCTGGCTGTGGCGCTTCTTTGCTACCTGCTGGCGACAAATCTGGCTACTCCCTTGCGAGTCCTGGGGCAGACCGTCGAACGATTCGGCAAGGGAAACCTCTCGGCGCGTGTGAACTCCCGGCGGCAGGACGAAATTGGCGAGCTTTCGGCCAGATGGTCGATCGCATTCAAACGCTGCTCACCGCCGAGCGGCGACTACTGCAAGACATTTCCCACGAACTAAGGTCGCCGCTCGCACGGCTTAACTTCGCCGTCGAACTCGTCCGCACAGCAGACGATCGGGAAGGCGCTGTGGCCCGCCTGAAGAAGGAGATTGACCGGCTGACCCACCTGGTTGGTAGCTTGCTGCAGGTGACGCGAGTGGAAGGAGATCCGGCTTCATTGAACCAGGAGGTGTTCTCACTGAACCGGCTATCGCAGGAACTAGCGGACGATGGCGCTATCGAAGCGGATGTTCGAGGCTGCCGCCTGGTCTTAAAGGGAAACGATGCGATTCTGGTGCGCGCGGACCATGAACTCCTACGGCGGGCTGTGGAGAACATTCTTAGAAATGCCATCCGGCACGCGCCCGAAGGCACGGCCGTTGAGATCGCGCTGGATTGCCAGCCCTCGACGGTTTCAGTGTCCATTCGCGACTGCGGGCCGGGTGTGCCCGAGGAGATGCTGTCAAGTATCTTTAAACCATTCTTTCGCGTTGACGGCGCCAGAGACAACGCCAGCGGCGGAGCAGGATTGGGGCTGGCGATTGCGCAAAGCGCGATTGCACTGCACCGTGGCAACCTGTCTGCCACCAACATGCGCCCGGGTCTGCTGGTACGCATCGAGCTGCCCGGTGAGTTGAAGGTTCCAGCCGACGACAACGCCGTCGTTAACATTTCTTAACAATACGCGTCGCAACTTTCCGATACCGTCTCTCATCTCAATGCCATACGAGACAGAGCGCCTGTCTTGTTAACTCAATGGACATTCTCTTATCCGGTGTAGAGCCTACACCAACACAACGAGGTGAAACATGATGAGAAAAACGACAGCAAAACTACTCACACTCGCGCTGCTATTCAGCGCAACGGCCGCATTGGCCCAACGCCCTGGAGGACACGGTCCTGGCGGTCCGGGTCGTCCGGGCGGCCCCAAACAGAATCGAGTCGATTTTCTGGGCACTGTCTTGAGCTTGACCGACGCACAGAAAACCCAAGCCGCCGCGATTTTTGAACAGGCGCAGACAGCGAGCGCCTCGTTGCGGGAGACGCAGGCCCAGCAGCACGCAGCACTGCAGGATGCCGCCAAGTCGAACGAGGCAGACGCAGCCATCGACCAGGTGGCAGCCACGCTGGGGGCCACGTCGGGACAACTCGCAGCCATTCATGCCAAAGCGTTCGCCAAGTTTTATGCGCTGCTTACGACCGAGCAGCGGACGAAGCTGGATGAGCTTCATGCAAACGGAAGAGGGATGAGAGGTCTAGGAGCCGAACTGTCAGCCGGTCCTGGCCTTCCATAACCTGGGCGAGCGTGACCCATCTATCTGTGCGTCATTCCCGCGAAAGCGGGAATGACGTCTGGAGATTGGACGTTTGTGAAGCGGCAGGAGGCCGCTGCTTCCCTATAGAGCCCCAGCGGGGCGCAAGACGGTAGCCCAGGCGGCGCGAGAGGCTCCTGCCCTCGCTTGCCCTAGGCTACATTCTCACGCCCCTTCAAGTTGTGCAAAATGGCAATCCTTCAATAGGTTGGTTGCCTGACATTTTGCACAACTATAGATTGCGTCAAAACTGCCTGCTTTTTGGCGGTTTTGCGTAATCTACAGGGCTTTCAAGATGAAGCAGCGGCATCCATGCCGCTGCAGTTCTTAAGAAACGTCCAATCTCCAGATTCCCGCTTTCGCGGGAATGACGCACAGGACAATTGGAAGACGGTGCGAATTTTGTGAAGCGCCTATCCCGTATGTTTCGCGCTACCGTTCGAACTTGTCCTGTGTAGTTTTTCAGAATTTGTAGCCTGCCAAACTCACCTTCGCATCTGGGGGTTCGCAAAACCAGACCGACGCTTCTTCAACCGAGGCCCCGGCTGGAAGCTCTTTAGCCCTGGGATGGGTCTCTTTGAAGCGTCTGAGCAGGGCTTGCTGCGGTTCCTGAAGCTTGGCCTTGTGGTTGTCCTTCGCCAGATTCCTGGTCTCTCCCGGGTCACGCTTTAGATCGTAGAGCGCGTGCGTGATTCCCGGTGGCGGATTCCCGGTTGCACAGCCCCATCCTAAGTCAGCCTTGCCTGTCGTGAAAACATACTTCCAGCCAGCCGTACGCAGCATCACCCGGTTGTCACCAGATACTCGCTGAAAACAGAATCACGATGTTTGTGGGTTTTGCCATTGATGACTGGAACAAAACTCTTTCCCTGAAGGCCGGTCATGCCGCTGACCTTCAGCTCTTCAAGGATCGTTGGCACAAGATCGACGAATTCAACCAATGCCTCGTTGGTCTTTACCTGCCCACTGCCTGTGCCCCGCCGAACAATCAAAGGTGCCCGCACCGCCGGCTCCCAAATGGAGTGCTTTTCGAATCGTCCCTGATGTCCGAGCGGGTAGCCATGATCACCCACGTAAACCACCAGAATTGACTCTTCGAGGCCCCGGCGCTTGAGTTCGTCCAAGACCGGGCCGACGTTCTTGTCGAGATACTCGCCTTTCTGCATTTTTCAGTCTTCGCCTAGGACAATCCCCTCTCGGGACGGGTGGCTGGCGCGGCGACGGCGGTCGCCCGCGACAGCGGTCACGCAGCGACGGTGGTCGCGTTGCCAGACGGTGTGGGTCGTGGCTTCGAATCCGTAACACCTCCCAGGGCCTCAGCGCACTTGCCTCTCCCAAGGGGATTGGGCTGCCATTTTCTTTCGCAGCTCACACCGTGCTTCCCAGCGGTGTCAGGTACTCTTCTGAGGTTTGCTCCCGTCCTTCAGGCCGGAGTCGGCCAGAGTGGAGTCTAAGGTCAGGGTTTGAGCCTCCGCCGCCAGGTCGATGCAAACTCTGTGGCCCCGCAACCAAGCGTTCCAGCCTTCAACGGGATGAAGCTTTTGTGATATGAAAGAGCCTCATCCTATGGACGCCCTTAAAACGCTCAAAGATCTCATCGCAATTCCAAGCATTAACCCGATGCGGTCAAACTCCGGCGAGGCCGCCGAGCGGGCTGCCACGGATTACCTCGAATCGATGTTGCGACGCGAACAAATCGATTGCGAGCGACAAGCGGTCGCGGACGGGCGCGAGAACCTTATCGCGGTGGTGCACGCCAGCAGGAGCCGGTCCGTTGAGGGTGGGCTGCTTTTGAACTCCCACATCGATACAGTCCCTGTGGCCAACATGGCCATCGACCCCTTTGATCCAGTGTTGAAGGACGGCCGAATTTTCGGAAGAGGCTCTTGTGATGCCAAAGCCTCGATTGCCGCAATGCTGACAGCCCTGCTGGCGCACGCACAGCGGCCAGAGCGGCCACGACCTGTCCTCTTTCTGGCAACGGTGGACGAGGAGTTTTCATTTGCGGGGTCCCGCCGATTCATCGAGCGCCGTTGGCCCGTGTTGGCGGCAGTGGTTGGAGAGCCGACGGAACTGGCCAATGTGATCGCGCATAAAGGCGTCGTGCGCTGGCGCCTGCAGATTCGAGGCGTCAGTGCTCATGGTGCGACGCCAGAACTCGGGCGCAACGCAATCTACGACGGAGCGCGACTGGCTGTTTTACTGGAGCAGTATGCTTCCGAGCTGAGCCAGCGTGGTGGACATCCTTTGCTGCTGCATCCGACGCTCAATGTGGGGCGCGTCACGGGCGGGCAAGCCGTGAATATGGTTCCGGATCGGTGCGAGTTCGAGATCGATCGGCGTGTGCTGCCCGGCGAGAGCGCGGCGGAAGTGCTGAAGGACTGCGAAGAGTGGCTGAGGAATCGCCTGGAGGGAATCGACTTCAGTCTGGAGGATCCCTTCCTGGATGATCCGCCGTTAGAAACCTCTTCTGATTCCACGATTGCGCGGTCTTTGCAGAATGCTCAGCAGTCGGTTCTGGGCACGGCTAGTCCGTGCGTGGGCGCGCACTACGGAACGGATGGCAGCAAGCTGGCTGCCGCGGGGATTGAGACCGTCGTGTGTGGCCCGGGCAACATCGCACAGGCTCACACCAAGGCCGAATTCGTCGAAGTTGAGCAAGTGAACCTGGCGGTGAGGCTTTACGATAAGTTGATTCAGAATTGGGCAACTGAATGCGTGTAGCGCAGACCGCCCGCCTTCGAGGAGGTCTGCGGTTGTTTCTTCAAACCGCGGACCTCAGAAAACGCGGTCCACGCTACAGAATGCAAGACCAACCCTTAGGAGAACAAACCGGATGAACCGCACTCTTTGTTTTGCGCTGTTGCTTTTTTCGTCCGCTCCATTCGCCCTCACACAGCAAACCACGCCCAAGTCCGCAATCCGCGAATTCTTGGTGCTGCCTCAAAAAAAACCTGCAGCGATGCTGGCAATTACGGGCGTGAGACTGATCGACGGCACGGGTCGTGGACCCAGGAGTGACATGACCGTGCTGGTTCTGAACGGTCAGATACATGCCGTTGGACCCAGCCAAACAACCGTGGTTCCTAAAGACACAGATACCGTTGACGGAGGCGGATTGACCCTGCTGCCCGGGTTGATGGACTCCCACTTCCATTTAGACTCCGACGGAACCTTGCCCGCCCTTTTCCTATCGCATGGAGTAACCTCGGTTCGTGACCCAGGCGCCTGGATCGAAGCCTATGAGGGGGTGCGCAAATCCAAAGAAACCCAGCCCAGGCTGTTTCTGGCGGGACCGCACATTGACGGCACGCAGCCCGCTTATCCGACGGATTCCACGGTTGTGCGCGACGCGATGGAAACGCGTCTGGCGGTCAAACGCAACCTTGATGATGGGGCTTCCGTGATCAAGGCCTATTTTCGCCTGCCTTTGGCCCTGATTGAAGAAGTGACGCGGGCAGCCCACGCACGCGGCATTCCGGTGACTGCGCACTTGGAAGTTGTGGACGCGGCTGATGCCATCCGCGCTGGCATCGACGGCCTCGAGCATGCTACCTCCGTGGGCGCAGCCCTGCTGCCGCCCAGAGAAGCGGAAGCCTACCGACAGGCCGTCCTGGCAGATAACGCAGCTCGCAGCGTCGGCCGCTACCGCGTATGGAGCCAGCTGGACTTGAAATCGGAAAGAGCCAGCCGCTTGCTGAAGCTCATGGTAACCCGGAATGTGACGCTGTCTCCGACGCTGGCTGTCTTCGAGCGCCGCGATGGCGACAAGGACATCACCGAAATGCACGTCCAAGGATTTCGCCAAATGGTCGCTTTCACGGGGCAGGCTCAAGGCGCCGGAGTGCGAGTCGTAGTGGGTTCGCACTCTTCAGTTCCACACGCGGAGCGCGGTTGGGCCTATCAGCGTGAGATGGAATTGCTGGTGGAAGCAGGCCTGACTCCCTTGCAAGCCATTCAGGCGGGAACCTTGGAGAACGCGAAGTTCTTCCGCGTAGAGAACAGGCTGGGCAGCATTGAGCCTGGCAAGCAGGCTGATTTGGTTCTGGTCGAAGGCGATCCTTCCCAGGACATCGCTCACATGCGTCGCGTCTGGAAAGTAATGATCGACGGTGCCTGGCTGGCGAGCCAGTAGGAGCACGCTAAGCCGCTCAGATACTTCTGAATTCAGGAGAAATCCTTTCTCCCCCCTTGCAAAGCGCATAAGGGGGAGATCAAGAGGGGGTCTTATCCTCTTCGATCCCCTGCCGCAACAGTCTGGATTCCCGCCCCGGCTTACTATCCGCCGGGGTGACGTTCTTTCGCGGGAATGACTGAATCTACTCAAGCAAAAGAGTGCGCAGGAATTTGGCGACAGAAACTAACCTAAGCATCGTCCTCGTTCTCGTCGTCGTCCTCGACTTTTCACCATAGACAAAAGAATGACCTTTCAAATCCCAACATTCGCAGACGTTCTTCAAGCCCGCCGGCAGATTGCACACTATCTGCGCCCGACTCTTCTCTACAACTACCCGGCACTCTCTCAGTTGGTGGGCTGCAGCCTCTGGGTGAAGCATGAAAACCATCTGCCGACGGGTGCTTTCAAGGTTCGAGGCGGAATCAATCTGTCCAGCCAGCTATCGGACGACGAGCGCCGACGCGGAGTGATTGCGGCCTCGACCGGAAATCACGGCCAATCGGTCGCCTATGGGGCTCAGCTATTTGGCTTGAAGGCTCGCATCTGCGTTCCCGAGGGCGCCAACCCGGGCAAAGTGGAATCGATGCGGAATCTGGGCGCTGAAATCATTGTTCATGGCCGCGACTTTGACGAAGCCCGTGAGCATTGCGAAGCGCTGGCTGCGCAGAATAACTATCGCTACGTACATTCCGGCAATGAGCCGTTGCTCATTGCCGGCGTCGCCACGGCCGCGCTAGAAGTATTGGAGATGCAGCCGGACATTGAAACGTTTGTGGTGCCGGTGGGCGGTGGCAGCGGCGCCGCCGGGGCTTGTATCGTAGCGAAGACCATAAATCCCAAAATTGAAGTGATCGGAGCACAATCAGAGGCAGCGCCAGCCGCCTACCGTTCCTGGAAAGCACGTCAGTTGCTGGAAGACCAGATGAACACCTGGGCCGAAGGTTTGCAGACACGAACAGCCTTCGAGCTGCCGCAACGGATTCTGTGGGATCATCTCGATGATTTCATTTTGGTTTCAGACGATGAGATCCGGGCTGCAAACCGTCTGATGATCGAAAAGACCCGCAACCTGGTTGAAGGCGCCAGCGCCGCAGGCATGGCCGCGGCGCTAAAGATCAAAGACCGACTGGCGGGCAGGCGTGTGGCGTTGATCTGTAGTGGCGGGAACTTGAGCTTGAGGCAACTCAGGGAGATCGTTCTGTGATTTTCGCCCCGCTGGAAAAAGCTAGCAAGACTCTGATTTCTGTTTCATAGACCAATGCAATCAGCCTTCGTAATCATCAGATCAACTTGGCCTTCTTTAGTGCTTCATAATAGCTCTCAGCCTGAGTTTTAGAGAACTTTGAACCCTTGATCAGAAAGAATTCTGCTAAGACTTCGTTTCTTGAAGGGGCACGTTCCAGCTTGGAAGTAAGCTTCGAATCAATAAAGTGAAGCGTCGCAATCAGTTCAAGCTGAGAAGGATTGAATTTGCCCAAAACGCTTACCACAGAATCGATCCTATTCAGATAGGGTTTGAGCTGAGCGTGGAATCTTGACATCAGAAAACTAGAGTTAGGTCCAGGCTTGTAGTTGGAATATTTAGAGCTATCTGGACTCTGGTCAAGCAGTACTTCGTCTGCCAACATTGAATCGACAGCAAAGGTGATTTCATCCGAATAAGGGCCGTAATTGTAAATCACAAACGAGCAAGGGACGGGCACTCCAACTACCTTGGAGAAATATGTCAGCTTTTGTAGGGCCGTTCTCCCAAGATACTTTGATCGGTAGTGCTTCTGAAACGCTTCAACGACAGCCGTGATGAATGCTGACCTAAGGTCATTTGAGAAAATTGGTTGCATCGCAGCTTTCATTTTGCCCTCAAAGTATTTTGAAACTGGGAGGCTCTCTCCCGAATTGCTCGAATTTTTTTATCCGCGGCGTCTGCATAGATCCTGACAACCCGGAATTTCTTGGGAATCTTCCGCATGATGGCACTGTCTTCCGTGATGCTCACCTTGCCATCACCTCTCTTGTTGACGACGAATAGATCGGTAATCTTCTCTTCTTGATCATCGGGAACTGTCAGCTTATGGATGTTGCCATGAGCGTTTGTATCTATGTAGAAATCGACAGCCGGAAAATCTTCCTTCAACTCGGTGAACACGCGTTTGGAACGTTGAAGCTCCTTGGTATCGGCGCTGTCTCCGGTAGAATAAACGACTCGGTGGTGCTGCCGATTCAGAATCCGCCGGGCCCATTGGGAACTTGACTCGTTCTTCTTGGAATCGAGTTTCATTTGGGCAAGCAATGAAATGTCATCGTACTGAAGGACCTTCTCTGGAGTGCTGCAGTTTTCAACCCCCCAAGCTCGCAGATACTCTTCGAGGTAGTGATCGTAAATTCGTCTTGTCTTGTGGAAATAGACCTGCGTATTCATTTGATATCGGGCGAGGATGAGAGCTTCGAATGTGTGTTCTCCTCCTCTCTCGATTGCCATTTCAAGTCTTCCCGTATCTTCGTTTTTTATGACCGTCAAAGACTCCAGTAGCCGAAGCGCATCAAAGCGTCCGTACTCAACTCCACAGTGAACTGAGTCTCGTCTCAAGTAATCCGTCCGATCCATGTCCATTTCCCCCACCACAAACTGCCCAAGAAAAAGGGTTTCTGGTTTCTTTCCCAAAATCCTCCCAAGCAATCCCTTGGCTCCAGAGAAAAAAAGCTTATCGATTTCTTTTCCAAGCCTCTTGTCAATTACAAACGACGAAACAACCTCGTGGCCTCCAGCTATCAGAAATTCTCCCGCGTGTGAAAAAGGAGTATGTCCCACATCATGGAGAAGGGCGTGTAATCGGACCACCTGCCTGGCTTTGGCTACGCAATCCTTTCCTCTTAACTCCGGAATTTCTTGAAACTCGAGTTGGAGCAATTCCCGGTGCTTCATTGTGAGAATGTCGAAGGCTCTTGTGGCAAGGTCCATCACACCCAAGGAATGCTCAAAGCGGGTGTGCATCGCACCCGGATAGACCATATAAGTCAGAGCCAACTGTCTAATGTTCCTGAGCCGTTGGAATGTCCAATGGTTTATGAGCTGCCGCTCATTGAGCGAAAAGCGAATAAAGCCATGAATTGGACATCGCACTCGCTCTGTCGGTCGATCGTTCTTTGTTAGAATGTCCGAATCCATCATAGGCGAACAAAAAGCGAATGACAATTCTTTTCTGGAGCAGATGGAGCGGGATGCCTTTCGCTCTCGAGACGATGGCCGTTGCGCTTCACCGACTCGACGGGATTCACCTGATTATCTGATCCTCAAAAATTTTGACCAACCGCGTTTGCGAGCCGCTGATGATAATACATCTAGAGCGAAGCTAATCGCGAAATCTCGATTCAATGCAAGGGGTCGTCAAATCGATTTTCTTAAGTATTCAATGCCTTCTCAAGGGGCTAGTTCCCCTACCGGCAACTGACCGTTCCGCTTTGCGGAGATAAGACCCGTTTCGCTCGATAGCGCCGCTCCGGATGGCGCCGTTAATGGCGGACTTGAAGGCTTGTTGGATGCTGGAGCCTGTTCGCAAAAAGCCCAAGGAACGGGCGGCGGCGCGGATGGCTTCGGTCTGATCCCACCAGCCTTTCCCCATGATGCTGAGCAGGGTCTTCTTCAGAAACTCTCGGTCGTAGTCGTGGACTGAGCGACAATCCAGCAACAGGAGCCCTCGCTCGGAGCGCAGAATTCGGCGGTGAGCGGCGGCTTTGAGATCGCCGTGAATGATCTCTTGAATTCGTGAACCTGTGCGCTGGAAGCCCAACGCTCTTGCGAGATCACGGATTGAGGTCTCCCGGTCTCGGGCGATGCCGTCGCTGAAGAGTCCACGAATGACAGCCATGACCTCTTCACGGGAAGTATCCTCGATTGAGAGTCGATTATTGGTTTCTGCGGATTGGCCGGCTGCATCTACAACCTCCGAACTCTCGACATCACTCGCTTCTGTTCCTACGACCTGTTGCTGGTCTTGGGTTTCGGCCCCATCCGGTTGTCCCGGTGGAGCCATCACGCGAAAGGGAGTGTGTTGTCTGGCTTGGGAACATCGAGACTTCCAGGGAGAGGCCAGCCGCCGTGGTCTTCGATAACTTTGTCAATCTCAGCCATCAACCGGCCGGTAGAGAATGGAGCAAATTCGCTTCTTGGATGGTCCGCTCGCCTGAACATCGGCTTGGGCTGTTGCGACCCGCCAGTCGCGCGCATCGTCGCCAAGGTCATACTTGGTCCGCGCCTTTTCGGGAGGGAGCAAAGCGAAGTCTCTCACCCGCTGCCACAATGCATCGGCATCGAAATCCACAGTCATGGAATCGCGGGCCATCACGACGCCAACTCCATGCGTCGGGAAAAGGTCGGTGACTTTCCATCCAGCGTCATACTCAGTACGGCAATCGGTGTTCTGCGGCTCAAAGAAGTAGAACGGCGAATCCGGCGTTAGCGGCGTGAAATCCGTATCGCTCGCCTGATGCATTGCGAGCCATGCATATTTCGATTCCCGAGAACCCCACAAGTCAGCGTGTTCGACAGCCGCCTTTGCGTCGTCTCGTGTTGCGAGGCAAATCGCAACGCCTTGGCGGATGTCGAAGACGTTCTTGTCTTCAGAGCCATCTGGCGCCTGCTCCTTCTTGTTCGCGTTGCCGTGTAGGTTCAGCACGCGCAGACGTGGGAATGTGCCCATGAGGCTTTGCCGCATTCCCCGGAAGGTCGGGTTGTCGAGATAGCCGTGATTCGTGATGTAGCCGAGAATGCCAACACGCGCGGCCTCGATGGTCGTCTGAGCCTTGCGGATGAACTTCACGTAGTCGTCTTGCAGCCAGAGCTTCCGTTCGTTGAGCGCGCCACCGTCCACGATTTTGTAGGCGTCCACGATGCGCTGCGCGTATTCCGTCATGTTTGACGAAATCCCCGCATACGGCGGGTTGCCGATGACGACGGTGAAGCGCTGTCGGCGCTTGATAGAATTGACAGAGTCGGCTTCGTGAGCCAGCGCGGGAACAATTCCTTCAAGGATTTTCTGGTCATCGTTCGCCGGTTCGAGGGCATTGGTTAGATAGATCCGAACACGGTCTTCGTCGCGTAGACCTGCCCACGCGGTAAAGCCAGTTTCCTTGAGCTTCAGCGGAACCTTCATGTGGGCGATTGCGAACGGAGCCATCATCAGTTCATAGCCGTAAAGGCGCGGCAGGAGGTGTTTCGGGACGTATTCGTTCCAAGTCGCATGCTGCTGAGTCTCGCTCATGCGCTGCTGTTTCCATCGAGTTGTGAGGGTACGATGGATAACCTCGATGACTTCGACGAGAAAAGTAGCGGTGCCCGTGGCCGGGTCCAGGACTTGGACAAAGGGTTCATCCGGCGAGAGGAGCAAATCCTGGGAGCCTGGCTTGCTCGGGGCCTTGGGCTTGATGATGGGCAGCTTCAAACCAGGGATTCTGGTAAGCATTTCGCCCCAGGTGATGGTGGATGCCAGCCCGTCTTCCAGGCCAAACTCAGTCTGAAGGATTTCGTGGACGCTCCGCACAATGTAGGAGACGACCGGCTGGGGAGTGTAGAAGATACCGCGCTGGATCTTCAGCCTCTTGTTATAGGCAGAAAGGAAATGCTCATAGAAGTGGATGACGGGGTCCTCGCCTTGGGTGCGATTGCCGAAGTCTCGCAGAATTGCAGGAAGATCGGTCTCATCTCCTCGGAGCAGTTCGACGACATCCTGAATCCCCAGTTCGTCGAAGTCGATGCCGCCCTTGCGCCCACCAACCTCAAGAAAGGTTTGAAGCATTTCGCGCAGGAAGGGGTTGGTGATGGGCACCATCTCGGTGACGTTCTCGGCAATAAGCGCAGTGCCATAGCGTCCTTCGCTCATCTCGGTGCGGGAGATCGCGGCCGTCAGAAGGCCGTAGGTAATGGTCTGAGCGTAAGTGTCGGTGAAGGTTTCTTCAGTGAGGTCGTGAATGAGGGCCTTCTGAAAAGCTTGGTAGAGCTTGCGGAGGGGGCCTCGCTCAGACTCATGTTCAAGAAGTGTCTGAGCGGCATCTCGAATGCGCCGCGCCAATGCGGCCAGTGTCTCGGCGAGCGCATCAGCTGTGCGGATGATGTGACCGAGTCGGTGACGGAAAGCTCCGGACCACTGGAGACGCCAGGCAGCTTGGTCACTTGGCTTGCCTGGCCAGCGGAGCTTCTCGTTCAGCGTACCGGCGACGTGCTCTAGTTTGAGCGGCGCATCGCTTCCGTCCCAGCCAAGGACCCGGAGCGTTGGAAGCTCATTGGATACCTGATGAAAATGTCCAAAGGCAATTTCACGCTGGGCGCTGGCTTCGTCGCCGAATGCGGAAATAAAAAGGAGATCGTTAGTCTGCCAAACGGCGCGTTCGGCGCGGTTTGCTGAGGCACGTTTCTTGATGACAAGATGACTAAGAATGCGCCGGAGCACGACGACCGGAAGTTTCTTCTTCTCGAACTCCACAAAAAAGATGCCCCACGGCTGGCCAGCATCGAGGGGCCGAATTTGCTTGATCTGTCTGACTTTGGCGGCGTGCTGGGAATCGAGGCCGAGTTCTTCAGGCTCGTAGTCAAAGGTGAGATCTTCAACGTCCTCGGATTCAATGGGCCAATCCAATTCATCGCGAAGATACTTGAGCAGCTGCGAAAAAGTCTTGATCTCGCGCAAACGGTCGCTGTGAATTGACGGCATGAGTTGCCGCTCCTCAGTTGAGTTCCATCCAGGCTTTAAGCACGGGCTTGACTCCCATCGGAGCCTGGACCTTCTTCAGGTATGTGTTCTTGATGTGCTTTTCGATCTTGGCGCGGATCTCCATTAGCGTGGATTGTTGAAGTTCACATCGGCGCGGCGTTTCAGGCAACGAGCGGATGATTGAAACGATCTGAGACGGATCGTCCACGATTGAGTCGTCGGCCAGATTGTAGAGATACCATCCGGTTTCTCCCGCGGCTTCGGTCCATACGAGTTCACCGTGTGGATTCTTTTCATCATGGTCTGGCTTAGGAAGCCGCCAGCAGAAAAAGAGGGCCTTGGAGTTTTTCTGCGGGTGCTGTTTGCCTGAAAAGGCCCTGCCAGGGAGCGCGTCCAGTTCTCCTGCGAGATCAGGAGCATCCTTGAAGAGCTGCTGGTACTCCAAGCGCATCTTTTCGATTGAAGACTGGGTGCCTTCATAGCCGTGATTAAAATCCTTCAACGCCTCGAAATCGTCCTCCGGATGTAGAAGTTTCTTACCTTCGATGCCGAAGGTCTTGGAAATCCGAAGGGTCTTGCTGGTGACGCGGTTGAACAGTTGAAGTAACTCTTCGAGCTCGCTGGGTGGTAGAAAGTTCCAATAAGCAATCTTTCCGCGCAGCTCTCGCTGTTCCGGATGGTCTCCGAGGAGCTTTTCTTCAACTCTGGGGTTCATTCGGCGATCCACACGTCCGATGCGCTGCATGAGCCGAACAGGATTCCAATGCAAATCGTAATTGATCAGCCGAGTGGCATCCTGGAGGTTCAGTCCTTCTGAGAGCACATCGGTGGATATGAGGACGCGAATTTCCTGCTCGCCCGCCTCAGCCAATGCCATACTGGAAGAGCCGTTGTAGTAGGGGGCGAAACGGCGAATGATGGTGCTGCGGTCCTTCTTGGTGGAGTCGATCTCCTCAACCCCTTGGAGCTCAGCCTCGACAAGCTGCCTTCGCAAATATCGGGCAGTCTCAGCAAACTCTGTGAAGATCAGTACCTTGTTTTGCTTCAACACGGGGTCTGTCTTCATGAGTTTGACCAACGCGTTCAGTTTGTCGTCATGTTTAGGCTTGAACTGCTGCAACTCGTCGAGGAACTCGGCCAATTGGTCAAGATCCAAGAAAGAATCAGCAAGAATCTCTTGAACGTCGTATTCCTCCCGAGAAAGATGTTCAACGTCCCCTAGCATTTCTTCTGTGATCAGCTCTTCTTCGGAATCTTCCTCATCGTCCAACTCCTTCTGGTGTTGATGCACTTGCTCCAGCAAATTGAAACGCTGGCCCTTCCATCGCTCCAGCCGTTCTTTCTCTCTGGCTGTCTCGCTGTGAACTGATACCCAGGCCAGGATTTTGAGCAGGAGACGTTCGCAGGAACGCTCGAAGGCAAGTGCGGAACTTTCAAACCGTTTCAGAAACTGGGTCTTCGGGACTTAGTGTGGGTAATTTTAGAGGCAAATGTGGTTGAAAGCCTCATGGATACTAGCTTTCCAGCATATGCAACGCTGTTCAAATTTGGCATCATGTTTGGAT
>Ga0163150_10002944_pt1 | contig 24922 bp, 21 predicted proteins | sample OliLakLV19P2IB_FD_148628 | JGI IMG/M metagenome (GOLD analysis project Ga0163150, IMG submission 148628) | Freshwater microbial mat bacterial communities from Lake Vanda, McMurdo Dry Valleys, Antarctica - Oligotrophic Lake LV.19.P2.IB | ecosystem: Environmental > Aquatic > Freshwater > Lake >...
GCCCCGCCGGGCCCCGGGGGGTGAGGTCAAATCACCACTCCGGGGCAGTAGACTTTCCAGACTGTCCCAATCCGGGCGAATCGCCCTGAGGTGTGAGCGGACCACGAACCGTGAGAACTGACGACTCCGCGCCGCGGGCGGGCACGGGGATGCACCCGGCGTTCCCCATCGCGTTGTATCTGAGCGCAATCGTGGTTGGCATCTTCTTGCTCCGCGTGCTGGGCCAACCGTGGGACACGAACTTCAAGGTCACGTTCCCCGACTCGTACTCGTACCTCGAAGTTGCCGCGCGCGGTCCCTTCCGGCCGTTCGACGAGCGACCGATCGTCTACCCGACCTACCTCTGGTTGATGGGGCGCAGCACGCCCATCGCCGTCGTCGTGCAGACGTGCGCGTACGCGGGAGCGTTCCTCGCGTTGTGCATGACCGCGTGGCGTGTCCTCCAGTCGCGTTTCGCCGCCGTCGTCGCGGTCGTCCTGTTCGTCGCCGTCGCGATCCAGCCCAACTTCGCGATGTGGAACCAACAGATTCTCAGCGAGTCGATGGGCATCACCCTCGCCGTCGCGAGCATCTGTGCGTGGTGGGCGTTCTGCGATCATCCGTCGCCGCGCGGTGTCGTGTGGGCGTACCTGTGGACGTTGCTGTGGATGGGTGTGCGCGACTCGCACATCGTCCCGACGCTCCTGATCATCATCCCGACCGCGGTCATCTCGGCGCTGGTGTGGCGCGGCATCGACCCCAACATCCGCAAGCGCCTGATCGTCGGCGCGGTCGTGACCGTGGGCATCAGCGGTTGGTTCTACGTCGCGCAGGACGTGTCGAACCGCAACCAATACCCGTTCCACAACAACATCGGCGTCCGCGTCCTCGCCGACGAAGAACTGAAGGAGTACTTCGTCGAGGGCGGCATGCCCCTCAACGAGACACTCGAAGGGCGCGAGGGTCACTTCAGTTGGGACGACGGCGAAGTGTTCCTCCAGGACCCGGAACTCGAGGAGTACCGCGACTGGGCCGACGGCCCGGGCGCTCGCCGTTTCCTCCTCTCGCTCGGGCTGAAGTTCCCGACTTGGTACGACAAGTTGATGGACGAGTTGCCCAACACGTTCAGCGACGACCTGGGCGCCTACGACACCTACGGCGTCGCGGACCGGTTACCGCAGGCGAGCCCGACGCTGACGATTCCCCTGCCGATGGAAAACGACTTCGAGATCCAGCTCGGCGGACCGCGCTCGATGCCCGGGCTTGCGTGGTGGACGGTGCTCGCCGGACTCGGCATTGCCGCGGCGTTACTCTCGGCGATCATGCTGCGTGCGCGCGGCGCGGTCGTGCTGTTCGCGGCGGCCGGGCTCGTGTCCGCGTTCGTCGAGTTGTACGCGTCGTACGTGGGTGACTCGCTCGAAGTGTCGCGTCACTTGGTGGGCCCGCTGTCGCGGCTCGCGGTGATGCTCGCGATCTGTGTCGTCATCGGCATCGACGGCATTCAGCGAACCATGCAGCGCGAGCCGGCCGCCGCGGTGGCCGAGCCCGAGGAACATGAGCCCGAGGACGACGACGGCTTCGTCGCCGTCGGGCCCGCGCCGGCCGAGGGCGCACACGCCGAGGGCGCACACGCCGAGAGCGAGTCCGATGACTGACACGCTCACCCCGCCCGACGTCGACGACGACGAGGAACCGACGCCCAAGCGTTCGTTCTCCGGCCTGTTCGACGCGTTCGAGGACCTTTTCGATTGGGCGTGGAAGGGCATTCGCGGGGGAATCCGCGAAGGCTGGGCGTGGGTCCTCGCCCACGGCGAGATCGCCGTCAAGTGGGTCACCGTGCTCGTGCTCGCGGTCGTGGCGATCGTGCCCGTCGTGGGCAACGAAGGAAGCGTGCAGGACGTCGACCCGATGTTCATGCGCACGATCATCGAGCGCACCGACGTGTACGGCGGCACGTTCTACGAGAACGGTATCTACAACAAGGGCCCGCTCGAAGCGATCTTCTACAACCTCGCCAACCACATCACTTCGTACAACGGGTTCTGGTTCGCCATCTCGCTGTTCGTCGCGCTCGTTGCCGCGGTCATCGCCTACGCCGGCGCGCGGACCGCGATCTACGCCGGCGCGAACAGGCTGGTCGCGCTGGCAGTCGGTGCGGTCTTGTACGTGCACTTCGCACTCGCCGACTCCGACTACGTACGGGTGCTTTTCAGCCGAAACCTCACGGTCACGTTGCTCGCCGGGGTGTGGATCCTCGCGCTGTCGACACGCGCGTGGTTCAACCCGCGCCGTTCGCTCGCGTCCGCGATTGCGGTCGGTGCACTGCTCGGGTTCGCGGCGCAGGCGTTGACGACCACGGTGTTCGCCGGAGCCGCGGTCGGCCTCACCGCGGCGGCGCTGCTGTTCGAGCGCCAGGGCCGCGACGAGACGCGTCGGCTCGGCCGCTGGGCGGTCGGCGCCGCGGTCTTGAGTTTTCTCTCCGCGCCGGTCTGGTACCTGGCGCGCGGCAGCTTCTCCGAGTACTGGGCGAGTTGGTGGACCCACGCGAAATTCATGAGCGTCGGTACGAATCGTCCGCTCGCGTCGCAGTTCGCGCTGGGCTGGGACAAGTTCTACGAGTACTACACCGAACGTCCGGGCCTGTTCGTGTTGGTCGCGGTCTTCGCCGGCGTCACCTGGGTGATGTGGGACGACTTGCGGCGCCAGTCGCGCATCGTGCACGTCGGGCTGCTGGGTTGGTTCTCGGGTGCGTGGATCGAACTGATCCTGAGCCAACGGTATTCGTCGCACTACTTCTCGGTGCTCGCGGTCCCGACCGCGTTGATGGGCGCCGCGCTCGTGGGTCATGCCACGCGCGTCGCGATCGCGCACCGGCCGAGCACGAAGGTATGGATCGCGGTGCCGCTGGTCGCAACGGTGCTGGCGGTGTATCTCACCGGACCGAGCGTGTTCATGGAGAGCGTGAAGCGCACGAGCCGGTTCACGAGCGTGCAGCAATGGGCGGGGGAAGACACGAAAGGCGAGGGCGGCGGCGATCGCAGCGTGCGGGCCGTGCTCGACCTCGTCTCCGGCCACAACGACCCGCTGCTCGCGTGGACGACCGACCCGACCGTGTACTTGAAGTACCAGCGTGTGCCCGCGACCCGGTTCTCGTGGAAGAGTTTCCTGCTGGGCGAGATCTACCTCGGCGACACCGACGAGAAATACGTGTTGTCGCACTCGTGGCAGTGGTTCGCCGACGACATCGGCGAGAGCAACCCGGCCGCATTCGTCGAAACCGAACCGTTCGACGCGACCTACACCTGCCCCGACAACGAGACGCAGCAGTGCCCGACACCATTCCAGACCCTCGTGCGCGACGGTTTCCGCGAGGTGTACCCGGGCGAGGCCGCCAAGGTGTGGCTGCGCGACGACGTGGCCGACAGTCTGTTCGAGAGCAACCGCGACCGCGACTGGAGCGACCCCGGCGGGCGCGTCGACGGAACCGGCTGGGGAGTCGAGTCGACCGGCGCAGTGTTCGACGAAGGCGGTATCGGCCGGGCCGACGACACGCTGCTGCTCGCCAACGGACCGTGTTACCGCCTCGAAGGCCGGCTCGACGTCATCCCGCCCGGCGACAAGACGAACGTCGCGTTCCGGTTCGACGACCCGGACGACCCCGAGGCCGAGCGCATGTTCCTCGCCCTCGAAGGTGATCGCGCCGGGTCGGGAAGTGCCGGTCTCGGAGCCACCGGTTTCGAGACCGTGGAGTCGGGCATCGACGACGACGGCCCGGTGAACTTCGCGCTCGTCGTCGGAGCGCGGTCGGCCGCACTGATCGTCAACGACAGGATCGTCGGCGCGGTGCGCCTGCCCGAGGGCTATACGAAGGTGAGCCTCGAATCGCGCACCGAGACACTCGACATCCGCGACCTCAGCCTTGGACTCCCGCCCGCGGGCTCCGGCTGTAACTGACGACTCCGGCGAACTAAATCCCCGTCTCGAAGGTTCCGCCGACCGGCGCCGCCGCTGCGCCGCCCGACTCGATCGCTTCGAGCAGGATCTCGGCGATGTCCTGCACGCGGACCTGCTCGCCCTTGCCCTCGCCCTTCACGCCGTCGTCGAACATGACGTAGCAGAAGGGGCACGCAACCGCGACGCGCGACGCGCCGGTCGCGATCGCTTCCTGGCTGCGCTCGACGTTCACCTTCTTACCGACGCTCTCCTCCATCCACATGCGCGCGCCGCCGGCGCCGCAGCACATGCCGTTCGTGCCGTTGCGGGGCATCTCGACGAGGTCGATGCCCGCCAGCGAACCCACGACGCGCCGCGGCGCGAGGTACACGTCGTTGTGGCGGCCGAGATAACACGAGTCGTGGTACGTGACGCGCTCCTGCAGCGACGCGCCCGTCAGTGAGAGCTTGCCGCTCTGCACGAGTTCGTCGAGCAACTGGCTGTGGTGGATCACCTCGTAGTTGCCGCCGAGCTGCGGGTACTCGTTCTTCAGCACGTTGAAGCAGTGCGGGCACTGCGTGATGATCTTCTGCACGCCCATACCGTTGAACGCTTCGACGTTCTGCATGGCGAGCATCTGGAAGATGTACTCGTTGCCGGAACGGCGGGCCTGGTCGCCGTTACACAACTCGCTCGGCCCGAGAATGCCGAAGTCGATTCCCGCCCGCTGCAGCAGCTTCGACAGCGCCCGGCTCGTCTTCTTGTTGCGGTCGTCGAAGCTGCCCGCGCACCCGACGAAGTACAGGTACTCGTGCTCGAACGGCGAGCCCGGGTCGACGATGTCGACGCCTTCCAGTTCGCTCGCCCAGTCGCCCCGCTCACCTTGGTTGAGGCCGTACGCGTTGCCCGTGTTCTCCATCGATCGGTATGTGTTGCCCAGTTCGGTGGGGAAGTCGCTCTCCATGAGCGTGAGGTACCGGCGCATGTCGAGGATCTTGTCGAGGATCTCGATGTTGACCGGGCAGATCTCGTCGCACGCCTTGCACGACGTGCACGCCCACACCTCCTCGGAAGTGATGCGCTCGAACACGCTGTTCGCCGTGATGCTGATCTCCGGATGGATACCCACGGGCGGCGACATCGTCGGCGACGCGGTTGCGTTCATCACTTCGCCGACCTTCAGCACGATCTCGCGCGGGTCGAGCGGCTTGCCGGTGGCCTGTGCCGGGCACACCGACGTGCACCGCCCGCAGATCGTGCACGCGTCGGTGTCGAACAGCTGCTTCCACGTGAAGTCTTCGATGGCAATGACGCCGAACGATTCGAGTTCGGTCTCCATCAGGTTCGGCATGGGCTTCATCGCGCCCTTGGGCCGGTCGCGGTCCTTCAGGTACATGTTCATCGGCGACGTGATCATGTGTCGCAACTTCGTGGTCGGCAGGATCACGAGGAACGCGACGAACGCGGCGACGTGAATGCCCCACATCCACCGGTGCCAGTCCTGCAATGTGCCGAAGCTCTGGCTGTCGACGAGGTTCGAAATCGGGTACCCGACGAACGACCACTTCTCGTAGTCGGGGCGGCCGTCGAGCGCGATGCGCAGGCCCTCGGCGACGAACCCGGTGAGACCCAGTACGAAGAACATGGCGAGGATCACCGCGTCCTCGGGCTTCGTCTTGGTGCGGATACGCCACGGGCGCACGACGTAGCGGCGCACGATCGCCCACGTGATGCCGATCAGGAACAGCACGCCCGCGAGGTCGGCGCCGAACGCGTACGCGCGGTACGTGTCGCCGTGCAGGAACTTCATCGACTCGGGGAGTTGGTGGTCGACCTCGAGGATGACTGTCGCGATGAAGAGGAACAGGAACCCGAAGTAGATGAACGAGTGCATGACGCCGGCCGCGGGGTCGCGCAGCAGTGTCTGCATCCACACACCGGCCCGGAAGTCGCGCAGGCGGCGGTGCACGTTCTTCTTGGTGGTCTTACGGTTGTCGGGCCGGCCCCGCTCGTAGTTGCGGACGCGCAGCGACACGAGCCACGCGACGACGAGCAGCATGATCGGGATCGCGGTGTAGAACGCCCAGTACACCGGGTCGGGGATGTTCGTGAACACGCGCCGCTGAACCGGTGAGTCGCTGTGCCACTCGGTGATCCGCGGGGCGATACCCGCTCCGATCGCACCGGCCGCGACGAGCACACCGACGATGAGAACGACCTGATGAGGCTTGAGCCAACGACCCTTGGAGCGGCGCATCAGGAACGAAATCTAATCGGGCGTCACCGCGCCGCCATCAATCGTTCGTTACTGGACGGAGCGGGCGTCGGCTTCGCGGAGGCGCTTCGCCATACCGGCGAGCAGCTTGCGCGCGAAGCCGGGAACTTCGTCGATGATGCCCGCGAACTCGCGCTGGCCGAGCACGACGAGTTCCATGTCGGTGTCGGCGATGACCGTCGCGTTGCGGGGCGCCTTCTCGAGCATGGCGAGTTCGCCGAACGCGGCCCCCGGACCGAGGGTGTTCACCCGCCGGCCGTGGCGCGTCACCTTGGCGGTTCCGTCCAGGATCACGAAGAACTCGTGGCCGGTCTCACCCTCGCGGATCAGCTCCTTGCCGGCCGGGACCCGCACGTCTTCCGCCCGGCGGGCGACGAGCTGGAGGTCCTTGCGGGAGCAGGCACTGAAGAGCGGCACCTGCTGGAGGTGGTCGATGAAAGCATCACGGCGGGCCATGGGCCAGGAATGTAACGCCCCGTGGGCCTCGCCGCACGCGCCCCGAGAAATCTGGCCTCGGCGGGAATCTGACAATAGGACACTCAAGTTATACTCATCTGTACCGCTCAGGTTTCCGAAAAGTTCTGTACACCCCGAAAATGCAGTCAGGGAGGAACCCCATGTCCAAGGCCGTCGGCATCGACCTCGGCACTACCAACTCCGTCGTCGCCGTGCTCGAAGCGGGCGAACCGGCCGTGATCCCCAACGCCGAGGGCGGCCGCACCACTCCGTCGGTCGTCGCCTTCTCGAAGACCGGCGAGGTGCTCGTCGGCGAAGTCGCGAAGCGTCAGGCGATCACCAACCCCGATCGCACGATCCGTTCGGTGAAGCGCCACATGGGCACCAACTGGTCGATCGACATCGACGGCAAGGCGTACACGGCGCAGGAGATCTCCGCACGGGTGCTCCAGAAGCTGAAGCGCGACGCGGAGGCCTACCTCGGCCAGCCCGTCACGCAGGCGGTCGTCACCGTCCCCGCCTACTTCGACGACGCCCAGCGTCAGGCCACCAAGGAGGCCGGCGAGATCGCGGGCCTCGAAGTGCTGCGCATCATCAACGAGCCGACCGCGGCCGCGCTCGCGTATGGGCTCGACAAGGAAGGCACCGAGCAGACGATCCTCGTCTTCGACCTCGGCGGCGGCACGTTCGACGTGTCCGTTCTCGAGCTCGGTGACGGCGTGTTCGAAGTGAAGTCAACCGCCGGCAATACCCATCTCGGTGGCGACGACTGGGACCAACGCGTCATCGACTGGATGATCAGCGAGTTCAAGAACGCGCACGGGGTCGACCTCGGCGCCGACAAGATGGCCACGCAGCGACTGAAGGAAGCGGGCGAGAAGGCGAAGATCGAACTGTCGACCTTGCAGGAGACGTCGATCAACCTGCCGTTCATCACCGCGACGAGCGACGGCCCGCTGCACTTGGAGCTCTCGCTCACGCGTGCGAAGTTCCAGGACATGACCGCCGATTTGGTGCAGGCGTGCCGCGGCCCGTTCGAGCAGGCCATCAAGGACGCCGGCCTCGACAAGAGCAAGATCGACCACGTCATCCTCGTGGGCGGCTCCACGCGCATGCCCGCGGTGTCCGATCTCGTGCGCGAGTTCACCGGCCAGGAACCGCACAAGGGCGTCAACCCCGACGAAGCGGTCGCGCTCGGCGCGTCGATTCAGGCGGGCGTGCTCAAGGGTGAGGTCAAGGACATCCTGCTGCTCGACGTCACGCCGCTGTCACTTGGCATCGAGACCAAGGGCCAGATCATGACGAAGCTCATCGAGCGCAACACCACCATTCCGGTGAAGCGCTCGGAGACGTTCACGACGGCCGACGACAACCAGCCGAGCGTCGAGATCAAGGTGCTCCAGGGCGAGTCCGACATGGCGTACCGCAACAAGGGACTCGGCACGTTCACGCTCACCGGCTTGCCGCCCGCACCGCGCGGGATGCCGCAGATCGAAGTCACGTTCGACATCGACGCCAACGGCATCGTGCACGTGTCGGCCAAGGATCTCGGCACCGGCAAAGAGCAGTCGATGACGATCTCGGGCGGTACCGCGCTCGGCAAGGACGACATCGACCGCATGGTGCGCGACGCCGAGGCTCACGCCGAAGAGGACAAGCGCAAGCACGAGGAAGCCGAGGTGCGCAACACCGCCGACTCGCTCGTGTACCAGACCGAGACGCTGCTCAAGGAGAACGGCGACAAGGTTCCCGACGACGACCGGACCAAGATCGACGACGCGCTGAAGCAGTTGAAGGACTCGCTCGCGGGCGCCGACATCGAAGCGGTGAAGCGTGCGCACGAGGGTCTGATCACGGCGAGCCAGGACTTCACCCGGCGGCTGTACGAGAACGTGCAGGCGCAGTCGGCCGCGGCCGGCGGTGCGGGTGGGGCGAGCGAGCAGCCGTCCGACGACGAAGTCGCCGACGCCGAGATCATCGACGACGACCAGCAGACCGCGTAGGCAGTCATGGCCGAACACGACGAAGTGGTCTCCGAGGAAGACCCTCTGTTCGAGGGGATTTCTTCGGAGACCGAACCGACCGAAGAAGAGGCGCAGGTCGTCGCCGACCTGGAGTCGCTGTTGCGTGAGCGCGAGGACCTCCTCGACACGACGCGCCGGCTCCAGGCCGACTTCGAGAACTACCGCAAGCGGGTGCTGCGCGAGCAGACCGCGTTGGTGGTACGGGCCTCGGAAGGGCTGGTCGAACAGTTGCTACCGGTGCTCGACACGTTCGAACTCGCGCTGCGCAGCCTGGCCGACGCCGACGACGGCGTGCGCAAGGGCGTCGAGTTGGCGTTCGGCGAGTTGGTCGCGGTGTTGGAGAAGGCCGGCCTCGAACGCATCGAAGCCGACGGTGCGCCCTTCGACCCGAACGAGCACGAAGCGGTGATGCAGGACGACGGCGACGGCGATCCGGTCGTCGACCATGTCCTGCGCGCCGGGTGGAAACTCAAAGGCCGCGTGCTGCGACCCGCGATGGTGAAGGTGACGAGGACAATTTCCTAATGGCACAGCAGCGCGAGTGGTTCGAGAAGGACTACTACGCCGTGCTCGGCGCGTCGTCGAGCGCGACGGACAAGGAGTTGTCGCGCGCCTACAAGAAGCTGGCCAAGCAGCACCACCCCGACGCCAACCCGGGCAACAAGGACGCCGAGGAACGCTTCAAGGAGATCTCGGCCGCGTACGACGTGATCGGCGACACCGAGAAGCGCAAGGAGTACGACGAAGTTCGGCGCATGGTCGCGTCGGGTGCGGCGGGTCCGGGTGGCTTCGGTGCCGGCGGTCAGACGTTCCGGTTCGATACCGGCGGCGAAGACTCCGGTTTTCTCAACGACCTGCTCGGCGGTATGTTCACCGGCGGCGGTGGGCGCCGCGGTCGACGGAGCGCTGCGACCGGTCCCGCACGCGGTCAGGACCTCGAGACCGAGTTGCACATCTCGTTCGACGACGCGGTCACCGGTGTGACGAGCACGGTGCGGTTCCGTGCCGAGGCCGCGTGCTCGATATGTCACGGCACCGGCGCGGCGCCGGGCACGATTCCCGAGACCTGTCCCGACTGCCACGGCCGCGGCAGCATCGCGGTCGACCAGGGGCGCTTCTCGTTCTCCGAAGTGTGCCCGCGGTGCGGCGGGCGGGGCACGGTCGTGCCGACGCCGTGTCCTACGTGCAGCGGACGTGGGGTCGAAGTCCGGCCCCGCGAAGTCAAAGTGCGCATCCCGGCGGGCGTCGAAGACGGCCAGCGCATCCGCGCCAAGGGGCGCGGCGGCGCGGGACAACGGGGCGGCCCGCCCGGCGACCTGTACGTGGTCGTGCACGTGCGCGACCACCCGGTGTTCGGTAAGAGCGGCAACGACCTCACGTTGCGTCTGCCGGTGACGTTCGCGGAGGCCGCGCTCGGCGCCGACGTGCGCGTGCCGACCCTCGACGGTCAGGTGACGGTGCGCGTGCCCGCCGGCACGCCGAGCGGGAAAGTTCTGCGCGTGCGCGGCCGCGGCGTGCAGGGACCGAACGGGTCGAGTTCAGGCGGCAAGAGCGCGGGTGACCTCCTCGTCACGGTCGACGTGCAGGTGCCCGTCAACCTGAACAACGAGCAGCGGGAGGCGATCGAGGCGCTGGCGAAGGTGCTCGACGAAGACCCGCGTGCGTCGCTCTTCGCGGCGCAACACAACCGGCGGCGAACCGACCCGACCGAAGACCCGGGAGACGACCCAGGAGAGTCATCATGAATCCTGACGAACGGGCGCTCTATGTCATCTCGGTCGCGGCGGAACTCGCGGGTGTGCACCCGCAGACGCTGCGCATCTACGAGCGCAAAGGGCTCATCGAGCCGCAGCGCACCACGGGTCGCAGCCGCCGCTACTCCGACCGCGACATCGAACTCCTGCGCCGTATCCAGGAGTTGACCAACGAAGGCGTCGGGCTCGCGGGCGTGCACCGCATTCTCGACCTCGAAGACCGCTTGCGCGCCGCGCACCAGCGCATCGCCGAGATGCAAGAGCGGCTCGATGCAGCGTTGAGCGAGACGAAGCAACAGGTGGAGGCCGCGCACCGGCAGTACCGGCGGGAACTGGTGCCGCTACGCAGCGCGGCCATCGTGCAATTCGATTCCCGCCAGAACCGGGGTAGGTGACGTCATGGCGATCGACCCGAAGAAGTTCACCCGCAAGACCCAAGAAGCGTTCGGCGCCGCGCAGGCCCGCGCCCGCGACGCGGGCCACACCGACGTCGGATCCGAACACCTGTTGCGCGCACTCCTCGACCAACCCGAAGGGGTGGTCAGCGGTGTGCTCGAACGCATCGGTGTCGACGTCGGCGCGGTGAAACGCAGCGTCGACGAGTCGCTCGCGAAGCGTTCCAGCGTCAGCGGCGCGACCGTGCGCGACGCTCAGCTCGCGCCCGAAGCGTTCCGGTTGCTCGAAGAGGCCGACAAGGAACGGGCCGAGCTGAGCGACGAGTACCTCTCGACCGAGCACGTGCTGCTCGCGATGTCCAACGTACCGGGTGGTGTGGGCGACCTGTTGCGTTCGTTCGGGATCAACCGCGACGCCGTACTCGAAGCGTTGCGCGACGTGCGCGGCAGCCACCGCATCACGAGCGACAACCCCGAAGAGCAGTACCAGGCCCTCGAGAAGTACGGGCGCGACCTCACCGAAGCGGCGCGCCAGGGCAAGATCGACCCGGTCATCGGGCGCGACGACGAGATCCGCCGCATCATCCAGGTGCTGTCGCGCCGCACCAAAAACAACCCGGTACTCATCGGTGACCCCGGTGTCGGCAAGACCGCCATCGTCGAAGGCCTGGCCCGGCGCATCGTCGAGGGCGACGTACCCGAAGGCCTGCGCAACAAGCGCTTGATCGCGCTCGACATGAGTTCGATGGTCGCGGGTGCGAAGTACCGCGGCGAGTTCGAGGAGCGGTTCAAAGCCGTGCTGAAGGAGATCGCCGACAGCGAGGGCGAAGTCGTCACGTTCCTCGACGAGTTGCACACGATTGTCGGGGCCGGTGCGGCCGAAGGCGCGGTCGACGCCGGCAACATGATCAAGCCGATGCTCGCGCGCGGCGAGTTGCGTCTCATCGGTGCGACGACACTCGACGAATACCGCAAGTACATCGAGAAGGACGCCGCGTTGGAGCGGCGTTTCCAGCAGGTGTACGTGGGCGAGCCGTCGGTCGAGGACACCATCGCCATCCTGCGCGGGCTCAAGGAGCGATACGAGATCCACCACGGTGTCCGCATCCAGGACGCCGCACTGGTCGCGGCCGCGGTGCTCTCCGACCGCTACATCAGCGGCCGCCAGCTTCCCGACAAGGCCATCGACCTCGTCGACGAAGCCGCGTCGCGGTTGCGTATCGAGATCGACTCGATGCCGTTCGAGATCGACGTCGTCGAACGCCGCATCCGCCAGCTCGAGATCGAGCGTGCGGCATTGGGCAAGGAAACCGACGACGCGTCGAAGCACCGTCTCGAAGCGCTCGAAGTCGAGTTGCAGTCGCTCCAGGAGGAGCGCGACGGGATGGTCGCGCACTGGCAGTCGGAGAAGGACGCCATCACGGCGATCCAGGACGGCAAGGAGAAACTCGAACAGGCGCGCATCGACGCGGAGCGCGCCGAACGCGAAGGCGACCTCGAACGGGCCGCGCAGCTGCGCTACGGGCACATCCCGGTGTTGGAACGGGAAGTCGACGCGCTGTCCGAACGCCTGGCGGAGATGCAGCACGACGGCGCCATGCTCAAAGAAGAAGTCGACGAAGAGGACATCGCCGAGATCGTGGCCAAGTGGACCGGCGTTCCCGTCTCGCGCCTGATGGAAGGCGAGATCGCGAAGCTCGTGCGGCTCGAAGACGTGTTGCACGCCCGCGTCATCGGCCAGGACGAGCCGGTGCAAGCGGTCGCCAACGCGATCCGCCGTTCCCGGGCCGGTCTCTCCGACCCGCACCGGCCGATCGGTTCGTTCCTGTTCCTCGGCCCGACCGGTGTCGGCAAGACCGAACTGGCGCGTGCGCTGGCCGAGTTCCTGTTCGACGACGAGCGCGCGATGGTGCGCGTCGACATGTCGGAGTACATGGAGAAGCACTCGGTGTCGCGCCTCGTGGGTGCGCCCCCCGGGTACGTCGGCTACGAGGAGGGCGGCCAGCTCACCGAATCGGTGCGCCGCCGACCGTACGCGGTGATCCTGCTCGACGAGATCGAGAAGGCCCACCCCGACGTGTTCAACGTGCTGTTGGCGCTCATGGACGACGGCCGCCTCACCGACGGTCAGGGGCGCACGGTCGACTTCACCAACACGGTCGTGATCATGACCAGCAACCTCGGTGCCGGCGGCCCCGAAGAGGTCGTGATGGCGCGCGTGCGAGAAGCGTTCAAGCCCGAGTTCCTCAACCGCATCGACGAGATGGTCGTGTTCCACCGCCTGTCGGAAGAGCACATCGCACAGATCGTCGACATCCAGGCCGAACTGCTCCGCAACCGCCTGCGCGAACGCGGCCTCGACCTGCAGCTGACGGAAGCGGCGCGCAACTGGATCTCGCAGAAGGGCTACGACCCCGACTTCGGTGCCCGCCCGTTGAAGCGAGTACTGCAACGCGAAGTCGCCGACCCGATCGCGCTCGAAATGCTCAAGGGCACCTACCAAGACGGCGACACGATCATCGTCGACGCCGGCCCCGACGGCCTCGTCTTCGACGCCGCCGCCACCGCCGAGTTCGTCTAACCCATCGTGCGTCGCTAGGGGGTAACTATTACCCCCTAGCGACGCATCGGGCCTACCGTGTGCGCACATGGCTGAGCTGGTGGAGTTCGTAGGGCGCGACGGGAACCGGCTCGTTGCTGATGCGCAAGGCGATCCTGGCGATCCCTCTGTCGTGCTCATTCACGGTGGGGGGCAGACGCGGCATTCGTGGGGGACGACGTTGTCGATGCTCGCCGGGCAGGGCTGGCGGGCGTACTCGCTCGACCTGCGTGGGCACGGCGACAGCGAGTGGGCGAGAGATGGCGACTACAGCCTCGATGCGTTCGAGGGCGATGTGCGCGCGGTTTCGCGTGCGCTTGGCGATGCGCCCGCGCTCGTCGGTGCATCGCTCGGTGGCATTTCGTCACTCGCGGCCATCGGCGAGCACCCCGACGAAGCCGTGGCGCGGGCGCTCGTGCTCGTCGACGTCGCGCCGCGCATCGAAGCGGTGGGCCGCGAACGCATCGGCATGTTCATGATCGAGCACATGGAAGCGGGGTTCGCGTCGCTCGACGAAGTCGCCGACGCGATCCAGGCGTACAACCCGCATCGTCCGCGGCCGTCGAACCTCGAAGGCCTGAAGAAGAACCTCCGCGAGCGCGATGGCCGCTGGTACTGGCATTGGGACCCGGCGTTCATCTCGGGCCAGAAGGGCGGCACCGACGAGACCCGGGTCGCGCTCGTCGACCCCGACCGGTTGCAGGAAGCGGCCCGCCACATCACGGTTCCCACGCTGCTCGTGCGCGGCCGCGTCAGCGACTTGCTCAGCGAAGAAGGCGCGCAGGAACTGCTCGAACTGGTGCCGCACGCGCGCTACGCGAACGTGGCGGGTGCGGGGCACATGGTCGCGGGCGATCGCAACGACGCGTTCAACGACGCTGTCGTCGACTTCCTCGCCGAGGTGCGGAAGGGCTGAGGGTTACTTCGGCGCGAAGCGCTGGCCCGCGTCGACGCGAATCGTCGTACCGTTGAGCATCGCGCTCTCGACGATCGCAACTGCGACGGTGGCGTACTCCTCGGGCCGGCCCATGCGCTTCGGGAATGCCGCGTCGCGCACGAGCGCCGCTTCCATCTCCTCGGGGATCCCCGCGGTGAGGCCGGTGCCGAACAAGCTCGGCGCGATCGTGCAGACGCGGATGCCGAGGCTGCCGAGGTCGCGCGCCATCGTGAACGACATCGCCGCGATGCCCGCCTTCGCGGCCGTGTACGCGACCTGGCCGATCTGGCCCTCGAACGCCGCGATCGACGCGGTGTCGATGATGACGCCGCGCTCGCCGTCTTCCGGCTCGTTCTTCGACATGTGCCACGCCTGGAGCCGGTTCAGGTTGAACGTCGCGATCAGGTTCAGGTCGACGATGCGCTGGAACTCGCCGAGGGGGTGGGGCCCCTTCTTGCTCAGGGTGCGCATGGCCGCGCCGCCGCCGGCGGTGTTGACCGCGATGTGCAATCCGCCGAGGTCTTCGACGGCCGCGGCGAGCGCGGCTTCCGTCCCCTCGAAATCGGTGACGTTGCACGGGTGGAACGTGCCGCCGAGTTCCTTGGCGACCTCCTCGCCCTTGCTCGTCGGCAGGTCGAGGATCGAAATCGAAGCGCCCTTCTGGTGCAGCAGCTCCGCGGTCGCCTTGGCCATGCCCGACGCCCCACCGACGACGACGGCCAACTTTCCGGTGATCTCCATTCCGGAAACGTAGGCTCTTTCTTGCGTCGCGAGCCCATCGCGCCACAAGCTGTCGGCACCGTTGATCCGGGAGACGAAGAACAATGGGTGAGCAGATTCCGCTCGTCGAGTACCTGGTGCTCGGCGCCGAGCCCCATTTGCGGGCCCACGAGTGCACCAAGTGCGGGGCGCGCTACTTCGATCGCCGCAATGCCTGCGCGTCGTGCTTCGCCGACTCATTCAAGGCGTTCGACGTTCCCACCGAGGGCGAGCTGCGCGCGTTCACGATCGTGACGTTCGCGGCGCCGGGGGTCCCGGTCCCGTTCGTTGCGGGCGTGATCGACTGCCAGGGCACCAGCGTGCGCGCCAACGTCATCAACATCGAGCCCGACCCCGAGCACGTCGAGCTCGGCATGAAGGTGCGGCTCGCGACGTACTCGCTGGGTGAAGACGACAATGGCGTCGAAGCCGTCGGCTTCGGCTTCGAACCGATTGGGACCAACTCATGAGCGAAGACATCTGGATCCTCGGGATCAACATGACGAAGTTCGGGAAGCACCCCGACCTCGACACCGTCGACCTCGCCGCCGAAGCGACGACTGCGGCGCTGAAGGACGCGGGCGTGACGATGGGCGACATCGGCATTCTCGCCGCCGGCAACCTCATGGGTGGCGGTCTCGGCATCGGTCAGGCCCTGCAGAAGCAGGTCGGCCAGACCGGCATCCCGGTCTACAACGTGTCGAATGCGTGCGCGACGGGTGCGACCGCGCTGCGCACCGCGATCATGGCCGTGAAGGCGGGCGAGTGCGACATGGGCCTCGCGGTCGGTGTCGAGAAGCTCGCGGGCGCGGGTCTGCTCTCGGGCGGAGCCCGCGCGGCGGACAAGAACGAATGGACGCCGAAAGGTCGTTACGGCGCGGTCGCGTCGGTCGACGGCCGCATCGGCACCGACACGATGCCCGGTGTCTTCGCGCAGATCGGCATGGAGTATGGCCACAAGTACGGCGGCACCAGCTTCGAGCTGTTCGCGCGGATCTCCGAGAAGAACCACGCGCACTCGACACTCAACCCGCTCGCCGCGTACACGAAGCGCATGTCGCTCGAACAGATCATGAACGACGTGATGATCGCCTATCCGAACACGCGGCCCATGTGCTCGGCCAACTGCGACGGCGCGGCAGCCGCGGTCGTCGTCTCCGACTCGAAGCTCAAGACGCTCGGCAACGAGCAGCAGCGGCGGGCGGTGAAGGTGTCCGCGTCGGTGCTCACCACCGACCCGTGGCAGGAGGCGTGCCAGATTCTCCCCGACGTCAACACGCTGACGCGCAACGCGGCGGAGCAGGCGTACGAGCAGGCGGGCATCGGACCGGAAGACCTCGACCTGGTCGAACTGCACGACTGTTTCGCGACCGCGGAACTCGTGCATTACGACAACCTCGGGCTGTGCGAGCCGGGCGGCGCGGTCGACTTCTTCAACTCGGGTGCATCGACACGCGACGGCAAGACTCCCGTCAACGTGTCGGGCGGCCTCGAATCGAAGGGGCACCCGATCGCGGCGACGGGTATTGCGAACATCTGGGAGGTCTGCCACCACCTGCGCGGTGAGGCCGGCGACCGCCAGATCGAAGGCGCACGCGTGGGTCTGGCGCACGTGATCGGGCTCGGCTCCGCGTGCGGCGTGCACATCCTGGAGAGCTCGGCGGCGTAAACCCAGAACGGTTAGTCCGCGGCGCGGACCCGGAGTTCGGCGAACTTCTTCGGGAACCGGCCGGTGAACGCGTCGGGCGGTTCGACAACGTGGTCGTCGATCGACATGCCCATTTACTCGAGGACCTCGGGCTCGTTCTGCAACAGCAGGCGGACGGCACCTTCCCAATACGCGCGTGGCGTGTTCTGCTGCAACATCGGCTTCAGCTCCGCGCCCTGCTCGACCGAGATCTCGACCGGCTCGCGCCCTGTGAGTAACACGTCGTACGTCAGCCGGCACATGCGCCGTCACGATCGCGCCGCGGTGCGCGAGCAGGATGCCGGACGCGTCGCCGACCTCGCGCGCCAGCCACTTTTCCCCTTCGGTGTCGTCGACGCCGCCGTACTCGTCGACGAACGCGAGCTCGCCGTCGAAGATGCACGAGTTCTGGTGCAGGAACCGCGGCACTCGCCCATCGCCGCGAGCAATGTCGCGTAGTACAGGTGGTTGTGGACGATCACAGCCGCGTCGGGCCGCGCGCGGTGCAGTTCGGTGTGGAGGAACACCGCGGGCGTGACGTCCCAGTCGCCTTCGACGACGGTGCCGTCGGCGTCGAGGCGGATGATCTGCGACGCGCGCACGCGAGTTGCCGGCGGACCGTCAACTCGCGGCCGATGCCCGGACCGGGCCGAGGCTCACGCATGTATGCCAACGTATCGCCAATGACCGTTCTCGCCGGCGCGCGGGCGGTGTTCCTCCAGTCGTCGCCGTCACAACAACAGGTGCAGCTCGAAACCAACGCGATCGAAGCGGCCGAACGGGTCGGGGTCGGGCGCATCGTCAAGATCTCGAACATCCCGCTCGCGGGACTCGGACGAGGGCCTGCACGGCAACCACCGCGCGGTCGAACGCCGGCTCGCGGTGTCGACCGTCGCCGCCACTGTCGTGCAGCCGTCGTTCTTCACGACCGTGCTCGACCGTCAGCGCGACCTGATCGCCAAGGGCAAGGTGGTGTTGCCGTTCGGAACCGGTCGGGTCGCGTGGGTCGATCCTGACGACATCGCGGCGGTCGCGGCACGACTCGGCGTGACCCGGCTCGATCCGCCGCTCGCCCAGTGGCGCGACGCGGTCGCGAAGACGGGCATGGACCCGTGGTTGCTCGACTCGACGATCGACCTCTACGCCGCGGTGGCGCGCGGCGCACTCGACTTCGTGGCGCCCGAGGTCGAGCGGGTACTCAACCGGCCAGCGCGTCGAGCCTTCGTGTGAACGGGTGCGTCTCCGCGACGCACGCGTCGCGGTCGAAGGTCATCACTGCGGGGTACGCGGGCCAGCGCGGGTCGCCAGTGCGGGCGAACGACGCCCACGTTTCGCGCATAACGCGTGAGAGCCGCTCCGCGTCGGCGTCGTACCCGACGAACTCGGCCCACCCCTCGACGAAGTTCCCGAGGATGAACGGGATGTCGACCGCGTGCGCCGCACCGATTGTCGGCGCTTCCCACGCGAAGAGGTAGGTGTACGTGGGCGCGTGGGCCGACTGGGCGTCGAGGACGTGCCGTAACGGCAGCTGCATGGCGACGTCCTGAAAGACGGCCGGCCACACGTCGTCGGTTTCGGCTTCGTACACCGCCACAATCTCCTCGGCCCGTTCGGGTGAGGCACCGGCGAACCGGGCGACGCGCTTGACGAGCCGATCGCGTTCGAGAGGTGGCGCATTCGGGTCGAGGTAGAGGCGCATCTCGTCGGCGGTGGACCCCGCGAGCAGCGGCACGCCGGCGGCGACGCCCGACTCGAGTGCGACGGCCGGTGGCGCGAGGACGATCTCCCCGTCGACGCTCGGGTGGAACGGCATCATCCCGATCGAGCCGAGGAGCGCGGCCTCGGTTGCCTGCTGCGCGTCGAGGATCGCGTCGACCGGGAACGCGAGCAGTGCGTCGAGGTCGTTGGTGCCCGCCTGCGCGCAGAAGGTTTCGAGCACGAGGGCGGCACTGGCTTCGTCGAGCGTGAGTCCGGTGACGCCGCTCTGCACGATCGCGTTGGTGAACAGTCCTTGCGCCTCGGGCGACGCGAGCAGGTGCAGGCACATGCCCCCACCCGCGGATTCACCGAGGATTGTGACCCGGACCGGGTCACCACCCAGCGTGCTGATGTGGTCGTGGACCCAGCGCAGCGCCGCGATCGCGTCGAGCAACCCGAGGTTGGCCGAAGTCCCGCGGATCGGGCGCAGGTCGAGGAACCCGAGCGCGCCGATCCGGTAGTTCACCGAGACGACGACGACTTCCTGCTCGACCGCGATGCGGGCCCCGTCGTAGCACGCCTCGGCCGACGAGCCGGTGACGAACCCGCCCCCGTAGAACACGACCAACACCGGGAGCGGATCGGCGTCGCGCGCGGGTGCCCACACGTTGAGGGTGAGGCACGCGTGTTCGTCGGTGTCGACGACCGGGGCGCCCGGAGTCAATCCGAGGCCGGGCCGTTGCGGCGGCGCGGGACCGAACGCGGTGTAGCGGTCGAAGTCGTCGAGCGGTACCCGCACGGGCCGTTCGAAGCGGCCCGCGTTCGCGTACGGGATCCCGAGAACGGCGCGTACCTGCCCCATCGCGCCGCAGCCTACGCCGGGCGATCAGACTGGGGCCCGTGGCCGACGAAGCGGTAGTCCGGGCGACCGAGGGGTGGTTCCTCCGGCGCGGGCTGCCGCACTTCATCGCCAACTACAACGCGAGCCAGGACATCTGGACCCGCGCCCTGCCCGCCTTGACGCTGCTGTTCCTCATCGAGGTCGCGGTGAACGCACCGAGTAAGGAATTTCCCATCTGGCTCGACGTCGTCGTGGTCGCGGCCGCGTTCGCGGTCCTGCTCGGGGTGTGGGCGTTGGTGAATCGCCGGCGGGGCCGCCGCCCGTTCGCCCGCCCCGACAGCATCGGGCCGGTGGAGATCGCCGCGTTCGTCATCGTCCCGGCCGTGGTGCCGATCGTCGTCGGCGGGCAGGCGGGCTCGGCGCTCGCGACCGTGGTCTTCAACATCTTCGTGCTCGTCGGGATCTTTGCGTTCACGTCGTACGGGTTACTTGCGATGACGCGGTGGGCATTCGGTCGGCTGATGGGCCAGCTCGAATCGATCGTCTCCCTCGTGGCGCGGGCACTGCCGCTCGTCGCGCTGCTCGTGACGTTCCTGTTCCTCACCAACGAGGTGTGGCAGACGGCGGGCGACCTCGAAGGCGCGCCGTACATCTTGGCCGTCAGCTTGTTCATCGTCGTCGGTGTGTCGTTCATCGTCGTACGCCTGCCGCACGACATCGGTGCGCTCAACCAGTTCGACGACGAAGACGCGATTCGCGAACTCGTCGCCGGTACGCCGGTGGAAGGCACCACCGCGCTCGTGCACGAAGCACCGCCGCTCGGCCGCCGTGAATGGGGCAACGTCGCCCTCGTCGCCCTGTTCACCCAGGGCGTCCAGATCGTCATCGTGAGCTTGCTCATCGGCTCGTTCTTCGTCGCCCTCGGTGTTCTCCTCGTCGACGAGGCGACGACTCTGGACTGGGCGCGCCGCGTCGACGTGCTCGCCACGATCTCGCTCGGGAACTCGGAGCTGGTGATCACCGAACAGCTTCTCCGGGTTGCGGGTTTTCTGACGGCTTTCTCCGGGCTCAACTTCACCGTGTACTTGTTGACCGACGACACGTACCGGCGCGAATTTCGCGACGAAGTCGTTGCGGAATTGCACCAAGCGTTTGCAGTCCGAGCGGTCTACTTGGCTTTCCTCGACGAGGAGGCGGGCGCGTCGGCTACCATTTCCCCAACGTGAAACCCTTACAGGACACGTTGCACGATGAGTTTCGTGGGGAGCCTCCATGCCGGGTGCAGTAATCGTCGGCATGCAGTGGGGCGACGAGGGCAAAGGTCGTTTCACCGACTACCTCGCCAAGGAAGCCTCGATGGTCGTCCGTTACCAGGGCGGCCACAACGCGGGGCACACGCTCGTCGTCGACGGCGAGGTGTTCAAGCTCCAACTCGTCCCGAGCGGCGTCCTCTACCCGTGGGTCACGCCGGTCATCGCGAACGGTGTCGTCGTCGATCCGAAGGTGCTGTTCGAAGAACTCGACATGCTCGACGCGAAGCGCGTGGATACGCACCTGTTGCGCGTGTCGGGGAACGCGCACTTGATCATGCCGTACCACCAGGAACTCGACCGCGTCACCGAACGGTTCCTCGGCAAGAACAAACTCGGTACGACCATGCGCGGCATCGGGCCCGCGTACGGCGACAAGGCGTGGCGCACCGGTATCCGCGTGCAGGACCTGCTCGACCCGAAGATCTTCCGCGAGAAGCTCGACCTCGCGCTGCGCGAGAAGAACCTGCTGCTGACGAAGGTGTACAACCGCCTTCCCATCGACGCGAAGGAACTGGCCGATCGCTATCTCGGCTACGTCCCGCGGCTTGCGCCGATGATCGACGACACGGTGCATCTCATCCACGAGGCGCTCGACGCGCAACAGTGGGTGCTGTTCGAGGGCGCGCAGGCGACATTCCTCGACCTCGACCACGGCACGTATCCGTTCGTGACGTCGAGCAACCCGACCGCGGGTGGCGTGGGTCCGGGCGCGGGGGTCGGGCCGCGTGCGATCGAGCGCGTTGTCGGCGTCGCCAAGGCGTACGTCACGCGGGTGGGTTCGGGTCCGTTCCCGACCGAACTGTTCGAGGGCGACGCGGTCGGCGACCTGCTCGTCGAACGGGGCCTGGAGTTCGGCACCAACACCGGCCGCCGTCGGCGCCCGGGTTGGCTCGACCTCGTGATGCTCAAGCACGCGGCGCGTCTCAACACGTGCAGCGAACTCGCCATCACGAAACTCGACGTGCTCTCGCCCCTCGAATCGTTGCAGGTGTGCACCGGATATATCGGCGAAGACGGAACCCGCTACGAACACGTCCCGTACCACCAGTCGGTGCTGCACAAGGTGACACCCGTATACGAGACGTTGCCCGGTTGGGGCGTCGACATCGAAACCGTGGGCCGGCTCGAAGACCTCCCGACGGAAGCGCGTGACTACGTACGGTTCATCGAGGAGTTCGTCGGCGTGCACGTGAGCTTCGTCGGCGTCGGCCCGTCGCGCGATCAGACCGTCGTCTTGCCTCGCGCCGCGTGAGGCCAGGCGCAGACCGGAAGCCCGGAGGGTGGTGATACGTGCAGTTGAGATGGAGGGCTGGAGGGCGTAGCCGCATATGAGTCGCGTTCTTGTCGTCGGCGGCGGGGGCCGCGAGCACGCGCTGGCATGGGGGCTCGCGCGCAGTTCCGCGGTCGACGAGGTGGTGTGTGCGCCGGGCAACGCCGGTATGGCCGAGCTCGCCGAATGCCGCGCCGTCGATCCGCTCGATCCGGCCGCGGTCGGCGCGCTCGCCGACGAGCTCGATGCCGACCTCACGGTCGTCGGCCCGGAAGACCCGCTGGTCGCGGGCGTGGTCGACGGCGTCACGGCCCGGGGGCGGCTCGCGTTCGGTCCCAACCGTGCCGCGGCGCATCTCGAAGGCTCGAAGCAGTGGATGAAGGACGTGCTCGCCGCGGCCGGGGTGCCGACCGCCCGGTTCGGGGCGTTCACCGAGGAAGGCCCCGCGTTCGCGTTCCTCGAAACGCTGCCCGGCCTCTACGTCGTCAAGACCGACGGGCTGGCGGCGGGCAAGGGCGTCATCGTCACCGAGTCGATCGCGGATGCGCGCGAAGCGGTGCGCGCGTACCTGTCGGGCGACGCGTTCGGCGATGCGGGCCGCACGTGTGTCATCGAAGAGGGCATGACAGGGCCGGAGTTGTCGGTGTTCGCGTTGTGCGACGGCCGCGACGCGGTGCCGATCGCGTCGGCCCAGGACCACAAGCGCGCGTTCGACGGCGACCTGGGCCCGAATACGGGCGGCATGGGCGCGTATTCGCCGGTGCCGTTCGTACCCGACGACCTCGTCTCCGAGATCATGGAGGAGGCGGTGCACCCGACACTCGCCGAGATGCGCAACCGCGAGGCCGAATATCGCGGCGCGTTGTATTGCGGGCTCATGCTGACACCCCAAGGACCCAAGGTCGTCGAGTACAACGTGCGCTTCGGTGACCCGGAGTGCCAGGTCATCGTGCCCCGGCTCGCGTCCGACCTGTACGCGCACTGCTACGAATCGGCGGTCGGCCGCATCGAAACGCCCGTGCGCCTGAGGAACGAGGCGTGCGTCGGCGTCGCGATCGCGAGCGAGGGCTACCCGCCCGCGCCGTTGCGGCGCGGCGACGTCATCACCGGACTCGACGCGGCCGCGCAGATACCGGGTGTCGTGGTCTTCCACTCCGGCACGAAGTCGCTCGACGGAAACATCACGACCAACGGAGGGCGGGTGCTCACCGTCTCGGCAACCGGACCCGATATCGCCGCGGCCCGCGACCGCGCCTACGAAGCCGTGGCCAAGATCTCGTGGCCGGGCCTGCACTACCGTCGCGACATCGCTGCCCAGGCCCTGCCGTGATCCCGCGCTATTCGCTTCCTGCCATCGCCGACCTGTTCACCGACGAGGCCCGGTTCGGCGCGTGGCTCGAGGTCGAGATCCTCGCGGTCGAGGCGTGGGCGCAACTCGGTGTCATACCCGTCGAGCACGCGCAGCAGGTACGCGCTCGCGCCGGCTTCGACGTCCAGGCCGTGAACGACCGGGAGAAGGTGACCGATCACGACGTCGCCGCGTTCGTCGACGTTGTGCAGGAGCGGGTCGGCGCGCCGGCGGGTACGTGGGTGCACTACGGCCTCACGTCGTCGGACGTCGTCGACACCGCCCTGGCCCTGCAAATCACGCGCGCGGTCGAGCTGATCCAGGTCGCGGCGGCCGAACTCGAAGCGTCGATCGCGACCCGGGCCCGCGAGTTCCGCGACACGCCGATGGTCGGCCGCACGCACGGCATCCACGCCGAGCCGACCACGTTCGGCATGAAGCTGGCGCTCTGGGCCATGCAGGTGCGGCGCGACCGCGAGCGCCTGGCGCGAGCCCGCGATGTGATCGCGGTCGGCAAGCTGTCGGGCGCGGTGGGTACGTATTCGAACGTCGACCCCTTCGTCGAGCGCTACGTGTGCGAACAACTCGGCCTCACGCCGGTTCCGGCGACTCAGGTGCTGGCCCGCGACCGCCACGCCGAGGTCATGGGCACGCTCGCGGGCGTCGGCGCCAGTGTCGAGTCGTTCGCGATGGAGATGAGGCACTTGCAGCGCACGGAGGTGCGGGAGGCCGAAGAGCCGTTCCGCGAGGGCGAGCAGAAGGGCTCGTCCGCGATGCCCCACAAGCGCAACCCGATCAAGTCGGAACAGCTCACCGGCCTGGCGCGTGTTTTGCGGGGCAACCTGCAAGCCGCGCTCGAGAACGTCGCCCTCTGGCACGAGCGCGACATCTCGCACTCGTCGGTCGAGCGCATCATCGTCCCCGACTCGCTGATGCTCGCGTACTACATGCTCGTGAAGTTCAAGACGATCGTCGACGGAATGCGCGTATACCCCGAACGTATGCTGCGCAACATCGAAGCGTCGTTCGGACTCGTGTTCAGTCAGCCGGTGTTGCTCGCGTTGATCGAGTCGGGTCGCACGCGCGACGAGGCCTACCGCATCGTGCAGCGCAACGCGATGCGCGCGTGGCAGGAAGAGCGTTCGTTCCGCGAGTTGCTCACCGAGGACGCCGACGTGCGCGCCGCGCTCGACGACGCCCGCCTCGACGCGTGCTTCGATCTCAAGCGCTCACTTGCCAACGTCGGAAGGGTGTTCGACGAACTCGACCGGCTCGAAGCCCAGTGAGTGAATCGTGAGTGAATCGTGAGTGAATCGTGAGTGAATCGTGAGTGAATCGTGAGGTCCTCGTGAACAACCCGACCTCGTTGCCCCACGTCTACTCGGGCAAGGTTCGTGAGCTGTACGAGGTCGGTCACGACCGGCTGTTGATGGTTGCCAGCGACCGCGTGTCGGTGTTCGACGTGATCCTGCCCGACGAGATTCCCGACAAGGGGCGGGTGCTCACTGCGATCTCGCACTTCTGGTTCGACCACACGCACGACATCGTGGCCAACCACTTGATCTCGTGCGACCCGACCGACTTCCCCGAGACCGCAGGCGACGTCGGCGGCCGGGCCATGCTCGTGCGCGCGACGCGCCCGCTACGCCTGGAG